>Ga0265294_10003350_pt1 | contig 20507 bp, 12 predicted proteins | sample MunlanPumphouse3_FD_192504 | JGI IMG/M metagenome (GOLD analysis project Ga0265294, IMG submission 192504) | Groundwater microbial communities from a municipal landfill in Southern Ontario, Canada - Pumphouse #3 | ecosystem: Environmental > Aquatic > Deep subsurface > Groundwater | place...
GAGTTTTACAATCCATAAGACCGTCATCACTCACGCGGCATTGCTCGTTCAGGGTTTCCCCCATTGACGAATATTCCTAACTGCTGTCTCCCGTAGGAGTCTGGGCCGTGTCTCAGTCCCAGTGTGGCCGATCAACCTCTCAGTTCGGCTACGCATCGTTGCCTTGGTAGGCCATTACCCCACCAACAAGCTAATGCGCCGCAGGCCCATCTCTAAGCGAAGCTTTAAGGGCTTCTTTAATCCATAGATCACATTCGGTATTAGCAATCGTTTCCAATTGTTATCCCCATCTTAGAGGTAGGTAACCCACGTGTTACTCACCCGTTTGCCACTAAGGGAAAATTCCAAATCTAACAAATTAGGCTTCTCGAGCAAGCTCTTAAAGATTCATATGTTATCAAAGGATCCCTTCGTTCGACTTGCATGTCTTAGGCATGCCGCCAGCGTTCATCCTGAGCCAGGATCAAACTCTCAAAAAAAAACAATTTTGATTTTAAGTTTAATCTGACTACTCAAATTGACATTTTACTTAGTTTTCAAAGATCATTAAGCGTCACTTATAATCTTGACGCACTAGTAATATAACAAACCTTTTAATTTAAGTCAACTGTTTTTTTCTTTTTTTCGACAAAATTCAAAATTTGTTATATTTCTTATAATTGCAAGAGTTTTCATACTTTTTCACTCCGCATATTAAGTATTATATGCTTAAATTCGTAAAATTACTAGTGTTTTATTACATTTTAACGAAAAAAACGCCCAGTTTACAACATTCAAGCGCTTTTTTTATAAATTTTCTGATATTTTGATATATTTTGTATAATATTTTGATATAACTTTCTTATTAAATGGCCCTACTTCAGCTCGCTTCATGTTAATTAACTCAGTAAGCTCACTGCGAAGTATTTTATCCAAGTCCTCAGAATATTTCATAATTGTTTTATGATATTTATATTCATTGCGATCTAAAACTTTAAAGGCACCATCGGGGTATACTTTTAAATCTAGATCATAATCTATAAATTTTATAATGCCATCATCTATTAAACATGGGGATGCAATATTACCTTTATAGAATAAACCGCTTTTTTTAAATTGAGCAAATACATTAAACCATCTTTTAGTATAAAAGAAAATAATTGCGGTTTCTTTTGAAGTATGAGATTTACCATTTTTTTCTGTTATTAATACCTTATTGTTACCACATATTAATAAATCATCAGTAATATCAAGTATTATTGCTTCATTCCAAGTTCTATGGATTTTGCCATTATGTTTGTAACAGTGTATTTCAAGTCTGTCACCAACTTTTAGCTTTTCCATAATAACCTCTTTCTTTATAAATTATATCTTAAATATAATATAAACACAAAACTTTTTTGTTATTATTAATTTAATCTAATAGAATTTTTTTCTTCTAGACAAGCAAGTTTGCCAGTTCCAATATATTCTAAAGTTGCTCCACCGCCTGTTGATTTAAAGTAAAACTTATCTATCTTAAAATGATCAGCACTAGCAAGAGCATCGCCTCCGCCTAGAATTACATCGGCATATGATTGACTACAAATATTTAATATATTTTCAGTTCCAAATTCAAAACGATTATCTTCATACATACCTACAGTACCATTTATAAATATGGTTTTAGAAATTTTTATATACTTTTCAAACAATTCAATTGTTTTAGAACCGATATCATATACACAATCTTCACTTGTTATTTCATTAATATTTTTGGTCATGATATTATTTTGATTTTCTACAATTGTATCAATCGGCATAATTATCTTACTAGAATATTGATCTAAAATTTTCTTAACTTCTTCTATACATTCTTTGCTAACTAATGATCTTCCCATTTCATTATTTATACTCAAAAAAGTATTAGCTATTCCTCCTCCTAGTAATAGATAATCACATTTATCTAATATATTAGGTATAATATTTATTTTATCTGTTGCTTTAACACCACCCATGATAACTATAAATGGAGATTTCGGATTTGCTAAAATATTTAAATTATTAAGTTCTTTTTCTATTAAGAACCCAATACCGTTATCAATATATTTAGTTATAGCGCAGTTTGAAGCGTGTTTTCTATGCGTATTACCAAAGGCATCATTTATAAAAACATCTCCTAAAGAAGCCCAATATTTTGCCAATTCCTCATCATTATTACTTTCTTTTTTATCTATTATATCTTCGAAACGAGTATTTTCTATTAATAATACATTCCCTGATTTCATTTCTGATATTAATCCTTCTAATTCTTTCCCCCTAGTATTTTGAGAAAAGTATAATAATATATTATCAGGAAGTAATTCTCTTAGTCTTTCATAAACAACTTTTAAAGATTTATCTTTTTTATCTTCTTCAGTTTTCACTTTCCCTAAATGACTCATAATAATTACTTTAGCGTTATTTTTAATTAAATAATTTATAGTAATTAATGAAGCTATTATTTTATCGTCATTTAATATTTTACCCTCCTTAATCGTAACATTTAAATCACATCTAACAATTACCTTTTTATTATTTACATCAAATTCCGTTATATGTTTCATACAATCACCTTATCAATATTATATAAGATTATATATCCTATTACAAATTTTTTCAAACAAAAAGAGAAGATTTATACTATCTTCTCTACATTATTTAATTCATTAATTGAAATTGTATGTGTATAATTTTCATATTTTACTTTAGCATTTGTTACTAAATTAATCCAGTGTGGTCTAGCTATTTTATAACCGTTTTCATAAACAGGGCAATATACTCTACCAATATCAGAAAGTGTAGTTAAACCTTTACCATAATAATTTCTTGACATTAATCTAACATAACTTAGTACTCCTTGTTCAATATTATTATGTTTAATTAAACCGTTACTACTCATACCGCCATAAACATTATTATATTTTAACATAAATTTAACTTTATAATATCCTGATTCGGCAGCTCCAATACTTAATAAAGTTACTTGATCCACGTTTGTATATATAGATGAATAATAAATTATTAAATTTTCAATATATTCAGCATTACCATAATAAGGTCGATATGTTATTTTTCTAAGCTTACTATTTGAATTATTTAAATCATAAAAATATTCAATAAGACCATATTCAAAACTTGAATAAGTATTTAGATTTCCATTTTCATCTTTTAAATTACCTATATTGGTATATTCAAATATTTGATTATCATTTCTTAAATATAAATCACTAATTACATCTTCATAGTTATAATCAAATAATTTACTAAAAAATATAATTGTATCCTTATATAAATTTAAATAATAGTTTATATCTAAAATTATTTCTTCTTTTTCTTCAAATACATCATTTGGCAAAATGCTTAATTTTGGATTTGATGAAGTACTTAATTTTGGAGATTGATAACCTAATTGCTTACTGAGGGGTATCACCTCAAAAGAACTATCTGTTAAAACTTCTGAATTAGTCCTTGATCCTATAGTAAGTACAAATATTAATAAAATTAAAACACACAATACAATGTTAAATATCTTCACTGAAGATACTCTGTTTTTCATTTTTGTTCCCCTCCCCAGACGAACGAATTATATTCTATCATATAATGGTCATAAAAGTCAAATTCCATTCATTATGTTAATTTAAACTTGAAGTGCAACAACTCTTAATTGAAAAAGACATATGAATAATCTATAATATCTATTTGCAACAATAGAAAGGACAGATTCATATGTCATGCACTAATAATAATACAAGAAACAAAGAAAATCAATATATTCATTTAACATTAAATCAAAGGAATAAAATCGAAGCTTTAATAAATCAAAAAGATGCTAATGGTAAAAGAATCTTTAATAATTCATATATTGCAGATTATTTGGGAGTTCATCGATCAACGATTTCTAGAGAACTAAGAAAAAGAATTAAATCAAAGATATATATCAGAACAGGGAAAATGACAAATAAACCATATAATGCTGTTGATGCTCAGAATGATTACAAGTTCAAGCGTGCTTTATCCAAAGGAGAATATAAATTGAGAAACCACCTTAAAATGGCACAGTTCATCGAAGATAAAATTAAAATAGACAAATGGGCTCCGGATGCAATAGTTGGCTATATGAAGACTCATAACATGTTTTTATATGACGGGTTTTGTTCTATAACATCCCCTACAGTTTATAATGCTATTAGAAACAATATAATAAATGTTAAAATTAAAGATACAAGAAGAATGAAATATGATTCAAAGTATGAATATAAAGAAAAAACACAAGTTTCAATTTCTAAACTACCTTATAGTATTGAAAATAGACCCGAAGAAGTTAATGATAGACAGATATTTGGGCACTTTGAAATAGATACTGTAATTGGTACTAGAAATGGTAAACATGAATGTTTACTTACTATAACTGAAAGAAAAACAAGATTCGAAATAATATTTAAATTAAATGTTAAAACTGTTGATGAAGTAATTAAAAAAATAAATTATTTAAAATTATTTATGAAAAACCATTATAATAAAATTTTTAAATCATTTACTACAGACAACGGTACTGAATTTTCTGATTTCTTGGGCATTATCGCTGGCACTAATACCAAAATCTATTTTTGTCATCCATATTGCTCTGGCGAAAAAGGAACGAACGAAAAAAGTAACAGTATAATTAGATATTTTATACCGAAAAAAACACTAATAGAAAATTATAGTTATAAAGATATAAACCAAATAGCTCATTGGATGAATAATTATCCGAGAAAAATTTTAAATTATAAAACTCCACTGGAAGCAATACTTGAAGAATTTGATGATAAATCAGTTATAAATAAAATATATAAATTACAAGAAAAAGTAAATTGTATCTAAATATTTATTCCAATTTCCTTTTGACAACAGGAACCCAGGATAAATTCCATAAAAAAAATGTAATATTTCGAAATTGAAATATTACATAATATCAAGAATTTATCCTGCCTATTGTCAAAAGTTTTCTCGGCATAAATCTTAATTGCACAAATATTATAATTATTCATTTGTTGCACTTGACTTTTTAATTAATATTTTTTATGTCCTTTTGGACACTTACTTTTTCAATTTATAAAAATGCCTTTTTTAAAATAGTCTTATAACATCCATTACCGTTATAAATAACATTAGTAACATTAATAAAATAAAACCTATAGTATGAAATATTCCTTCAATATTAGTATTTACTTTCTTTCTAGTAACAGCTTCTATTATAATAAATAGTATTCTACCTCCATCAAAAGCCGGAAATGGGATTGCATTAATAAATCCTAAATTAATACTTAAATATGCTGTTAAATACATCAAACTTTGCATACCATATCGTGCTGATTCATCTACTATAGTATACATTCCAACTGGGCCTGCTAAGCTTGATAATCCTATATTTCCTGTAAATAAAGCTCCTATTATTATAGCCATTGAAGTCATGACCGAATCAAATTTAAAAAATGCATATTTAATAGATTCAAAAAAACCTTTATATACTTTGTCTCCTACTCCAATTCCAAAAACTTTTATATCTTGACCTTCAGCATTTTTTTCGGTTACTGGAGTTATATCATATTTCTTTATAGTTCCATCTTTTTTTTCAACAACAAATTCATAAGTATCACTATCATATTTTAAATTAAGAGCGATAGTTAGTTTATCCCATGAATTAACTTTATGGCCATTTAATTCAATTACTTTATCACCTATTTCAATTCCAGCTTTTGAAATAGGATAATCATCAGGTGCAGTACCTACAATAGCTTTTTGTTGAGTATGTCCCCAGATTAAACTTTGCATAAATAATAGTATTATTGCTAATATAAAATTAAGCATTACTCCTGAAACTAAAATCATAAATCTTTGGAATTTAGTTTTATTACACATAAATTCATTAGGTTTAACATCTTTAGAATCTTCTTCTACTTCACCAGCCATGGCACAAAAGCCACCAATTGGAAATAATCTTAATGAATAAACAGTTGGATCTTTTTTATTTTTTCTTTTAAAAGAAAATATTTTAGGTCCCATACCTAAAGCAAACTCATGAACATAAACACCATATAATTTTGCAAATATAAAATGTCCTAGTTCATGAACAAATATTAAAATACCTAGTATTAGTATTAATATTAATAATGTCATATATTTCCTCCCTTATAAATATTCTATAAATATAATAAATGCTATTGCTACAATTACTAAACTATCTAATCTATCTAATACTCCCCCATGACCGGGTATTAATTTAGCAAAATCTTTTATATTATATTGCCTTTTTATCGCACTAAAAATTAAATCACCAATTTGTCCTACTACTGTTAATAAAAATATAATACCAATAACGATTAATAAATTAGTTTGATTATTTATAACCGTAATATAGAACATAGTCATTATAAAGGTGCCCATTAATGAACCAATAATATACCCTTCCCAACTCTTTTTCGGGCTTAGTTTACTTACTTTATGCTTACCTATCATCATCCCTGCTATATATGCAAATGTATCAGTTATAATAGGTATTAAAAGCATTAATAAAAAATAATTTAAATCAAAACTCCTTACTAAGATAAAATAATTTAAACCTAAACCAATTAATAAAATAAATCCTATTAATTTAAAAGCATCTTCAATCGTATATTTACCTTTAACTTGATAAAATATTATTGGAATAGTTAAAGCTATTATTAATATACTTAAATATTTATAATCTAAACCAAAAGTTAAGGTATTACCATCAAAATTACTATATACAACAGATATTAAAGTAAAAAAAGATAATAATTTTATTAAAATAGGATATTTATGTAAATCATTAATCTCTTTAGTTGCTAATACAGCTATTAAACCAATCATAAGTGCAAATGGAATTCCTCCTACATATATTAATGGTGTAATAATTGCAATTAAAATAATAGCACTTATTGATCTTGTTTTCATTAATTTCCTCCAAATCTTCTATTTCTATTATTATATTCAAGAATAGCTAAATCAAATTCTTTTTCATCAAAATCTGGAAAATATACTTTCGGAAAATATAATTCTGCATAACTAGCTTGCCATAACATAAAATTACTTAATCGATGTTCACCACTAGTTCTTATAACAAAATCCAAATCTGGGAGATTATGATATAAATAGTTACTAAATTCTTCTTCGGTTACTTTTTTATTGGATTCAATTAATTTATTTATAGCATCTATTATTTCAGTTCGGGATCCGTAATTTAAACATACATTTAATATTCCACTAGTATTATTTTTAGTAAGTGCAGTTACATCCGCAATTACTTTTTGAACATTTTTAGGTAAAGGTTTATTTCGACCCGAAAATATTACTTTGATATTTGATTCTTTTAATTCGTTTAATCTTTCTTTAAAAAATTTAACAATTAATCCCATTAAATAATTTACTTCTTCTTCACTTCTTCCAAAGTTTTCAGTTGAAAAAGCAAAGACGCTTAAATATTTTACTTTTTTTTGATTTATAATATATTTTGCTAACTCGATTATTCTATTTGCTCCAGCAAGGTGTCCTTCAATTGGTTTCTTATCTTGCTCTTTAGCCCATCTACGATTACCATCCATGATAATACCAACATGAGTAGGAACTATTAACTCTTTCATCGCTTCACCCTGCTAATAAGTATACTAGTTATTATAATAAAATGCAATAAATCATGTCTATTAAATTGTAAATATCCTGCTTGCTTATTTATAAATCAAATAAACTTAATTGACTTGATTCTGGAATTGAATTAAATATTCCTAATAATCGCATTTTATCTATTGTAGTAGAATTTATTTTACCTCTCATTTGCACATCTTCAACACTTACAAAAGGAGCTTTTTCTCTTTCTAATATGACTTGATTAGCAGCACTTTCTCCTAGACCATCTAAAGCTCTAAATGGAATTATTAATGATTTTTTATCATCATCAATAACAAAATTTTTACTATCACTTTTTAATAAATCAATATTTTTAAATTCAAAACCTCTAACTACCATTTCAAGAGAACAATATAATACTTCTAATATTTCAGCCTCTTTATTAGTTAGATCATAACCTTTACTTTCTAATTCTAAAATACGATTTCTAATTTTTGATTCACCTTTAATTAATGTTTCAACTTCAAAAGCATGACATCTAATTGAAAAGAAAGCACTATAGTAAGAAATAGGATAATAAACTTTAAAATAAGCAATTCTAAAAGCGCTCATTATATAAGCAACAGCATGAGCTTTGGGGAACATATATTTTATTTTAGAGCATGATTCTATATACCAATCTGGAATTTTGGCTTCTTTAAGTATTGTTTCATATTCTTTCCAAGTTGCAATTTCTTTTGAAGGCTTTCCTTTACGAACAAATTCCATAATTTTGAACGCTATTAGAGGTTCGATGCCATTATTAATTAAATAAACCATAATATCATCTCGACAACCAATTACTTCATTAAAGGGCACGATTTTATTTTTAATGAGTTCAGATGCATTACCTGACCAAACATCTGTACCGTGAGATAAACCAGAAATTTTAACCGCATCAGCAAATGTTTTGGGTTGAGTATTTTCTAGCATACCAATAACAAACTTAGTACCTAACTCGGGAACTCCTAATGTTCCAGTAGAACAATTAATTTGTTCTTTTGTTACTCCTAAAGGTTCTGGACTAGACAAAATTTTTAATACTTTAGAATCATTAAAAGGAATTTTAGTTACATCTAATGAAGTTAAATCTTGTAACATTTTTAACATTGTTGGATCATCATGTCCTAATATATCTAATTTTAATATTTCATCTTCCATAGGATGATAATCAAAGTGAGTCGTTCTCCATAATGATGTTTCATCATCAGCTGGATATTGATAAGGGGTAAAATCAAATATATCCATATAATCAGGAATTACTACTATTCCGCCTGGATGTTGGCCAGTTGTCCTTTTAACTCCCACACAACCTTGAGCTAATCTTTCTATTTCAACTGCTTTCATTGTTATATTATTATCTTCACAATAACCTTTAACAAAACCAAAAGCAGTTCGATCTGCTACTGTCCCAATTGTTCCAGCTCGATAGACATTATCTATTCCAAACAATTCTTTGGTATATTCATGAGCTTTCCATTGATATTCGCCGGAAAAATTTAAATCGATATCAGGTACTTTATCAGCATCAAATCCTAAAAATGTCGCAAAAGGCATATCTTGTCCTTCTTTATTTAATTCTTCTTTACATTTAGGACATTTTTTACTAGGTAAATCATAGCCACTTGTATATTTTATTGCTAATTTTATACCATTATCATCTTCAAAAGTAGTGTATTTACATTTAGGACATACATAATGAGCTGGTAAAGGATTTACTTCCGTAATACCCATTAATGTAGCTACAAAAGAAGAACCTACTGATCCTCTAGATCCTACTAAATATCCATCATCATTACTTTTTTTAACTAATTTTTGACTAATTAAATATATTACATCGTAGCCACCTTTAATAATTCCCGCTAACTCTTTTTCAATTCTTTCCTTAATTAAGGGATGAATATCATTACCATATAGTTCTTTTGCTTTACCATATACTAATTTATTAACCTCTTCAACAGAATTTTCAATTCGAGGAGAAAATGGCACTCCTTTTGTATCAATAATTACATCAACATATTCAACCATTTCAGCAATTTTATTAGGATTATCTACAATTAAAACTTTAGCACTTTTTTTATCTAAAAAATTAAAATCAGCTAACATTTCATCAGTTGTTCTAAAATGTTGATAAGGTATTGTTGTTATATCTTTTCTAGCAAGAGGATGCCTTCCACCTCCTGGTACTTTTTGATTAACAATAATTTCTCGATATATTTTATCTTCTTTATTTAAATGATGAACATCACCAGTTGCAATTATTATCTTTCCAGCTGCAATCGTATTATCAATAATTTTTTTAATACTATTTTCTAACTCTAATTCACTTCCAAAGGTATTATTTTGTAATAAATGAATGTATCCTTCTTTAGGCTGAACTTCTATATAATCATAAAAGTTAATACTATTTATTAATTCTTCATCACTTTTAGATCTAGCTTGACTAAATACTTCACTTTCGTAACATCCACTTCCTATTAATAAACCATCACGGTGTTTTTCTATTTCACTTCTTAATATGCGTGGTGTTTTATATAAATATTTGGTACTAGCATAACTTAATATTTTAAATAAATTTTTTAAACCATTTCTATTTTTAGCTAAAATATTTACATGATAAAGAGGCCCATATTTATGAATTTCATCTTTAGCTATTAAATTATTTAAATCTTTTACATTATTAATATTATATTTTAGTACTATTTTAAGCATTTTATTAAATACTTTTGCGGTAGCATTAGCATCATAATCAGCTCGATGATGACCATTTTCATCAAATTCAACATCATATCTTTTTACAAGTGCACTTAATGAATGTTTAAATTGATCGGGTTCTAAAGCTCTTGATAATTCTAAAGTATCAATAACGGCATTATTAAGACTACCTAAATTATATTTTTGATAAGCCATTTCTAAAAATGATATATCAAAAGCGGCATTATGTGCTACTAAAACTGCATCTTTAAACCAGTCTTTAAACCTTTTGACAACACTTTCTTCATTATCTTTTCCTTTAAGCATAGCATCAGTTATATTAGTAATCTCTGTTATTTTCGAAGGTAATTTACGACCAGGATTAATTAGTTCACTAAATGTATCTAATATTTTCCCATTTTGAACAAGAACTCCCCCAATTTCAATAATAGAGTCACCACTACCAGCATTAAAACCAGTTGTTTCAACATCAAAGACACAATATTTTGTGTTTAATAATTCACTATCAATCGGTTTTTTTACAATATTAATCGTATCATCACTCATTAATAATTCGACCCCATAAATAACTTTAAATTTATCTTTATCTTCTTTACCTTTATTATATGATTTTATAAATTTATGAACTTCAGGAAAAGATTGAACACTATTATGATCAGTTATAGCTAAAGCTTTATGTCCCCAACTTATTGCGGTCTTTATAAGATCAGTAGATGAAACTACACCATCCATTTGACTCATATAAGTATGAGTATGTAATTCAACTCTTTTTTCTTTAGCAGTATCTATTCTGTTGATATCCTTGCTTTCTATTTCTTCAATATCCCTTAAATTAAGTACTAAGTCTCGAGCATAAGTATCATTTTTAGTATATCCTCTAAATTTATACCATGATCCTTTTTTTAATGATTGAACTACTTCATTAAATTTTTTTTCATCTTTACTAAAATATTTAGCTATTATACTATTAGTTTTATCACTAATTTTTAAAGTTAAAATACTAAAATTAGTTTTATTAGATACGAACTCTTCAATACTAAAAATATAAGCCTCTAAAGTAATATTGTTTTCTTCACCCATTATTTCATTTATAGCCGTAATTTTAGATTTTATTTTTTCACCTAATATAACTTTATATTTAGGTTCATCATTTATAATAAGTAATTCTTTAGTATTTTCGATTTCTTCTTTAATTTTATTTCTTTTTATTTCATTTATTTTTGATTCAATTGTAAAATTATCAAATCCTACTTTACTTAACCATTTTATTATTTTTTTACTGTTTTCATTTAATAGTTTTTGTTCAATATTACTTAATACTTTAAAGATAATTTTATTATTATCAATCTTTATTTCATTATCAATAATGCTAATTAAGGACGGATATTTTTTAGTCAATATATCGATACAAAAATGAGTATATTTTAATATATCATTATTAGTGATATTTTCATAAATAAATATTATTTTTATTTTAGAAACATCATCAAAATCTTTTTTACAAGCATCTATTAAATTAAATACACTTTCAATTGGTAATACTTTTTTACTTTTTAAATAAACATCCCATGTTTCTTTTTTATTATTAACAATTACTTTTTCGACTATTACATCTTTAAACTCATCAGTAAACTCAAATTCTATTTTATTAAAAAATCTTTTTAAAGCATCCATACAGCACCAGCTTCCATAATATTAATTATACAATATAAAAGATTTAATCGCTATATTATATGATTGTTTTTGCTTATTATTTCTATTTTATAAAGATAAAAAAAACTCTTTTCTAATTGAAAAGAGCTATTAAAATTTTTAAGTTGCTTCTGGTTGGATATCTTGAAGATTATCTTTTACTTGAATCTTTGAATCTTCTGTATCTTCTAAAAATTGTTGTTCTAATATTTCACTAGGTTCATCTGCCATATATTCTTTTTCTAAGATTATATCAATATCCGAATATTGTTTAGCACCTGTTCCAGCTGGAATTAATTTACCAATAATAACATTTTCTTTTAATCCTCTTAATTCATCAACTTTTCCTCTAATAGCAGCATCTGTTAATACTCTTGTTGTTTCTTGGAATGATGCCGCAGATAAGAATGAATCAGTTTCTAGTGATGATTTTGTTATTCCTAACAAAATTGGTCTTGCTGTAGCAGGAACTTTACCTTTCAAGATAACTGGTTTATTTATTTCGGTAAATTTTCTTAATGAAATTGTTAAACTTTCAACAAGATCAGTGTCTCCTGGATCAATAATTCTAACTTTATTAATCATTCGATTAGCAATTATTTCAATATGTTTATCTGCAATATCTACACCTTGTGATTTATATACTTTTTGAATTTCTTTTAAAATATATTCTTGAGTAGTGATAGGATCAGTAACTGCTAATAATTCTTTAGGAGATATGGCTCCTTCAGTTAATTTATCACCAGCATTTACCATATCACCAACTTCAACTCTTACTTTAGATCCATAATTTGTAATATGATCAATTACGGCAACATCATTAGCTAAAACTATTTTATGTTTACCGTTATTTTCATCAATTGATTCTACTTTACCTGTTATTTCAGCTATCGTAGCTTTTCCTTTTGGTATTCTAGCTTCAAATAATTCTTCAACTCTAGGTAAACCTTGAGTAATATCATCGCCAACTGCTACTCCACCTTGGTGGAATGTTCTCATAGTTAACTGAGTACCTGGTTCACCAATTGATTGAGCTGCCATAATCCCAACAGCTTCTCCTGTTTCGACTAAAATTCCAGTTGCTAAGTTTGATCCATAGCATTTTTGACATATTCCTTTTTCACATTTACATGTTAATACACTTCTTATTTCTACTTGATTAACTCCGGCTTTTTCAATTTTAGAAACAATATTTTCAGTTATTATTTCATTTTTATCTAAAATTAATTCTTTTGTTTCAGGGTGTAAAATTTTCTTTGCAGTGTATCTTCCTAAAATTCTTTCTGATAATGATTCGATTAGTGTACCATCTTTTTCATCTACAAAATTTGATACCATAAGCCCCGCTATTGAACCACAATCATTTTCAATAATTAATATATCTTGAACAACTTCAACTAATCTTCTTGTTAAGTATCCTGAATCCGCTGTTTTAAGAGCTGTATCAGCTGATCCTTTTCGAGCACCGTGAGTAGATAAGAAGAAATCATTAACAGATAATCCTTCTCTAAATGATGTTGTAATTGGAATTTCCACAGCTTCACCATTTGGTTTAGCCATTAAACCACGCATCCCAGCCATCTGTGAAAACTGATTAATTGATCCTCTTGCTCCAGAGTTCATCATTATAAATATTGGATTAGAGCAATCATTTTCAATAACTTTTTTTAATTCTTTTTGAACTTGACTAGTAACACCATTCCAAACTTCACATACTGATGCAAATCTTTCTTCCTCAGTAATTAATCCTCTTGAAAATTGTTTATTTATTTTATCTACTTTTTCGCGACCAATTTCAATAAATTCTTCTTTATTTGAAGATGTAACAATATCAGATAAACTAAATGTAATACCTGCTATAGTCGAATATTTAAAACCTAAATCTTTTAATTTATCAAGCATGATACTTGTTTCATTTGTTTTATATCTTTTAAATATCTGAGCAATAATATTTTGTAAATTTTTCTTTGCAAAAGGGCGTACTTCTTCTAATTTAGCAATTGCTTCTGGAATATTTACCCCACGATCTAAAAAACACTTTAATGGGGTTATTCCTTCAATATTTTCTTTAGTAGCTTCATTTATGTATTGATACGTATCTGGAAGTATTTCATTAAATATTAATTTACCAGTCGTGGTAACTAAATATTTATCTTTTACTTCATCCATAAATATTTTATATTTAAATGAATTAACTGGTAAAGCTATTCTAGTATGAAGACTAATTTCTTTTCTTTCATAAGCCATTATAGCTTCATTAGAATCTTTATATACTTTCCCTTCATTTTCTAACCCTTTTTCTTCAGTAGTTAAGTAATAATTTCCTAAAACCATATCTTGAGATGGGGTTACAATAGGTTTACCATCTGATGGTTTTAATATATTATTAGCACCTAGCATTAAGATTCTAGCTTCTGCTTTAGCTTCTTCAGATAATGGAACATGAACAGCCATTTGATCACCATCAAAGTCAGCATTAAATGCTGCACATACAAGAGGATGTAGTCTAATAGCTTTTCCACCTACTAGTCTTGGTTCAAATGCTTGAATACCTAATCTATGAAGTGTTGGAGCACGATTTAATAGTACTGGATGTTCAGTAATAACATCTTCAACTATATCCCATACAATATCATCCCGATTATCAATTAATTTTTTAGCCCCTTTAATGTTATGTGCTAATTCTCTTACAACTAAACCATGAATAACATGAGGTTTAAATAATTCAAGTGCCATTTCTTTAGGTATACCACATTCATACATTTTTAAATTTGGACCTACTACAATAACAGAACGACCAGAGTAGTCAACTCTTTTACCTAATAAATTTTGTCTAAATCTTCCTTGTTTTCCCTTAAGCATATTTGATAAAGATTTTAAAGGACGATTACCAGCTGCAGTTATACTTCTGCCTCTTCTACCATTATCAAATAATGTATCGACAGCTTCTTGAAGCATTCTTTTTTCATTTTGAACAATAATAGAAGGAGCTCCAAGTTCTAATAATTTTTTTAATCTATTATTACGATTAATAATACGACGATATAAATCATTTAAATCTGAGGTTGCAAATCTACCACCATCAAGTTGAATCATAGGTCTTAATTCAGGAGGTATTACGGGAACGGCATCTAAAATCATCCATTCCGGTTTATTTCCAGATTCTTGAAATGCTAATAAACAATTTAATCTCTTAACTAAACGAATTCTTTTTTGCCCAGTTGCACCTTCAAGTATGACTCTTAAATTATTAATTTCACTATCAACATCGACTTGTTGTAATAATTTTTTAACAGCTTCTGCTCCCATACCTACTTCAAAAGTATTACCATACTTTTCATAATAACTACGGTATTCTTTATCAGATAAAGTTTGTTTCTTTTCTAAAGGAGCATTGCCTGGTTCGATAACAACATAAGAAACAAAATATAATACTTCTTCTAAATCTCTTGGTGACATATCTAAAGTAAGTCCCATTTTAGATGGAACACCTTTAAAAAACCAAATATGAGAACAAGGAGATGCTAGTTCAATATGTCCCATTCTTTCACGACGTACTTTTGAACGAGTTACTTCTACTCCACATCTATCACATACGACATTTTTATATCTTAAACGTTTGTATTTACCACATGAACACTCATAATCCTTAGATGGTCCAAAAATCTTTTCACAAAATAAGCCATCTCTTTCCGGTTTTAAAGTTCGATAGTTTATTGTTTCCGGTTTTTTGATTTCTCCATAACTCCAAGAACGAATTTTTTCAGAAGATGCGATTGAGATTCTAATACCTTTAAAATTATTTACTTCTAACATATATTATTCATCCCCCTTGCTTAAGTCTTCATCCTCAGATAAATCATCTAAATTTTCATCTAAGTCTTCATCTTTATCAATTAATTCTAATTCCGCTAATTCCTGATTATCTTGGATAGGTTCTTCTTCTATTTGAATTTGTGCAGAAGCGATATCAATTTCATCAATCGATATTGCCTCAGCCATTTCTTCTTCTGCTTCTTCTAATTCTTTAAGTTCATGTACAATATCTTGATTATCAATTATTTCAACATTTAATCCTAATGCTTGAAACTCTTTAATTAAAACTCTAAAACTTTCCGGTACCCCAGCACCAGTAACTGGTTTTCCTTTAACTAAAGCTTCATAAACCTTAACTCGACCAACTATATCATCTGATTTAACAGTTAATATTTCTTGTAAAACATGAGCAGCTCCATAAGCATATAAAGCCCACACTTCCATTTCTCCAAATCTTTGACCACCGAATTGAGCTTTACCCCCAAGTGGTTGTTGAGTAACAAGAGAATAAGGTCCAGTTGATCTAGCATGTAATTTATCATCAACCATATGATGTAACTTAATCATATACATTACTCCAACAGCAACTCTATTTTCGAATGGATTTCCAGTACGACCATCATAAAGAATTGTTTTACCATCTTCTTCTAGGCCAGCTTCTCTCATTTCTTCATGTATTTCTTCAACAGTAGCACCATCAAACACTGGAGTAGCATATTTAACTCCTAATTTATGACCAGCCATACCTAAATGTAGTTCTAAAATTTGGCCTAAATTCATACGTGATGGAATACCTTGAGGATTAAGTATCATATCAACCGGAGTTCCATCTGGTAAATAAGGCATATCTTCTTCGGGTAATATTAAACTAATAACACCTTTATTTCCATGTCTTCCTGACATTTTATCTCCAACTTGGATTTTACGCTTTTGAATTATATAAACTCTAACAACTTTAGATACACCTGCGCTTAGTTCATCAGAATTCTCTTTAGTATATATTTTAACATCATGAACAATACCACCAGCTCCATGAGCTACTTTTAATGAAGTATCACGTACTTCCCTTGTTTTTTCACCAAATATTGCATGTAATAATTTTTCTTCACTAGTTAATTCTTGAACCCCTTTAGGAGTAACTTTACCTACTAAAATATCTCCTTCTTTGACTTCAGTTCCAATTCGAACAATCCCATTAGAATCTAAATTTTTACGAGCTTCTTCACTAACATTAGGAATATCTCTTGTAATTTCTTCAGGTCCTAATTTAGTATCACGACAATCTATATCATAATGCTCAATATGAAGGGATGTAAAAACATCATCTTTAACCAATCTTTCATTCAAAATAATAGCATCTTCATAGTTATATCCATCAAAAGTCATAATAGCAACAGTCATATTTTTACCAAGAGCAAGTTCTCCTCCATCAGTAGATGGTCCATCTGCTATTACCATTCCTGCATGAACTTTATCACTTTTTTTAACAAGAGGTGAATGATTTATATTACTTTCAGCATTACTTCTTTCAAAATTAGCTAAATAATAAACATCTTTATCTTTAGCATTTTTAACAATGATTTTTTTACTATCAGCATAATCAACTACACCATTTGCTTTAGCAACAACAACTGAACCCGAATCACGAGCTGCAATATATTCAACCCCGGTTCCAACAATAGGTGAATCAGTTTTAAGTAACGGAACAGCTTGACGTTGCATATTTGATCCCATTAATGCTCTAGTCGCATCATCATGAGCTAAAAACGGTATACAACTGGTAGTAATAGATACTATTTGACTTGCTGAAACATCAATAAAATCAACATCTTCAGCTTTAACAATAATATTATCACCGTGATATCTCGCTATAACTTCATCATCAGCGATAATATTATCATTCATATTTATAGTAGCTTGACTTATATAATAATCTTCTTCTTCATCAGCTGTAAAATAAACTATTTCATCAGTTACTTTTTTATTAACAACTTTACGATATGGTGTCATTATAAATCCATATTCATTTATTTTAGCATAAGAAGCCAGAGAAGTGATTAATCCGATATTTGCTCCTTCTGGAGATTCAATCGGGCATATTCTTCCATAATGACTTACATTAACGTCCCTAACTTCCATCCCGGCACGGTCTCGCATTAAACCACCAGGTCCTAAAGAAGATAAACGTCTTTTATCAGTTAATTCCGCAATTGGATTAATTTGATCCATAAATTTAGATAACTGACTTGAACCAAAGAATTCTTTCATAGCTGCTGTTACGGGACGAATATTAATTAAAGTTTTAGGAGTAACAGTTTCAATTTCTTGAGTTGTCATTCTTTCTCTAATTACTCTTTCCATTCTAGCCATACCAATTCTAAATTGATTTTGAATTAATTCTCCAACTTGTCTTACTCTTCTATTTCCTAAATGATCTATTTCATCTATACTTCCAATATTAGAAAGTAAATTTAAATAATAACTAACAGATGCATATACATCACTGATAGTAAGTCTTTTTTCAGTTATACTTTGATCATTTCCAACTATTTTTACTACTTTTTCTGGATTTAATTTATCATAAACAAGTACTGTTTGAACTTTATTATAACTATCTAATTCTTCATTTATAATTACTTCTTTTAAATTTAATCCTTTTTCAAAATATGGTCTTAATACTTCTAATTTATCTTTACTAATAATTTCGCCTTTTTTAGCAAGCACAGTTTTACCATCTTTTAAAGTTTCAGCCAATTTACAATCTAATAGTCGATCTAAAACATTAAGTTTTTTGTTAAATTTATAACGACCTACTTTTGCTAAATCATAACGAAATTTATCAAAAAACCTAACAATTAATTGATTTTTTGCACTATCTAAAGTAGCCGGTTCACCTGGTCTTAACTTTTCATAAAGTTCAATTAAAGCTTCATCGGTATTTTTAGTACTATCTTTTTCTAATGCATTTGAAATATAATCATTTTCACCAAATACTTCATATATAGCTTCATCTGAAGATAAACCTAAAGCACGTAATAATGTTGTAATAGGTAATTTTCTAGTACGATCTATTCTAACATAAACAACATCTCTAGCATCAAGTTCATATTCTAACCATGTTCCTTTATTAGGAATTACTTCTCCATAAATTACTGGACGCCCATTTTTATCTATTTCTTTTTTAAAATAAATAGATGGACTTCTTACTAATTGAGAAATAATAACTCTTTCAACACCGTTAACAATAAAAGTGCCTGCTTCAGTCATTAAAGGCATATCGCCTAAAAATATCTCTTGTTCTTTTACTTCTCCTGTTTCATGAATAAAAACACGCGCTTGTACTTTTAAAGGCGAAGAATATGTAATCATACGTTCTTTCGATTCTTTTATTCCATAACGAGGCGTGTCAAAAGAATAATCGCTAAACTCTAGCGAAATATTACCAGTGAAACTTTCTACAGGAAATAAGTCTTCAAAGACTTCTTTAATCCCACTTTCTAAAAACCATTGGTATGATTTTTTTTGAATTTCTAGTAGATCTGTCAACTCTAAGGTGTTGGTAGTTTTCGAGAAAGTCCTTCTTTCCCTATGGTCACCAAATTTTGTTGTTTTGTATGCCACTAAATTTCACCCCAAACTTATATTTTTTAAGTACGTATCTTTAGCGGAAGATACGGCTCCAATTTAAAATTCTAACAAGTATAACTAAAAGTGTCAAGCAGATTTTGCCAAAATTACATAAAATCCTTTATTTTTTCGGATAATTTTACTGTATCCTTTTTCTTTTAAGGTATTATAAACACTTTTTACCCCATGTTTATTTTTCATTACAAACCATAGTTCACCATTTGGATTAAGATAATTAAAAGATTCATTAATTATCTGCATATAAATTTTTTTACCTGCTCTAATAGGAGGATTTGTAATAATAACATCATATTTATTTGTAATATTTTCATATATATCACTTTTAAATACTTTAGCATTTACTTTATTATTTTCAATATTTGTTTTACATATTTGAATGGCTCGTTCATTAACATCAATCATATCAACTTCACAGTTCATAACTTTACCAAGCGTTATACCTATAAGACCATATCCACAACCAACATCTAATACTTTTACATTTTTTTTTCCAAAAATAAAATAACTCTCTATCAGAGTTTTACTTCCCTCATCAATTTTATCTTTAGAAAATAAACCTAAATCACTATTTAACATAAAATTATATTCACCATAAGAATATTTAAGAACTCGTAGTTCACTTTTTAAATTTGCATTATTAGTAAAATATTGGTTCATATATGACCCCTTTAAAAGATGTTAATATTTTAACGCAAAAAAATATTGTTGTCAATGAAATTAAGGCAAAAATTTTATATTTAGGTCTAACTTATGATAATGTCTTAAATATAATTTTTGTTGTTGTTCAAATTCTAAGGTGGATTCACGCGGTTAGGTGAGAAAGACCACCAAACCAGAAGGTGAAAAGAAAAATGGAGCAGCTAGTTTACAGCACTCACTCCTACTATATAATTTAATATAGCCATTGTTTATTCTTTTTCTGCTACTTTCTTTTTAAAAAGAAAGTAGCAAAGAAAATATAGGATTGTAAT
>Ga0265294_10003351_pt1 | contig 20506 bp, 17 predicted proteins | sample MunlanPumphouse3_FD_192504 | JGI IMG/M metagenome (GOLD analysis project Ga0265294, IMG submission 192504) | Groundwater microbial communities from a municipal landfill in Southern Ontario, Canada - Pumphouse #3 | ecosystem: Environmental > Aquatic > Deep subsurface > Groundwater | place...
CTGCTGTCCTTGCTGAGGCGGTCTCTGCTGTCCCTGCTGAGGCGGTCTCTGCTGTCCCTGCTGAGGCGGTCTCTGCTGTCCCTGCTGAGACGGTCTCTGCTGTCCTTGCTGAGGCGGTCTCTGCTGTCCTTGCTGAGGCGGTCTCTGCTGCGATGGTGCAGGAGGCCTTTTTACGTTTTCGACCCGCTTTTCACCCAGGGGTTCCTGCTTTTGCTGTCTCTCTATAACTGGTCGGTCGTCCCTTTTAAATCGTCCCTGATCACGCTGAGCAGAATCTACTTTGTTTTCCGGTTGCATAATCCTTTCCGGTGGACGTCTATCCGGTTCTACTCTCCCTGGAGGTCGCCTATCGTCCCTCTGAGGTTTTACTGCGGGTTTATTAAGTATTCTTTCACTACCTGCGGCAGGACGCTCTGTCCTGGCAGATTCACTCTTAACCGGCCGATCTATCTTAGAGGCGGTCTGTGGTTGTTGCCGGCTTTTTACCCCGGTTTCCGGCGCTTTGCCCTCGGGAACACCTGCACTATCCCTTTTCGCGGCCTTTTCTTTTTTACTGGGTGATTTTTCTCCCAGTTGTTTCTTAACCCAGTTAGCCTGAGAATCCTCCAGAGTGCTCATATGGTTCTTAACATCCAAACCCATATTCAGCAAAACATCAACCATATCCTTACTGGACATCCCCAGGTCTTTAGCTAACTCATGTACTCTTACTTTGGCCATTCAACCACCCCCGTACTATTTAACCCTTCTCCCCTCGACTTTACCAGTTCAATAATAGAATTCGCCATTCCCGGCTCATTTATAGTAACGGCCACCCGGTAAGCTTTTCCTGCCGAGGCACCGAGTTCAAATTTATTCCCCAAAGTTATCCAGGGTATTTTTTGTTTCATACAGACAGTAATCAAGGATTTCCGGGTATTCTCGGAAATGTCACAGCTCATAACCAACAGATAAGCCCGCTTTCTGGTCAAACTGGATGTTGCTGCCATGGTTCCCGAAGATATTTTCCCGGCCTTCTGGGCAAAACCTATCATACTATAAATTTTTTGCAAAGCATCACACACCTATTAGAATTTAGAATTAAAAATTAAGAATTTAGAATCTGCTGTTTTAGTCTATCTATAACTTCATCAGGAATATCATGTTCCAAGGCCTTTTGCAGGTGTTTACCCTTTATGGCTTGGTGCAGGCAATCAAGCTGGGGGCAAATATATGCACCACGGCCTGATTTTTTACCGCTTTGGTCAATTTCAACGCTACCTTCCGGAGTGCGCACTATTCTGAATAGTTCCTTTTTATTCTTCATTTGTCTGCATCCCACACACATACGCAGGGGGATTTTACGAGTCCTGACCATCTATGTCGGCCTCCTCCATAAACTGGCTCTCATTTTTGATATCCACTTTCCAACCGGTAAGTTTAGCTGCCAAACGAGCATTTTGTCCTTCTTTACCAATGGCCAGGGATAGCTGGTAATCCGGAACCACAACGGTAGCCATTTTAGCGTCCTCATTGACATACACCGCCAGCACTTTGGCCGGACTGAGGGCATTGGCTATATATTTTTCCGGATCCTTATCATACTTAATAATATCAATTTTTTCTCCATCCAGTTCAGCAACTATATTCTGAACCCTGAGTCCCCTGGGTCCCACACAGGCACCAACCGAGTCGACCCTTTCGTCCAGTGAGTGTACAGCTATCTTGGAACGGGAACCAGCCTCCCGGGCAATAGATTTAATCTCTACCACCCCATCATAAATCTCCGGTACTTCCAATTCAAATAATCGCCGCAAGAAGTAGGCGTTAGTTCTGGATACAAATATATTAGGCCCCTTGGAAGTATTCTTAACTTCATAAATATAGGCTTTTATTCTCTGCCCTATTTCATACCTTTCTCCATTAATCTGGTCTGAAGTAAGCATAATGCCTTCGGTTCTTCCTAATGTGATATAAACGGTTCGCGCCTCAATACGTTGAATAGTACCGGTAACGATTTCTCCTTCTCGTTCCAAGAACTCCTCATATATCAGACTTCTCTCCGCCTCCCGCAGTTTCTGTATAACCACCTGTTTGGCAGTCTGAGCAGCTATGCGTCCAAAATTAGTTGGAGTTGCTTCTACATATACCATATCCTCTATTTTGCAATCGGGGTAAAGTTCCCGGGCTTCAGGCAATTCTATCTCCATGCGGGAGTCCTGTACCTCGTCAACCACTTTTTTCTGGGAAAAGACTTTTACATCACCACTTAAATCATTGAATTCTACACTCACACTCTGGGTGGTGCCGAAGTTTTTCTTATAGGCGGTATTCAGTGCTGCTTTTATAGCTTCGATGAGAGCAACTTTGGGGATGCCACGTTCTTTTTCTATTTCGTGCAATGCCTGTATCAATTCATTAGACATTGTTTTTCCTCCTTAATAATCCGGATGTAGTCTTACCGTGGAAAGCAATTCCCGCGGAAGATCCAGGATATTCTCTTCTACTTTCACCTGGATATATTTATGATTTACCCCTGTAAGAACTCCACTGATTTTTTTGGGGCCGTCATATTCTTTAAGCATTTTAATTTTTACCATATATCCCTGAAAACGCAGGAAATCCTTATCGTGTTTTAAAGGACGATCCAGACCAGGTGAAGAAACTTCTAAATGGTCATAATAAAAATCACCTTCGTCTACCAGGGGTTTAACCATACGGGTTACCTGAGTACAAAGATTCAGATCAACTCCCGTTTCACTATCTATAAAGATTCGCAGCATTTGATCCCGGTTTTCTTTACGATACTCAAGTGCAACCAGCTCTATATTATGTGGCTCCAGTTCCGTCTCAATCAATGTTTCGAGGTTCTGTACCTTTCCCAGTAAAATCACCCCCAGTAGTTTTTTATCAACTAACGTTGCACTACAATAGAAAAAGTGGGCAGAAACCCACTTGTGATAACAGATATTAGTAAGCTTAGTATGAGTATATCATAATGCTGCTAATTTATACAAGTAAGAGAAGACACAACCCTAGGCAAAAAGATTTATTTGGCTGCTTTCCGGAAGAGCATGAAAACAATTGCTTTGCTTAAGTACTTCCATTGCGGTCTTGTTCAGGCGGGTTCGCTGCTGAAAATCCTCAACTGATACAAAACTTCCCCCGGCCCTGGCCTCTACAATGCTTTGAGCAGCAGCAGAGCCTACATTGGGTAATGCGGAAAAAGGAAATAGCAGACCCTCTTTATTAACAATAAAACGGTGGGCGTCAGAGCCATAAAGGTCAACTGGATAAAACTTGAAACCCCGTGCGTTCATTTCCAGTGCCAGTTCCAGCACCGGCAGCAGCTTCTTTTCTTTCTGGGGAGCCTTAAATCCCATCCGGTTAATCTCTTGTATCCTCCGGGTTATATTATCAATGCCCCCAAGCATAGTTTCGGCTTCAAAATCTTCAGCCCGGATACTGAAAAAACTGGCGTAAAACTCCCGGGGATAATTAACTTTAAAATAGGCAATACGAAAGGCCATCATAACATAAGCTACTGCATGGGCCTTGGGAAACATGTACTTAATTTTTTGACAGGATTCAATATACCAGGGTGGTATATGACACTCCTGCATTATATCAACCTGCTTATCCTTTAATCCTTTTCCTTTACGGACACTTTCCATGATTTGGAAAGCCTGGTTTTCCTTAATCCCCTGCTGGATTAAATAAATCATAATATCATCCCGAGTACAAATAACCTCATTAAGACTGGCTATTTCACCTTCAATCAAGGTTTGAGCATTATTAAGCCAGACATCGGTGCCATGAGAAAGCCCGCTTATTCTTACCAGTTCGGAAAAAGTCGTGGGCCTGGTTGCCTCCAACATCTGCCGGACAAAGCGGGTACCAAACTCAGGGATCCCATAAGTCCCAACACTGGAACCAATATCATCGGGAGTAACCCCCAGAGGCTCTACGGAAGAAAAAATAGCCATGGTCTGCTTATCGTCCAGGCGTATACCAGCCGCTTTTACACCGGTGAGATCCTCTAACTGCTTAATAACCGTGGGATCATCATGACCCAGAATGTCCAGTTTAACCAGCTGTTCCCCAATAGCATGATATTCAAAGTGGGTAGTTATTACCCCGGATTTCTTGTTATCGGCCGGGTGCTGCAAAGGAGTAAACTCAAGTATATCATGATCCTGGGGAACCACGATAAGCCCACCAGGATGCTGCCCGGTAGTTCTCCTTACCCCGGTAATACCATGAACCAGGCGGTCTACCTCCGAGTTCTTGATGGCGACCTGTTTTTGCTCGGCATATTTTTTGACAAATCCATAAGCAGTTCGCTCGGCAATAGTAGAAATAGTACCAGCCCTAAATACATTCTCACTGCCAAATAATTCTTCTACATACTGGTGCGCCTTGCTTTGATAATCTCCAGAGAAGTTTAAATCAATATCCGGTACTTTATCGCCTTCAAAACCCAGGAAGGTCTCAAAAGGTATATCAAACCCGTCATTACGCATACTGTTGCCGCACGAAGGACAATTTCCACGTTCCAGGTCAACACCACAGCCTACCGGAGCATCCAGAATGATTTCACAATATGAACAGGAGGGACAAAGGCGATGCGGAGGTAGTGGATTAACCTCGGTTATTCCAGTCAAATAAGCAACCATAGAAGAACCCACCGAGCCTCTGGAGCCTACCAGGTAACCGTCCTGATTGGACTTCTTGACTAACTTGTGGGCAATAAGGTAGAGCACGCTAAATCCATGCCGGGTAATGGAATCCAGTTCCCGCTCAATCCTGGCTTTTATCGCTTCTGGAATCTTATCACCATAAAGTTTGTAAGCTCCTTCCCAGGTAAGTTTTATTATATCTTCCTCAGCCGAGTCGATTTTAGGAGGATAAAAACCGCCCGGTACCGGTTGCAACACCTCTATCATTTCGTTAATTAAACTGGGATTGTCAATAACCACCGCCTGAGCTTCGTCATTTCCCAGATAAGAAAACTCCTCCAGCATTTCTGCAGTAGTTTTAAAAAACAGGGGGGCTTGGGCCTCGGCGTCTTCATAGCCCTGACCAGATTGAATAATTCTGCGATACACCTCGTCCTGAGGATCTAAAAAATGCACATCACCAGTAGCCACAACCGGCTTCTTAAGTCGTTTCCCCAGCTCAACAATACGCCGGTTTAATTGTTGCAAGTATTCCTGGTCCTCAGCCCGACCCTCGCGGATAAGAAAATCATTATTAGCCAGGGGCTGTATTTCTAAATAATCATAGAATACTGCTATCTTTTCCAGATCCTGTTCATCTCCACCATCAAGCAAAGCCTGGTATAGTTCCCCAGCTTCACAGGCTGAGCCCAGCAGAATCCCCTCCCGGTGCTCCTCCAGTTCCTGACGCGGGATACGGGGCTGGCGGTAAAAATAATTCATATAAGATGTGCTGACCAGATGATACAGGTTTCTTAAACCAGTCTGGTTACGGGCCAATAAAACAATATGATAGGGAGTATCCTTTTTATCATCTTCCACCAGATATCCTTCCACTCCATAAATCACCTTGATTTTATGTTCCAGAGATGCCTGGTGGGCTTCGGGAAAAGCCTGGGCGCAACCGTGATCGGTTATGGTAATAGCGGGATGCTGCCACTCTGCCGCCCTTGCAATCAGAGCAGATATATTACACAAACCATCCATAGCGCTCATTTTAGTGTGGGCATGCAACTCAATCCGTTTTTGCCTGACATCATCGCTTCTAACTTTTTTCTGTGCCGGAAGGTAGGCTTCCAGAAATAGCACCAGTTCACGGGCAATATCATCATAGCGCAGGTTACCAGTGGCTTTTATCCACTGGCCCTCTTCTATCCGATCCTCATCCAGGGTATCCAGAAATGTTTTAATCATTAGGGAGTCGCTGTAATCGGTTAGATAATAGGTAACAACATAATTATTACCCCGGATTTTGCTTATTTCTTTCTTCCATACCTCGCCTTCTACCACTACCGTTTTCAGGCCTTCCTGTAAATCGGATAATTTTATAGCTTCCTGCTGCTTCAGTAATTCCCGCTTCCGCTTATCTTTTTTCCCCGTCTGTCTTGAAGCCCGGCCATAGTCCTTTGTTTCTAAAACTTCGGCTTTTTGTCCTGCATTAATAGTATCACTAGGGATCTCTTGCTCATTACCATTACCAAGCACTCTAACCAGTACCCGCAGGCTGTATTCCTCCTGAAACCAGTTGGCCAGGTAATCACATACCTGTTTTTCTATAATATAGTCATATACTTCTTCATCCATAGTTAAGATGTCTAATCGCTCACCTGTGCAGTTCCATTCTATACGGTCGATAAATTTACCGTCAGCAAAAAAGGAGGAGGATAATTCCTCCCTCCTGCTGCTAATAATTTCATTTATCCGGCGGGAAGGATCAGATAGCAACGGAATAATCTCTAGATAATCCAGGTAGGATATATGCTCTAGTATTTCTTTTACCGTATGGCGAACAGTCTCGGCGGGCAGGGTATCGTTAACCTGAACATATATAAACCAGGCTTTACTACGGGAATGGACTTCAATTTTATGTATTCTGGCGTTCTGCCATACCACCAGCGCATCTTTCCCGGTAATTTCCTTATAAAAAGAGGAAAAATCACGTATCACCAAAATACCTCCAAGTAATTAGAAAATAGATTTTTTATGATTAACGCGGATTTTTGTTATAACTTTAAGGATGCAGATTTATGTAGTTTTTGTAGGGGCAGACCCGTGTGTCTGCCCGACCGACCACTGGCCCCTGAAGGTTGAATCCCGTTGCATAAAGCTGCCTATTCCGGGCGAACACATGGGTTCGCCCCTACAAATTACATGCTCCTGTACAGGAAGAGTACGTAAAGTCATTTTCATTCGTGGTTGCGGACTTCGTTTTTCAGTGTCCTTCAGTGTCTAATCAAATCCTAATTCAACCGGTCTATACTCTTCAGTTCTTTCATTGTGGAAAGCTCCTCGATTACGTCGGAGATCTTCATACCACTGGGGAGTTCTATCAGCAACTCTACTTCCAGATTATCTTCGTTCTCCATATGGTTTAATTGGATGTTCTTGATTAAAACCCCCATATCACCGAGAATAGAGCCTATATTACCCACCTGTCCGGGGCGGTCTTCCACTACTATAACCAGACCCTTATATTCCCTTAACCCGGTAAAGAATTGTTCAAAGCGGATGAAATAGATAAGCACAAAAAGAATAAGAATAGTGGTAGCAACCGCCGGTATGTAAAGCCCGGCACCTACGGCCAGGCCAATGCAGGCTACCACCCATAAACCTGCCGCGGTAGTCAACCCTCGAACCGAGGCACCTTCCCGCATTATAGTTCCGGCACCCAGAAAACCGATGCCACTGACCACCTGGGCTGCAATTCTACCGGGATCAGCATTCACCGTTTGGTAATATTGCATATAAATATCAATTGATACAATCATAGCCAGAGTTGAGCCTACACAAACCAGGGTATAGGTACGCAAACCTGCGGGCCGATTCAGGCTTTCCCTCTCCAAGCCTATCAGTGCCCCCAGTATGCAGGCCAGGGCCAGCTTAAATATTATTTCATATACTGACATACTTTACCTTCACACCCACTCTAATATCATCCCCGAATAATATCCAGTACCCTTTCCCTTACTTTATCTATTTCTACAAGTTCTACTTCTTTTTCCCATCTTTTCTTCACTTCTACCTTATTTTCCTGCAGGCCTTTTGGCCCAATTGTAATTCTTACCGGTATGCCTATAAGATCAGCATCTTTAAATTTAACCCCGGCCCTTTCATCACGGTCATCAATTAATACTTCCAGACCTTCCTGTTCTAAAATCTGGTAAATAGAATTAGCAGTTTGCATTTGCTCTTCATTATTGCTATTCACCGGTACTACTATTACATGATAAGGGGCGATAGGAATCGGCCATATTATGCCGTTTTCATCGCTATTTTGCTCCACTGCGGCAGCCATGGTGCGAGAAATACCTATACCATAGCAACCCATAACAAATGGCAGAGACTGCCCGTTCTGGTCACGAAAAGTAGCCCCCATAACACTGGAGTACTTGGTACCCAGTTTAAAAATATGTCCCACTTCTATACCTCGAAGGAACTTTAATTCTTCCTGGCAGAGGGGACAGGGGTCACCTGCCACAGCATTCCTGATATCCAATATAGCCTCGGGAACAAAATCACGACTCAGATTTACATTGGAAAAATGATAGTCATCTTCATTAGCTCCACAGGCAAAGTTTTTCATAGCCGCCACTTCCAGGTCGGCATATATCTTCACATTCATCCCTACCGGTCCTAACGACCCAAACCCGGCATGACAGGATCTGCGGACGTCATCCTCACTGGCCATAACTAATTCATTACAGCCCAGGGCATTCTTGAGTTTTATCTCATTCAGCTCCCGATCCCCTCTTAATACGGCTGCAATCAGTTCACCATCAGCATCATACATCAGGGTTTTTATCTGCTCGTCTTTACCGACCTTAAGAAAGTCAGTAAGGTCCTGAATAGTACGCTGCCCCGGAGTATAAATTTTCTCCAGCGGTAGCAGGTCGCCATCTATTTCCGTTTCCCCGGCTATGCAGACCGCTTTTTCCACATTGGCAGCATAATCACAGTTATCACAATATACTATTTCCGCTTCACCACTATCCGCTAAAACCATAAACTCATGGCTTTCATTACCACCAATAGCCCCGCTATCTGCTTCTACTACCCGATACTTAAGACCAAGCCTGGTAAAAATTTGATTATAAGCATGATACATCTTCTGGTAAGAAACATCTAATCCCTCATCATCTATATCAAATGAATAGAGGTCTTTCATAATAAATTCCCGTCCCCGCATCAGGCCAAATCGGGGCCTAATCTCGTCCCGGTACTTATTCTGAATTTGATAGAGAAGTAACGGTAAATCCCGGTAAGAATGGACATCCCCATCTACCAGAGTAGTAATAATCTCCTCATGGGTAGGCCCCAGGGCAAAATAGCGTTTATGGCGGTCCTGCAGGCGAAACATCTCATCCCCATAGACCTCCCAGCGCCCCGACTTTTGCCATAATTCAGCCGGTTGCATGATAGGCATTAATACTTCCTGGCCCCCGGCCCGATCCATTTCTTCCCGTACTATGTTTTCAATCTTTTTGATAACTCTATAAGCCAGTGGTAAATAGGTATATACTCCACCTGATGCTTTACGAATAAACCCGGCCCGCAATAATAATTGGTGACTGATGATTTCCGCTTCGCTGGGAACCTCCCGCAGGGTAGGATAAAACAGTTCTGAAGACCTCAAAATAGTCTCCCTCCTTATTTTCCAGTAATCTTATCTATCTCATCTAAAAGTGTTTGAACCAGTTCTTCTTCCGCTACTTTCCTGACAATTTCCCCGTGCTTAAACAACAGCCCTACTCCCTTACCACCGGCAATACCCAAGTCAGCCTCCCGAGCCTCTCCCGGACCATTGACTACACAACCCATCACCGCAACTTTCAAGGGTTCTTCTATATGCCGTATCTGCCTGTCCACTTCCTCGGCAGTTTTTATCAGGTCAATTTCACAGCGCCCACAAGTGGGACAGGAAATAAGCTCTATCCCCCGCTGGCGCAAACCCAGGCTGCGTAAAATCTCATAGGCCGCCCATACTTCATCCACCGGGTCAGCAGTAAGCGATACCCGTATGGTATCCCCTATGCCCTCGCTAAGCAACATACCAATTCCTAAAGCTGATTTTATCAAAGCCCGCTCGCGGGTACCAGCTTCGGTAATACCTATATGCAGGGGATAATCAACCTTTGCCGCCATCATCCGATAGGCCTGTAGTGATAAAATAACTGATGAGGCTTTTAGGGAGATTTTTATGAGGTCAAAGCCCATATCCTCCAGAATCTTAATATTCTCCAGACCGCTTGCAACCATAGCTTCAGCACATACCCCACCATAGCGTTCCAGCAGTTTCTTATCCAGGGAACCGGCGTTTACACCTATTCTAATAGGTATTTCTCTTTCCTGACAGCACTTTACCACTGCCTGTACCTTCCAGGGTTCACCTATGTTACCCGGATTAATCCGCAGGCCATCAGCACCCGCCTCTACACTTTTCAGGGCCAGGCGGTAATCAAAATGGATATCAGCAATCAGGGGAATATTTATCCGGCTTTTAATTTTTCCTATAGACCTGGCAGCTTCCTCATCCACAACAGCAACTCTCACCAGTTCACAGCCAGCTTGCTCCAATCGCTGAATCTGTTCTACGGTAGCGTCAATATCCCTGGTGTCGGTATTAGTCATGGACTGAACCACCACCGGATTGTCCCCGCCTATAGCGACATTGCCTATTTTTATAATTCGACTTTTTCTTCTCATCTAAACTTTCCTTTAATGACCCATATTAATGCAGATTCATTATGATTTAAAAAGCATTAAAATAAAAAAATACTAAACAAACGCAACCACGCATGAAAATAAGATTAATTTGATTCCAACATTTCTGACACAGCAACCTTAATTGCGACCAACGGGAGCATCAGTAGTACCCGAAGGGTGAAGGGTGATTTGCACAGATTCCTTTTCCTTAATTATTATCAGCGTTAATCTGTGCCCGAAGGGTCTGCTTCCTTAATAGTGAGCGCTAGCGAACATCCGTGTGCCCTATGGGTACGTCCTTCTGCGTCAAAAAACCCTATTTTCTTACTACCCTTTTATTAATCGTACAATATCGTTGTAGGTCACCAGAACCATTAACATTATTAGAAATAGAAAACCTAACCAGTGAATAAAACCTTCTTTTTCAGGTTCCAGGGGTTTTTTCCTGATAGCCTCCACCAGGGCAAAAACAATCCGACTTCCATCCAATGCCGGAATGGGAAGCAGGTTTAATATTCCCAGGTTAATACTGAGGAAGGCAGTAAAACTAAGCAATAATACCATGCCTGCCTGAGCTGCTTCCCCAATTAGTTTGTAAATACCTACCGGTCCGGCCAAATCATTTACGGAAGCTCCACCGCTGATTAATATGCCCAAACTGGATAAGAGTAGGACGGTTAACTCATAGGTTTGTTGAAAACCAATTTTAATAGCGTTTATTATCCCCTGTTTATCATAAGTCAGGGCACTCATGACCCCGATACTGGGTTTATCGGTAGTTTCATTTTTTACCGGGGTTATACTCAGGTTTAACACCTGTTCATTACGTTTTACCTTGAGGTTAAGGGGTTGCCCCTCTGGGGTGGAACTGATAGCAACCGTGAACTCTTCCCAGGTTTTGATATCTTCATTATTTGCCTTCAGAACCAGGTCATTGGCCTGAAGTCCTCCTTGTTCTGCCGGGGTATTGGCAACTACCTGGCCAATCAGGGGCTGATCTGAAACCTGAGGTATACCTACCACGGAATAAATATAAACAAATATCAAAAGGGCTAAAACAAAGTTCATAAAGGGTCCGGAAAAAGCTACCGCTATCTTTTCCAGGGGCGTACGGTTGTTAAAACCTTCCGGATCGTTGTCATCACCCGGTTCTTCCCCCGCCATACGTACATAGCCACCCAGTGGTATCAGGCGCAGGGAATATTCCACTCCATCCTTTTTACGACCATAAACTTTGGGACCAAATCCAATACTGAATTCCCATACCGGTATGCCTATTTTACGTGCAGTTATAAAATGGCCCCATTCATGCACCAGTATAAGTACCGCAATAATCAGCAAGGTTATCAATATAGTAGTACCTGTGTTCATACTTTTCCTCCCTTAATTAGAAAATAGACCGGGGAATGGACGCGGATAACGCGGATTTCTAACCGGATTCACGCGGACTTTATAAGAATATAAACCATCTATTATTTTTATCATTAAAATCCGCGAAAATCCCTGCTAAATCCGCGCGAGTGAAGCGAGTCCGCGTCCATTTTAGCTATTTAACCCTCGCTTTTTTAGTCTATCATAGCCTGGCAAGTTTCCCTTGCCCAATTGTCGGCCTCAAATATTATCTCCAGACCCGGATCTTTTACCAGGTTATGTTTGCCCATAGTTTTTTCCACCAGCCCCGGTATATCCGTAAATTTGATTTTACCATTGAGGAAGCTGCTTACGGCTATCTCATTGGCTGCGTTTAACACCGCCGGCATGGTACCACCTGCTCTACCCGCCCCATAGGCCAAACTCAAACAAGGAAAACGGCTATCATCCACCTGGTCAAAGTGTATCTTCGCCAGGCTGGTAAAATCAAGGCTGCGGGCTGGTGACTCCAGCCTACCAGGCCAGGTTAAAGCGTATTGTATGGGGATACGCATGTCAGCTACACCCAGATGGGCCAGGAATGATCCATCCACCAGTTCTACCATAGAATGGATAACGCTTTCTCGTTGCACCAGTACCTGAATCAGGTCATAATCAACATTAAACAAATGGTGGGCTTCAATTACTTCCAGACCCTTATTCATAAGACTGGCGGAATCAATAGTTATTTTTGGTCCCATCGACCAGTTAGGATGCTTTAATGCCATATCAACGGTAACCTTTTCCAGTTCTTCCGAGGTAAAATTCCTAAAAGGTCCGCCCGAAGCAGTAAGCCAGACCTTTTTCAAGTAGCTGCTTTCGCCTTGAAGGCACTGGAATACAGCGGAATGCTCACTATCTACCGGGATAATGGCTACGTTTTCTTCTCGGGCCGACTTCATAACAATATCTCCAGCCGCAACCAGAGTTTCTTTATTAGCCAGAGCTATTCTCTTATGGGCTCTTATAGCCGCCAGAGTTGGTTTAATACCTACTGCTCCACTAACTGCTACCAGCACCGTATCAACCTCGGGCAGGGAACTGAGTTCGCATATGCCGTCAATGCCGGCCAGAACTCTACATTGGCCACCTATCTTCTCTTTTAACTGCAGGTAAGCCTTGGGGTCAGAGACAGCTACTGCTAGAGGATTATATTTTTGCACCTGCTCTTGCAGCAGGGAAACTTCATCCCGGGCAGCAAGAGCAATTACGCGAAAGCGCTGCGGGTGTTTATCGGCTACTTCCAAAGCCTGCCTGCCTATAGAGCCGGTAGATCCAAGTATTACAATATTAGTTATACTCTCATTTTCTATTTTGTCTTTCAATCCTTCTTCCCCCATCCCAGGCCTTTAAAAAGACCTGCCCGATAGCAAGCCATTATTATAACCACCGTAACCGGACCCATTATCATCCCTATGATACCTCCTAATTGCAGACCGGCATACAGCGATATCAGGGTAGCCAGAGGATGTAATCCGATATTATCCCCAACAATTTTAGGTTCCAGGAATTGTCGGACTACGGAAATTAGAACATATACTACCAACAAGCCTATTGCCAGGCTATGATTTCCGCTTATAAAATTCCAGAGAATCCAGGGTACAAATATCGTTCCTGGTCCCAGTACCGGTAATATATCGCAAATACCTACTAAAATACCAATTGTTAATGCATAGTCCACCCGCAAGACTTTAAGCGATACCATGGTTACCACTGCGGTAATGGTAATTAATATGCTGTAAGCCTTTAAAAATCCGACCAGAGCCGCAAACAACTCACTGGTTATTTTTACGGTTTTGGACTGTGCGCTGCTGGGAATAAAATGCATAGAAAATTCCTTCAAAGCCTTCCGGTCTTTCATTATAAAGAAAGTAGCAACGGTAGCAATCATCAGGAATATCAAGGCACCAGGCAACAAAGCAAGGGTTTGTATCAATACATTAATACTACCATCCAGTACCGTTTGCAAGGCTTGTAAACTCTTCCCCAAATTGTCCTGTATGGTGTTCTCTACCTGGGGAGGCAGATTTAAACGCAGATAGAAAACCTGGAAATCACCAATGGTACTAATAACCCGGTTTATTATCTGATCGGAATAGTGGGCTACCTGAGGATAAAGCCGGGATAGATCCTTGATAATTATAGAAATAATTGCTGATACCAGGTAGATAAATCCTCCAACCACTATAATCAGGCTAATAACTACGGCCCAGGCTCTACCAAGCCTTATCCTTTTTTCACAAAATCGAACTACTGGTTCGGTTATCAAGGCTAATAGCAGAGCAAAGATAAAGGGCAGAAAGATTACAGGAAGATATGATAGTATCCGCCCTGCCAGTGGGAATACATAGGTAAATAAAAGATATATAGCTACCAGCGCCATAACCAGTATAGTTAGTCGGGTTAATAGTTTAACATTCTTCTGTAGTTCAGGGTCCATTTTACTCCCCCCTTTTTTAAATAGATAAAAAAACCATGATTCTACTGCAAAAACTCCTATGTGAGTGAATATTAGTGAATACGTGGTCAAAAGATAGTGTTTTTGAATTAAAAATTAAGAATTAAAAATTAAGAATTATCGTTGAAATACTCCGTATTTCTTTTTATTTTAATCCCAAATAAATCCGCGTAGTTCCCTAATGATTCCGAGGGTTCCGCGTCTAATTATTCAGTCGTATGCATATTTATTACTTTTTGCAGTGGAATCAACCGTAGATTAAATTATAATATAAATGGAAAAATAATAAACCAGAGGAACTAGCAGGAGGAAGCTGTCAAAACGGTCTAATACCCCTCCATGTCCAGGTATAATTTTTCCACTGTCTTTAACTTGAAAGAACCTCTTGGCCCCGGATATAAAAAAATCTCCCAGTTGAGCCAGAATGCTTGCGCCTATCCCTAACAATAAAGCATATGCAGGGCTAACACCTTCAATATCTATTACCAAAAAAAAGATAAGGGCGGTAATAGCAGAAACTACCAGTCCCCCGATCGCCCCCTCCCAGGTCTTATTCGGACTCAGAATAGGAGTCATTTTATGTGTCCCCCACACCTTGCCGGCAAAATAGGCCCCGGTGTCACTACCCCAGGTAAGGAGCAGGGCTAGTACAATAATAATAAAAGAATGCTGTAAATCAGCAATTTCTATCGCATAACTTAATAAGAACCCTATGTAAGCAGCTCCAAAAAGGCTTATTGCGGTATCTTTAAGGGTTAAATCGGGATACTTTAAGATGGACACAGTCACTGCCAGTATTAATATGGCAAATATTCCAGGATATAAATATGAATCGGGGGTAAAAAGGAGTAACAACAACAAAAGCAGTCCCGGTACCAGCAAAGGCCTTAGTTGAATATTAGACATCATGCGAGCAAACTCCAGAAAAGCCATTATTCCCATCAGCGCAAAAAATAACTTCCAGTACATGCCCCCGAGATACAATACTCCCAACAAAACAGGAATGCCAATGACTGCCGTAAGCACCCGGGTTTTAAACACTCTCATCACCCTTCTCTAATGCGGTTAATGCACCGAATCTTCTGTCTCGCTGCTGGTAATCCCGTATAGCCGCCCACAAATCCTCCCGGGTAAAATCAGGCCACAGACGGTCTGTAACCCAGAGCTCGGTGTAGGCTAATTGCCAGAGGAGAAAGTTGCTTAAGCGCAATTCCCCGGCAGTTCTTATCAAAAGGTCGGGGTCCGGTACCCCTCCGGTGTATAAAAAAGAGGCGACAGTAGCTTCAGAAATACTTTCCCGGGATATCTCACCACTAATAACTCCATCTACTATTTTTTTTATGGCCTCAACCATCTCTGCTCGGGCACCATAATTTAAAGCTATATTAAATAACAACCCCTTGTTGCTGCGGGTAGTTAACAGGGCTTGCCTGATTTCGTCCTGGCATTCCTGATTTAAGACGCTATAATCTCCGATAACATTAATACAAACATCATTTTCATTAAGCTCAGCCAGTTCTTTATGAAGGAATTCTACCAGCAGTTTCATCAAAAACTGTACTTCACTGTCAGGTCGTTTCCAGTTCTCCGTGGAAAAAGCATATACGGTTAGTGCTGGTATTTTTAATTCATCACAGGCTTTTACCACCTGTTTTAGAGAACCCATGCCTGCCCTATGTCCCATAGTACGGGGCATAAGCCGTTTTCTTGCCCACCTGCCATTACCATCCATAATAATAGCTATGTGACGAGGTAGGGAACCGCTATCGAGGACTCCATTTATATTGCTGATTCTTTTAAGCAAAAGTAGCCCTTCTTTCGCTAAATTACAAAACCCCCCGAGCAGGGGGTATTTTTGTAATAATTATAACCATAGAGAAGGTTGATGTCACTGCAAAAACTCGGGGGTACGTTAATTGTAATAAAGAAATGCGCAGGATTTCTACATTAATTCAAAATTAACCTCGTACTTTGGGTTACCACTGCCAATTGCAATGCCTCTTCCTTCCGCTATCAGCATTAAACTTCCATAATGTCCTTTTCTTTAGCCGAAGTTATAGTATCAATCTCTTTGATGTACTTATCCGTTAGTTTTTGAACCTCATCCATGCCTTTTTTGCTTTCATCCTCGGAAATTAATTTTTCTTTTTCGCTGGATTTAACCATATCATTACCTTCACGGCGAATATTTCTTACCGCTACCCGGGTTTCTTCTGCTCTTTTCTTTACTACCTTAACCAAATCTTTTCGGCGCTCTTCAGTAAGCTGGGGAATTGCGATACGCACTACATTACCGTCATTGTTGGGATTAACCCCCAGGTCTGATCTCATGATGGCTTTTTCAATATCGGCTATACTGCCTTTATCCCAGGGTTGAATTACCAGTAACCTGGCTTCCGGGACTGTAATGTTGGCCAGCTGGTTGAGCGGTGTCGGTTCACCGTAATAATCTACTAATATTTTCTCGACCATGGCAGGATTAGCTCTGCCTGCCCTCAGGCTGGCCAAATCCCCGGTAAAATGTTCAATGGTTTTTTTCATCCGCTCTTCGGCATCATTTAAAATGTCTTTTATCACTGTCTTACCTCCCCTACGTAGGTACCTATATTGTCACCCATAAGCGCCCGTAATATATTGCCATCCTCCATTAAGTTAAATACTATAATGGGTATTTTGTTATCCATGCATAAAGAAGCAGCGGTGGAGTCCATTACTCCCAATCCCTGGTTAAGAACATCAATGTACTGCAAATAGCTAAACTTCTTGGCGTCAGGGTTTTTAAGCGGGTCAGAATCATATACCCCATCTACTTTTTTAGCCATTAAAATGACCTCGGCCTCGATTTCCGCCGATCTAAGGGCAGCAGCGGTATCAGTGGAAAAATACGGATTTCCGGTGCCAGCGGCAAATATTACTACTCTTCCTTTTTCCAAGTGTCGAATAGCTCTCCTTCTTATGTAAGGTTCGGCTATTTCCTTCATCTCTATGGCTGTCATTACCCGGATTTCCAATCCCTGCTTTTCCAGAGCGTCTTGTAAAGCCAGGGCATTAATTTCTGTGGCCAGCATTCCCATGTAATCTGCAGTAGCCCGATCCATACCTTGAGCACTACCGGCTACTCCACGCCAGATGTTGCCTCCGCCTACAACGATAGCGACTTCTACCCCCCTGGCTACAACTTCCACTATCTGTCCGGCTATCGAAACCAGGGTTCTGGGATCTATGCCATATCCGCTACTTCCAGCCAGTGCTTCACCACTTAGCTTTAGTACAACCCTCTTATACCTGGGACTTTGCAAGTGATTACCCCCTTGCTCTATTACTTATTACAGTAGCTTTTATCTTAATTAACCCCCCATGGCCGGAGGCCATACCCTAAAGGGCACACAGCAAACACCAATGAAAATAGTTGCTACCTAATAAGGCTTTTTTTGACGCGAAATTCAGGGAATCTATTGGGAATTACGCGGATAAAAATAATTTTTAAAAAATCCTTAAAAAATTCCGCGTAATATCCTTACTATCCCGCGGTTTCCGCGTCGGCTAAAATTCTATTTTCTTATTAACCCCCCATGGCCGGAGGCCACAACCACCTATGAAAATAGTAGCTATCTAATAAGGCTTTTTGACGCGGAATTCAGGGAATCTATTGGGAAATACACGGATAAAAAATCCTTAAAAAATTCCGCGTAAATCCTTACTCTTCCGCGGTTTCCGCGTCTATTAAAATTCTATTTTCATATTAACCAGCCATGAGCGCCAAGCACACACAACCACCTATGAAAATAGCGGTCGGGGTTAAGTTTATTAAAGAAATTCAGTGTTATTCATATTTATCAGTGTTTTCAGTGTCTATTTTCTAATTAACCTTTTATCTGGGCCATAACCTCGGCAGCAAAATCACCCTGTTCCTTTTCTATTCCCTGCCCCAATTCATAACGGGCAAACCTTCTAACATTTATATTCTCACCAATCTTGGCAACATGTTCATGGATTAACTGCTGCACTGTCTTGTCGGGGTCTTTAATAAACTGCTGTTCCAACAGACAGCGCTCCTTATAGAACTTATCCAGGCGACCTTCCACCATTTTGTCAATCACCTTTTCCGGTTTACCTTCTTCCAGCGCCTGGGCTTTTAGAACTTCCTTTTCATGTATAACAACTGCTTCAGGAACATCTTCCCGGCTGACATAGTCAGGATTTGAGGCTGCTATCTGCATAGCAATATCATAAGCCAACTGTTTAAATTCAGCAGTTTTACCCACAAAATCGGTTTCGCAGTTAATTTCTACCAAAACCCCTATACGACCACCGCCGTGAATATAAGAGGTGACCACACCTTCACTGGCAATTCTACCGGCTTTTTTAGCTGCGCTAGCCAGTCCTTTGGTACGCAACTCATCTACAGCCTTTTCAATGTCTCCGTCGGTAGCTACCAGTGCTTTTTTACAGTCCATCATACCTGCACCAGTTCTCTCCCGCAGTTCTTTTACCATTTCAGCAGTAACCACTGATTTAAACCTCCTAATTAATTTTTTTCATAAAAAAAGGGGTGCCTTAAGGAAAACATCCATACACCCCTTGATTTGTTTATGCTGTAACCTGTTCTCCTTGTTTTCCTTCCAATACCGCATCGGCAATTTTAGAAGATATTAGCTTAACTGCCCTTATAGCATCATCATTTCCTGGTATAACATAGTCGATTTCATCTGGATCGCAATTAGTATCTACTATCGCTATTACCGGAATATTGAGCTTGCGGGCTTCTGCTACCGCTATTTTCTCTTTGCGCGGATCTACCACAAAAACAGCGCCAGGAAGCTTATCCATGTCCTTAATCCCGCCCAAAAACCTTTCCAAGCGTTCCCTTTCATTAAGCAAGTGGGCAACCTCTTTTTTGGTCAGCACCTCAAAGGCACCTTCACTTTCCATTTTCTCCAGTTCTCTTAGACGAAATACTCTTTTTCTTATGGTTTTGTAGTTGGTCAGCATACCTCCCAGCCAGCGCTGGTTTACGAAATACATACCACACCTATTAGCTTCGTCTCTTATGGTTTCCTGGGCCTGTTTCTTGGTTCCAACAAAGAGAACGCCTTTTCCATCTGCAACCAGAGATTTGATGAATTCATAAGCTACATCAAACATTTTTACCGTCTGCTGCAAATCAATAATATAGATGCCGTTTCTCTCCATGTAAATATAGGTGGCCATCTTAGGATTCCACCTGCGGGTCTGGTGTCCGAAGTGTACTCCTGCTTCCAGAAGTTGTTTCATAGTAATTACTGACACCATTATCACTCCTTTCAGTTTTAATCCTCCGCAGTTTCATCCCCTCTGAAAACTAAGAGTTAGCACCGTTCAGAAAGTCAAGCTGCGTGTGTAATTACCAAATGATAATATAGCATAATTTTACCTGGTTTTGCAAGCTAGCCAGAATCTTTTTAGACGCAGAATCTTTTTTTAACTATTACTTAACCTAATCTGCTATTTTCATGCCTGGTTGCCCTATGTCCTTTAGGGTATGGCCTCCGGCCATGGGGGGTAATTCTTAATTCCCTACATACATGCTCTCTTTTTGTTAACCAGGTTAAGTATTAAACTGACTTCACCTTGTCCCCGTTCTAAAAGTTTGGCAATAGCCCTGATAGAATAGCCTTTGTCGGCCAAAGCCTTAACCGCCATGTAGGGATGAGCTTCTTTCAAGTTTTCAATCCATGTTTCCAGGGCCTCGAAATCGTCTATCTCCATCGGGTTGCAAAAGGCAACCTCGCTAACTATGTTCAACGGTTGAGTAGGCTGGTTTTGTTGCCCGGCAATCTGAGCTGGAGATTGACCTTGTATCTGGATAATGTTGTCCTGCTCATCTTGGCTGGTATAATTTATGTTTTCAATAATAATCCCGGCCGTTGCTTCATCAAGTGTATTAAGAGGATTATCATAGGAATAGCCCGCCGCTTGCATCCGGTAAATTAAATCGGAGCTCTTCATTCCCAAACTCCGAGCCAGTTCATAAATTCTTATTTTCGCCTTTGGCTTGATAGCACTGCTATCAGGCAATTCCGGGGTTGATACCTCATCCTCTGATGCCTGCTCTTCCCCATCCATCAGGATCAGCCTGCTGTCAATGTTCATGACAATTTCTCGTGAGACGTCCAGGCTTTTCTCCAACATTGAATTTAAATCGTTCTGAACCATACGGGCTTCCAATATGGTGTTTTTAAGGTCGGCAATTCCACTC
>Ga0265294_10003352_pt1 | contig 20503 bp, 14 predicted proteins | sample MunlanPumphouse3_FD_192504 | JGI IMG/M metagenome (GOLD analysis project Ga0265294, IMG submission 192504) | Groundwater microbial communities from a municipal landfill in Southern Ontario, Canada - Pumphouse #3 | ecosystem: Environmental > Aquatic > Deep subsurface > Groundwater | place...
CCTGATTCCAGATAGTCTCTGTAGATCTTGTGGAATTTCTTTGAGTTTAACATGTCGTTTAATTTAAATTCCCACAAAATTATTCAACGACATGAAGGTTTTTAGGCGGGGTTCACCGGATGCTTACTTTTTATTTCTTCGATTGTGTCTAACGGAAATTGTGCCATCAACCATTCTTCAATAGCAAGTTCCTGAACTTCTCCTTGCAATTGCATGGAGCCTTGTTCCTGCTTCCGTTTCATTTCTTCTGTAAGTTTCTTCTGATCTTCCAGTTGCTTTTGAAGCTCTTTAAATTTCAATTCATTCTTATCTTCCTCCGCCTTTCTTATCTTTTCTTTTTCCTGACCCAGTAATTCATTCAGCTTTTTTTGCGCTTCTGCCTCTATTGATTCTTTCAGTTCAGACTTTTCCCTTTTCAAAGTTTCAATTTCGGCTTTTGTGCGGTTGAGTTCTTTGATTTGTTCTGATTTCTCATTGAGTTCTTTTTGTAGAGCCTGAAATTGCTCTGATTGTTCTTCGGTTAACTTCGATTTTAGTTTTACTTCAATGGCTTTCCGTTCTTCTTTCAATTGTGCTTCAAGTTTTTCCTGAAACAGTTCATTTTCTTGTTTCTTTTTCAACTCAAAAGCCTCTTTTTCATTTTTGAGCTTTTCTTCCTGCTCTGCAACTTTCTTTTGTTCATCAGCCAGTTGAGACTGGTACTTCTGTTTGATTTCCTCTTCTAGTTGATGTGCAAGAATATCTTGAACGTCAATAGAAGTACCACAGTTGGGACATTTTATTTGGGTTTCGTTTTTCATTTTATTGAATTCTTTGTTGAGTAAAATTGGGGGGATAAATGTTTTGATGAGCATATTTCCCCTTGGAATCTGATGCTAGATATTCATCAAAAATATACTGCGGCACATCATAGTATTCATAGATGTTTCCATTTTTGAATTCTATTCTTAAAATAGATTGATCCAGATCATATCCAGCAGCGGCATGATTAGCAGAACTTACGGGTATCATTTCCATATTATTTCTTTTTGATTATTGGTTTTTGCTCTCTTATTGATTTGACAACCTCTTTATATGCATTATCATTTGATTCAAATTTATTAAGCCATGCCTCAACTAGTTTTGGGTCATTGCTTGAAGGCCTTGGCTCAACAAGTTCAATCCTAACTCTTGAAGGAATATTAATTGCTTCACCAACTATTATTGCTTCACCAATTCTAAGGGAGGGCAATAACTCTATCAAACTAGTCGTATTGTTAGGGGCTGCGGATTGTACAGTATTTTTATCTCCACTATTAGTTAGCCTTAAAGCGATGAATGTTCCAACTTGTGCTAATATTGTTTCGGAAATTTCCGAAGGACGTTGTGTTACTACCATCGCACCTACACCAAATTTTCTACCTTCTTTGAATATTTTCTCAACGGCTTTACGGGCATAACCATAAATATGGTTGCTCCGCTCGGACTTTGGTAAATAAGAATGAGCTTCTTCATATACCAGCAAGACAGGTCTATTTCTACCAGTATAAGATTCAAACCTACCCCAATACATGGAATCATAAATTAGTCTGGTTATTAATCCAACAGATATGTCAATCAATTCAAACGGAACTCCGCTCAAATCAAGAATGGTTAAACGATCTAAATGGTCAATCCAGCTTCTAAACAAATGGTCAATATCGTTTGGGCTTTCAGCATCAAAATAGTCTGTTGGGTCAAACATGAATTTGTATCGGCTATCCTTCAATCTTGAAAGGATTTTAGCTTCATAGGAATACATTGTTTCATCCTTACTTTTAAACGGTGCTTGACCACCTGGTCCATATTGTTTAAAAGTTGCTGGTATAAGTTTTTTTGGATTTCCTTCGTTGATTAATTCTTCAGTTGCCCTTGTTTGGTCCTCTTTTTTTGCAACCGAATAGGATGCAGTAACCTCTCTATTAAAGTCATGCCAAAGCTGCTTTATATCAAATGGAATTGGCGAATCGGCAGTAATGTAATTTTCATCAACTGAGCCAGCTTTAAGTTTGGTGGCGTTTGATTTTTTAAGCTCTATAATTTTTTCCCTTAATCTTTTATCCGCTGGTTGTTCTTGTCCCTCTGGCCGACCGACTAAGAAAAAAGAGAGTTCATCAAAAGTCATTGTCCAAAAAGGAATGGATAAAGGATTTTCTTTACTGTTAATTTTAAATACACTTGAACAGTCAGAAAACGCAGAAGAGTATTCCCCATGTGTGTCAACCAATACTATGCGAGAGCTATGATATTCAGCCAATATGCGCTTTATGATATTCGCTGTTGTATTTGACTTTCCACTACCTGTAGAACCAAGTATTGCTGAGTGTCGCAACACGAGATTGTGCGTATCAATGTACACAGGAAGGTTTTCAGATGATGCGTGCTTGCCAATTTCAATAAATCCATTGGCCTTCTCTCCATAAATTGATTTCAGGTCATTCTCTGTGACAATGTGAACTTGATCATTAATTGTTGGAAAGGTTCCGACACCTTTTTCAAATTTATCGTTGCCTAATTTCTCTCCAATTAACTGTACCTGTAGAAACCTTGATCCATAATTTGGCTCATATTCTGACAGTTCAATGGAGAGGGGTGAATTACTTACTGATGAAACGAGACCATAAAGAGTTAAGCTACCTATTGGAAATTTCACAAAAGTACCAATCTGCCCAATCTTGTAAAGTCTACCAGCAATTATAGGAGCAGCAGAGGGGATTTCTTTTGCAATCTCCACTTCTACGTTTCCGCTGTTTACATTTATAACTTTTCCTAAATATGTAATATTCTGTTTCACTTATTCTATTCTTTATCTTTCATGCCAGAACATAAAATGAGAAAATTAACTAACTGCTTAAAATCTCCAAGCGTCATCTTTTCTTTTTCTTTGTCCCAAAATTGTGTTAATATTTCTCCATCCTTATTTAATTTCCAGTTTGCAGAAATACCTGATATTGATGCTTTCGAAGGTCCTAACATTGAAAAATTAGGGGAATTTTTCCCTTCAGAAACTAACTTATCAATGGGAGTATCTTCAAAAAACAAACCTATAACATGAAGGCGGCTATTCTGATTTAAACCATTAAATATAACTTCATTAATATGGTCATCTGAAAATGAATAGCCACTTATTAGGAAAATTCCCTCTCCAGCTAATAAAAACTCTTTTAACCTATCAAAATAACTTGTGAAAGGTTGTTTTCTTGAGGATTCATATTTGTCCTTTGAAGGGTAAATCACTAATTCCGATTCGGGAAACTTCTCTTTAGCTCCTGCACCAAGTCTTATTACACGATCAGAATTTCCATTCGCACCCTTTTTCCAAAACCAACCAAGAGATCCGTGAAGTTTCCAAAGACGAATCCATGAAATAGGAGGTCTATCATAATTAGAAGTGCCATCTAAAGTTTCATGTGCAAAAAAGGGTTCATGGGAACCTATGAATCCATCATAAAAGGGAATAAATAAATGTTCGAACGATTTTTCTACTATTAGATCGTAGTTCGTTGTAAATATCTCCTTTGGATAATCTCTTGATAACCAGTTAAGCCAACCAATAAATTTATGTGCAATTTTGATTTCAGCTTTATCTTCCTCCTCAGAAATGATTTTATAAATCTCGTTACAAATAGCCTTGTCGAGAGATTTTACATCTTCACCTGTTAGTGAATCATATGACTTATCTTTTTTATCGCCCGTGACTTGTCGAATAAGTCTAATATGGTTTAGTATTGCCTCAATGTGCTGTTCATTTTCATTGAGTTGACCTTTAACTTTTTCTAGTTTTGTTGAAAGCACATCACCTATATTTTTCTCAACTTGTTTTGTTAATCCAGATATATCTGAAATCCCCATTGATTTTGATGTTCCAGCACCAAATAAAAAACCGATTCTCTTAGAATAGGATAACTGATTTCGAATTTCAGTTAATTCTCGTAATGGGTCATGTTTAAAATTTTCCATTTTCTTATACTTTATTCAAACTCTATTTTTGGTAGCCCTTCCACAATCCCAACAGTCTGCACACTCACATTAATCACGCTCAACAGCAAATCCAAAATATATCTCGGATTACCAACTTCCTCCGCCCAATCATTAGGGTCATTTTTAATCCCACTATCTTTGTGGGTAGTTATGGCATAGCGTTCCATAATCCAATCAATAGCAGATTTTCCGTTTACTACATATTCATACGCCTTTGCCGGAATGTTTGAAACAAGAATTTTGCTGTTGAATATGATGGTGTCCGTTCGCCCTTTTTTGAGGTAACGCATTTTTTCAACGGTAAAGAATCCGCTGCTTTCTCCCGTTACCTTCACACCTGCATATGGCGGAACACTTTCGTAGCTGATATGCAACTCTGCCAACGCTCGACCTGCTTTGCTGAACTTCCAAAAATTCCGAACATCTTCTACCAAAGGAATGCGGGGCAGCATTTTCTTCAAATCATTGGCAAAGGCTGTGCGATAATCGGGGCTGTGCAAAATGCCATAGACATAGTAGAAAATATCTTCTTTGCCTACGTTTTTACCATAGACCTTTTTGGCTCTTTCTAAAATAAAATCGGAAACTCCATCCCTGCGTATGTATTCACTGTCTCCTGCAGCATCAAAAAGACTTGGGCTGTTTTTTTGACGTTCTTCAAAAAAGTAGAGGGGGAAGCATTGCGTGCCTGCATCCAAAAAATTCAAGTCTACAATAGTGTTAGATACTATTACGGTATTCTCCTTAGTTCCACCTAAACCTGAAACACAAATGATAAGATTTTCTGTTTTTTTATCAGGGAACAACTTAGTGTTTTGGTAAAGCATTGCATTCAGTGCTTTATCAAAGTACAAGTGATTTTTGACGAAAGGCCGATGCGATCCAATAACAATGCTATCATTGTTGTATCTATGTTTACGGTTGGAACTTAAATCATTTTTTAAATTGCGATTCCAACTTATTTCGGTGGGATTAGCATCAATAAAATTGTCTATTATTATCTTTTTTCCGCCTTCAATTTCAGCATTATACTCAGCTAATTTTTGATTATAGAAATTAATTGTCCGTTTAACATTTTCAACCAAATAAGATTTTGAATAATTATATACCCATGCATCTCTTCCTGTAGCTAGTCCAAGGGAATAAGTGATAAAAAATGATTGACTTTTTGAATCAAATTTCTTTTCAGGAGCCATTGGAATGAACGTATCAAACGCATCATTCCGTTGGTTGAGCCAATCGCCTTCGGCATTGGGTTCAAGGGTCTTCCAAGTCATAGCAGCATTTGCTACCGTTTTGAATTTGGCAATTTTAGCTAATTTTTCTTCTCGGCTCAGGTAATCGCCAATGTCATGGTAATGAATGGTGGCTTTTTTGTTGGTTGCTTTTGGGTTTTTCACCAATAATGTGATGGCTATTGGTGTACGTGAACCTGAACCAAAAATTTTACCACCTTCTTTTCTACTCAATTCACCACTGGTGCGTTGGTTGCCCCGAAGATTAAATACCCAAATACTAGAAAATTCTCTTTCAATAACTTTTCTAAAACCATCCATTCCACTTCCATCAAGCCATCCACTATTGGAAACAAAAGAAATTATTCCCCCATTTTTAGGGTCTAACCTGTCAGTACTCCAACGGAAGGCTTTAATATATGAATCATAAATTGCATTTTTGTTGGTGGCATTTGTTTCAGCTACATACGTCTTTGCGATTCTACTATCAAGCCTAGAATAGCTTTGATTTTGAGCATTATCGTTGGCAGATTTTTGACCTTTAGAATAAGGTGGATTACCGATAATTACACGCAAAGGAGCTTTCTTTTGCCGTGCGACCCTTGCTGAGTTTTGCGGAAACATTTCAGAGAAAAGTTTTTGGCTTTCGTCCGTTTCGCCCAATTGGAAAGTATCGGTGAGTACAATTCCTTCAAAGGGTTCGTAATCCGGTTTAACCAGTTTCAGATATTCCGGTTGCGGTTCTGCGGCCATGAGCGGCATATCATCCGTGATGGATACCTGTTTGGGGATTTCCTTTGTGTCGGCCATCTGTGCCAACATATCGTGATAAGCGTTTTCAATGTTTACGGCTGCGATGTAATACGCCAAAAGGACAATTTCATTTGCATGAAGTTCTTGTTGGTATTTGTGGGCTAAGTTTTTGCCTTCAATCAATCCGCTTTGCAGCAAGCGAGTAATAAAAGTTCCCGTACCAGTAAATGGGTCGAGTATGTGTATGTTTTCATCAGAAATACTGCGGTCAAATTCCTTTAACAGCACATCATTTACGGAGTGGATAATGAAGTCCACTACTTCAACAGGGGTATAAACTATGCCCAACTGCTCAACCATTTTCGGGAAGGCGGTTTTAAAAAACTTATCGTATAATTCTATGATGATGCGTTGCTTGCCTTCGGCATTGTCAATACCTTGTGCCCGTTTGCGTACCGATTCGTAGAACTTTTGCAGAACTTCAGATTCTTCGGCTATTGATTTACCTTCTAAGGCATCCAACATTCCTTGCATGGCAGTGGAAACAGCATTGTTCTTTACAAAAGAATAGCCTTCAAACAAAGCTTCAAAAATCGGTTTGGTAATGATGTGCTGGGCAAGCATATCAATAGCTTGCGATTCTGTAATACTCGGATTGATGTTTTTCTGCAATCCGGACAAGAAATTATCAAAGGCAATGCGTTGGTCTTTTTTTTCAGCAATCAGGAATTTAATGCGTTCAATTTGCCGTTCAGCAATCTGTGCCACATCTTTTGCCCATTGCTCCCAATACCTGCGGTCGCCCACTTTTTGCACCATTCGGGCAAAAACCACCGATTGCAATTGCTCAAATTGTAAAGCCATTTGGCGACTAATATCCTTTGCGGTTTCGGAGGCGCTTGAATCATCATTCCAAGCTTGTGGATTGCCATCTTCATCAAAGGAATACTCAGGGCGACCCACTAGGATATTAGAAGGTTTTTTCCTGTTCAATTCTAATTTATTTACCGTAGCATTAAAGCGGTCGTCATGTGCTCTCAAGGCGTTTAAAACAGTCCAAACTACTTTGTAGCGTTCATTATCGTCAAGGGCTTTGTCGGCTTCCACATCAGCAGGCACCACCACCGGAATAATGATGTAACCATACTTTTTTCCGGGAGATCTTCTCATCACACGCCCAACCGATTGCACAACATCAACCTGTGAGTTTCTAGCAGAAAGGAACAATACAGCATCCAGAGAAGGAACGTCCACACCTTCACTCAATACTCTAACATTGGTAATGATGCGGCATTCATTGTCTTCTGTTTCTTCCTTCAACCAAGACAACATTTGGTCACGTTCAGGAGCTGCCATAGTTCCATCCATGTGCTTTGATGCAACCGTAACCATTTGTTCCTTTTTTTCAGCTGGCAATGAGCCTAAATAGGCATCTGTTGCTGTGTTATAAGTGGCTGTTATTTTTTTTGAAGTTGCTATGTTAGCACAAAAAGCTACTGCCCTTCGCATTGGCTCCGGGTCGGATTCTTTGGTTTTTCCATCATCACCCAAAAATTGTTTACTGAGTGCATTGATGCAGCCAATGAGTTTAGAGGCATCATCCGTAGTAATTTCGGTTTCCTTGTCAGCAATCATGCGTTGCACGGCAGGAGGAACATCCTTATCATTCAGGGTAAGAATGAGTACTTTGTAATCGGTGAGCAAATCCCGTTCAACGGCTTCACCAAAACCGATGCGATACATTTCTTCACCATACAAAGCAGGGTCGTCCATAGAACATAAAACAGCTTCAACCTGTGCGGCTTTACTTTTGGTATCATCACTGTAAAGTCGTGGAGTGGCTGTCATGTAAAGCCGCTTCTTGGCTTTGATGAAATCCGCATCATGCACTTTGGTAAAAGCAGATTCATCATCACCTGCCAAAGAAACCCCTGTCGTGCGATGTGCTTCATCACAAATAATCAGGTCGAATGCAGGAAATCCGTTTTTGAGCAAAACTTTCTGTGCACGGGCAATAACTTCAATTGATTGGTAGGTAGAAAAAACTACCGTCATGCCGGGCAAACCGTTCTCTTTTATTTGCTGAAACTGGTGAAGGATATTATCAGTGTTTGTGGATGCGGGTAATGCCAAATCCACTACGCTGAATGCGTCTGTATCTTCGTTTTTGCTTCTCTTTTTGGAAATGTCAGGGTCAGAACAAATGCAAATCGCATTGATGGGTTCATTGGCATCAGCACTCCATTCACGAAGTGTTTGTCCGAGCAAAGCAATAGAAGGAACAAGGAATAATATCAAACCCTTGCCATCCGTTTCATTTTCGGCTATGCGGAGCGCATTAAATGTTTTGCCCGTTCCGCATGCCATTATCAATTTTCCTCTGTCTTCAGATTTGAAATGTTCATGGGTTTTGTCTAATGCTTCTTTTTGATGGGGGCGAAGTGTTTTCTTTGGTGTCCGCGCTGCTTCACCGTGAATGCCTTCTTCCAGTTTTATCCAATCAACCGGAGCTTCCAATAAGTCAAATAAATTGATTCTCGTTACTGGTGGATTTTGATTCCGAATGGCTTCCGTAGCATTTGTTCCCCATTTGTTGGTTGTGGAAATCCAAAGTCTGTGAGCAAAGCGGGTCGTTTGCATTTGCTCATTTTTAAACTCTCTACTGGAAGTAGATAAGAAACTGTCAACGGCTGGTTTGTCAATAGTAGAATCTGCCTGAAAGCACTTACATTGGATAGCCCAATAGTCGCCTTCATTTGTCAGAGCAACTAAGTCAATTCCCGTGTCCCCACCACCCAAATCCAGTTTGCCGGGAAATTCATTCCAAAGCCATACATTTTTTAAAAGGAAAGCGTATTTAGGGTCTGTTCTCAGATATGCTTGCATCAGTCTTTCAAAGCGGTCGCCTTTGTCACGCTCTGAGAAAGCGATTTTTCTGTATTTATCAAGTATCTTTTGAAAACTCATTTTCCTGTTTTGTCATTTTTAATTTCAACCAACAACTCTTTCACTTCAACGTCTAAGATTTTTGCAATCTCGTAAAGCACTTCAAGTCTTGGTTGTTGTCGGTTTTGAACATATCCGTTAACCATGTTGTAACTCTTACCGAGTTTTTCAGCTAACCAAGTCTGTTTAATTCCCTTTTCTTCAAGTACTTCTTTTATTCTGTTCATTTCAATGAAAGAGTCAGGTCGCTAAAGTAAGTTTTATTTTCATTTTATCTCATTTTTCAATATAAAAAGTGTTTGAATTATTGCCTGTCCGTCCGTGCGTTGGCAAAAAATGGCTCTTTTGGTTTTGCGAAGCGTTGACTTTTGTGTCGGGCAAAACCAAATGTGCCATTTGCGGGTCGGGTTTTTAGCATGTGCCCTAACGGTTTGGCGGTATGTTTTTGTTGCCGATTTCGAAGCACTGTCCTGTCAAGTTACACGAAAGTTTATTAGATGCAGAAACGCTGAAATACCCACTATCTCGGCAATAAAATATACCGCCTGTTACCGCCTGGTGTTCTGTTCTCCAGTCTTGTAAACCATTGTCATTATTCAGTTTCCGTGTCATTGTCTTTTTACTTTCTTTCTTTTCTGTCGGCTCGTGTGTCAGCGTTTTTTATTTTTTTAAGTGTCGGCAAATTTTTTAATACAATTTCTCTTGGTGTGTTGGCTTTGCAAGCTCTTTGATAAAGCTTTGGTTTAGGCGTTGGCTTGTGCGGCTTTGGCAATGTGCTTGCAAATGGGCTGGCTATTTGTTTGTTCTCCATTGGGTGATTCTATTAATTATAATCTCACAATATTTTTTAGCGTTTTTCAAATCTTCTGGCGAAATAAATTCTGAATTATTGTGAGCAATTGGATTTCTAATTTCAGCCAAAGTGTTAAATCGTTTTCCCCACTCTGCTTTTGATTCCCCGAATACTTTTTCGAACCAAGGCCAATCAGATGAAATGAATAAATCATACATGTCTCTTGGGAAGGTATAGTCTATTAAATTTGAACTTGCTAATGAACCAAATTTGCTTTTTGTGTAAGACCTAACCTCGTCAAGTTTTTGTATACCCTTTAATTTCCCTAGACTTTTTTCATGTTTCTTTAAGTATGAAAGCTCCCAATTATCACCAAATGTTTCTGAAATGTATTCCTTTATTATTTCTCTTACATTTTTTTCTGTCTGATTCCATAATGGCCAATAATCAATATCACTGAATTTCAGATTTATAAGTTCAGTAAAATAATCTGAGAAGCAGACGTAAGAATGGGTAGAATTATCTTTTTTAATTCCAAGGTCTTGTTTTAAGATTTTAATCTTTTCAGAATTTTCAACAAGTCTTATGAATTGATATTTCAGCAATTTTTGTTCGTCAATGGGAGTAACATCGTAAACAGGACCTAATATAAGTTGAATGGCTTTGGAATATAACCCCTCTTCTTTCATTAGCTTTAATACTTTCTCAAAATTATCATAGAGGTTGAGTTTGAGTTCAGATTCTATTTTTAATGACAAGGAATCATTTGAAAATTCTTTTTGACTATTTATTAAATTAAATGCTTCATAATTGTATAAATCAATTAGAAACGGATGATGACCAACAAGATATTTAACCTGCCTTTTGTAATCCTCTGATATTTCAATTTTAAAAGATTTTACAATATCCCAGTACTCTGAAATATCTTCTCTTGTAAATAATCCCAATCGTAAATCTGAAAAAACTCCATAAAAATTAGAAATTGCACCATTTTCCGGTTCAATTTCCTGAATAGTCCTTCTGGAAATTGTAACTAAACAGATTTTCCATTCTTCTTGAGAAGCCAGCTTTCGAAGTTTTTGGAAATCAGCAACAGTAAAGAATCTTGCTATATTATCAAATTCATCTAAAATAAAAGTGGCTCTAAAGCCGAACTTATTTAAAAATCTAAAAAACTTATCAATTTGATTATCGAAATCAAACCTTTCTTTTGTTGACCTTATTTCATTGTAAATTGAAATAAGTTTGTCAATGCTCGGTTGGATTTCCTTGTTTGATATTATTTCTAGCTCTTCAACCACCTTATTTACAAGCTGTTTGAAAAAATCAATAGATGTCGATATCTCACCAACATAAATTATCTTGATGATATTGCCATTACTGATTTGCTCATCTTTAATTGGCATAAGAGCATTCCACACTAGACTTGATTTACCAATTCGAGGCATTCCCATTACGGCTATATTGCCGAATGAATCACCAAGAACACGATTGCGAATAGCTTGTATTTCTTGTTTTCTACCTGCAAACCTTTTCCCTTTAATTAGTTGACCGTAGTCAGAAAAAGGATTTTGTGTGTTTAATGCTTTAATAACCATTCCTGAAAGAGTTTAACTTGTATTTTATAACTATCGTTTTTTTGCTCTAAAACTTCTCTTTTTACTAAATCATGAAGAATTTCATCTTCATATTCTGGCTGTCCAATAGATATTTGTTCCCTCAAACAAAATCCAATATTCATTGCATTAGTTGCTATTTTCCGCAGAATCGCTTTGGAATGCTCCTGTGGTATTCTTTGTATATCATGTTTTTCACCAGCATTAAGAAGATTATCAAATTTATCATCTGTAAGTGCCTGACCACCATAAATGAAACTATCTGCAATCTCTTTTATATCAGCACTTGTAACCTCAATATACTTTTTCCTGTTCATTTCATTTACTAAACGAGCACAGAAAATTTGGATATAATAAGGATTACAAGAAGTGTAGTCAATAATAGTATCAATTGCATCAGCAATAAATCTGTTCCTATTAGTCTTTGTTTTTCCAATAGGTTGTTCAATCAAACGAATTGCGTCATCTTTTGATAAATAGGTTAATCTTTCATCTTGCGTAACCCCGAATTCATTGGGGAATTCATCTTTGAACATTGGGAAAACATCTTGACCTACTAAAACAGATGAAAAAGTTGAATCTTCATTTTGTGTTATGGCCTTCCATTGCTTCATGATTGCATCGGAAACTTTTTGTTCCTTAATAGCCGTATAGAGATATGTAAACTCATCAATCATAACTACTAGTTTTTTATCTTTCCAGCTTCGAATTAATGAGCAATCTCGTTTGAATTTTTTTATTTCCTTCCTGAATAAATCTGCAGGATTTGGCTGGTCTTTAAATTCTGAATAGGGTGGGATTTTAAATGCTGGAACTTCTTTCCCATCAAAACTCATATTTTCCAATTCCTCATCAATTAGAGATAGTATTTTATAGAAAAAAGTTGCTGAAGTTAGTGTCTCAAAAATATCTCCTATGCTGAAAGTAATACAGAATGTTTTTTCAGTTGATTCTAATGATTTTTTTAAATGATACAAAACCGATGACTTACCTGAGCGTTTTTGACCATAAATTACAACTTGTTTGGAATCTGATTTTATTATTGCATCCGTAATTCTATCAATAAATTCATTCCTTCCGTAAAACATGCTTGTATCAGTTACTGGCCCACCATTTGCAAGTTTTTCATAAGGATTTGGAATAGGTTCAAATTCTTCTTCCGAATAAAGCCTTAATGTGAGTTGCTCTTTTAAAACAGTAGGTTCTTCTTGATTTCTTTTTTTATAATTGCAAACTACATCAATTGAAGTTGCTTTGTCAATTAATACTTTCTCAGAAACCAATGCTTTTAAGTGTATTTCTGCGTTTTCTCCTCCATCAATTGAATCAAAATACTCTCCTTTATTGCATGATAAAATATTTTCGTTACTAATAATTTCAATAGAAATATCCCTAATAGGAGATGAATTCTTAGAATTTTCAACTAACAATTTTATTGGAACGGTTTTTTCTAGTGATACAATTGAAGCTTCACCTAAGATGGATACTTTAATTACTGGTGTACTTGCAGATTCAACAATATTAAAAGACTTTTCCAAAAGAAAGTCCAGTTTTTCTAAAAGTGGAATAAAAGCTTCATATGAAAATTTCGTAGGCTTCTCTTTTATTTCAATAATTATCTGGTTTACTTGTGATTTGGCAAAATTATAGTAGCGTTCTTTGTCTCTATAACCTGTTTGCCTTAAATATTGGTTTAACACTTCATAAATATCTGATGAAATAATGTTCAAGCGAGTTGCATCAAGTTGAGTAAGCCAATTCCTTTTTAAATCTTGTAAAGAATCTGATAATTGACTAACAATAACATCTAATGTTGAAACAGAATAAATTGACTTGACTGAAGCAAGCCATTTACTATAATCTCTTTGTCTTTTTTCTCTGACGAGATTCCATATTGCAATATATTCATCTAGTGAATTATTTTTTAATACTTCAACACTTTGTTTTGATAGATAATTTAGGGATAAATTTCTAAAATTAGAATTCTCATAAATCTTACTTATTAATTGAGCTGAAATACTTCTATTCCATAGAAACATCGATAACAAACCTTCCCAAATGACTTCTCTTGACTCATTGTCTAAGATAAATTTAAGAGCCTCATCTATTGAAGGGGTCTTAGTTGCAATTAGCTCACTATATGAAGATTTGTATGATATAAGGTATAATGCTACTTGTGGTGCAGTTAAACTGTACTTCTCCTCTAAGCTAAATGCTTCTAAATAGTAGTTTCTAATAACGTCCATGTGCGAATTTTCTGCTATATGGTTTAATGCCATCGCATTACAATATCGTGCTAATACAGACCTTAAATTCCTCTCTTTATCTGGTTCTAATTGTGTCATAAGCTTTGCTTCAGATAAAAGATAATTTGCTCTTTCCCGAGGTCTTGCTCGACCAGCTCTGTCAATTAGTTTTCTTAATGTAGCAAGAGTTTCGTTTTTAAAATCACCACTATCAATCACTTTTGGCGGCACACCAAAATATTCGTCATAATTATCCAGTAAATCCTTTAAATATTTACTAATGCCACCGCCAAACGAGTCAAATTCAGCTTCTGCAATGGCAATACTTAATTCTTCTTCATCCTTTTCTTCGATAGCTTTAAGTAGTCTGTTAGCATAGGTATTATCACTATATGTGCTGATTGCTTCTTCTAGCACATCTATAGCATCTTCTAAATTATTTTGTTGTATTAAAGCAAATCCTTTTTGAGAAAGGTACATGCTTAGTTTTCTTTTATCATTCGTAATAAATCTTTCTTTAAGAAGTAAATCAATATTTTCGATTACTTTATCGTATTCTTTTACTGAAGAATAGAAATTTGCTAAATAATTGTATGTAGTAACATTATATGATAATTCATTCTCATATTGTAACATAAATTCTATTGCTTTTTGTGTTTCGCCCATTGAAACATACAGCATTGCAATATCTTTTATACAACTTTCTCTTTTTTCGTTGTTATCAAAGGCAAGCATATAATATTTAAGAGCGGCATCAAAGTCTTTATCAACATTCTTTGCTTTTGTAGCCTTTTGATAATTAATATCATAAGTGCGAAATTTTGATTTAGGAACAAACCCCTTTTGTTTTAAGCTTTTCGATTTTAATTCCTTTTGAATTTTAAGAGCAGACCTATTTTCAGGATATGAGTATAGTATTTGCTCTAATAATCCAATTGCAACATCTATTTTATTACTATTTGAATAATCTTTTATCTTCTCAAGGATTGATTCAATTGTGTTTGGTTTTTGTATCAATATTGCCGAATCTCCTTTGTAATTCTTTGAAAGTGTAAATAAAACAGGAATATTAATCTTAACAGTAGTGCCTCTTAATATACTTAATAAATTATCATCTACAACATTTTGAAAACCAAACCATATTTCATAACCGAACTTATCAGTGATGAAACCAAAGTTTCTATCTCCGAAGCATTTGGTGATTACACCATTTGCACTTACAATTCTTTTATTTTCTTCTTCAATTTCAGAGCTAATTAGCTTTTCTAAGTCATCGAAAGACTTAAAAGTTGTTTGTGGCTTTGATTTCGCTTTCGGTATTTTCGTTTTCTTAGATGTAACTTTTTCTAATAGTTCTAAAGGAATCTTTTCTCCTACTTTATACTCTGAAATAGGTTTTACTATTTCCTTCTTTTCTTCTTGGTTTGTTTCAACTACTATTGTTGGCTTTTCTTCTGTAGGCTCGTTTTCTTCAACTGTAATACTATTTCCAACTTTAAGCTCAGCTTTAGTAGTTATTTTTGGAGCGGTAAATCTTATTATAGCAGAATTTGCGATAAATTCCACATTTTCTTCTGTTTCAAGAACAATGCAAGTATCCTCAAATTCTTCAATCTTTCCCGTAAAAGAAGATTCGCCTGTATGAATGGTAATTAAATCACCAACTTTATATCTCTTTTTTAGTGCTTCAATCATATTTGTTTATTTTATAAACCAATCATTTACAATATGTAGTGTTTCTTTAGCTCTTGTCACGGCAGTATAAAGCCATTGATAAATGCCAGGCTTTGGAATGCCATGTATTTTGTTGTCAAGATACAAAAATACCTCATTCCATTCTCCTCCCTGACTTTTATGACAAGTTAAAGCATAGCCATAAACAGCTTTTAAAGCATTTAAATATGGGTCGGTTAGCATTTTGTCCTTAAATGCTTGGTCTTTTTGCTTGACTCCCTTTTCTTTCATACGTTGGTAGTAGTCAATCATCAAATCCTTGTGTTGTTTGTTGTTAAGATTCGTGGAAATAGAATACAAAATATCTTCAACTAATAGAACATTGAAAGTGTGCTTGGAAACTAATTCCTGTACTTCTACCTGTAAGAATGACAAACCACACCGATATTCTTTTTTGCCAGTCTGAATTACCCTTACTAAATCACCATTTACAAGGTTTGTCAAATAATTATTTTGAGTAACCAAGAGAATATCACCTGATTCGATTAGATTTGATGATTTGCCCAATGATGCCCTAATTATTTTATTTAAATCTGAACAATGCCGGTTTGTTTGGCAAATTAAAGTTGAGTATTCAAATCCGTTTTCCTTAATTTTTTGAATATAAGAATTTATCAAACTAGCATGTGAGCTATGTAATAATATATTAGAATGACCTTTTAACGGAAATGATGCAAATTTTACTGGCGGATTAGTTGTCTGTAAATTTCTCAATAATAAAGAAGCTGCAATAATTCCATTTGCAGAAGCTTGTCTGATAATTTCAGTTAATTCAATTTGTTGAACCAAATATTTATATTTCTGCTCAATATATAATTTTGATAATGCTGGTGAAATATCCTGACCAATTGGTGGTAATTGACATGGGTCTCCGACAAAAATGAATTTCCCTTTTATATCGTAAGCCAACAAATCCTTTAATAATTCCCCACTACCAAATTTAGCAAATGAACCACCAGTGTCAGGAATATCAGCGACCATTGATGCTTCATCAATAATGTATATTTTTTCAGATTCTGCATTAATCGTTTTTAAGTCGAAGACTAAACTAATTTGTCCCTTATCGTCAATAGCAAGTTGTTCTTGCTTTGAACTCATAGTTTCAAGGTCATCGTCCAAATCTTTAAATACGTAAATATGACTGTGAATTGTAGTGGCATCTGTATTTGTCTTGTCAGATAGTACCTTGGCGGCCCTACCTGTTGATGCTAGCAAAGAATAAATATTTTCCTTCTCACCCAACCATTTGATAAAACCACTCATTAATGTAGTTTTTCCAGTCCCTGCATAGCCTTTAAGAATAAATATTTTGCCTGATCTATTTTTAACAAAATCCTGCAAACTAGCAAAAGCTTTCTTTTGTTGTGGTTTTAGTTCGAATTCAAAATATTTTTCACTTTCTTTCATGTATTTTCTATTCGTGTGTCAGCAAAAATTGCACTCTTTGACAAAGCTTTGGCTTCAGCGTTGGCTTGTGGGGCTTTGGCAATGTGTGCAATGTGGGTCGGCAATTGTTTTAAAAAATGTGCGGTGGTAAAAAAATAAAAAACATTGGGTCGGCTTGAGTATCGGCTTTCTTGTCTTGTCAATATTTCTTTTTTCTGTCCTTTCACAATGGTTTACTTTTCAATTTTTCTATGTCGTTGTCTGTTTCCTACACTTGGCGGTAACGGTTGAGGCTAAAAGCTGGCGGGCATTTCGGAGCACTTCACTGTCAATTTGCGATGAAGTTTGTTAGATGCACTGCCCTTCAATTTTGCACTTTCCGCCCGCTTGATTTTAGCCTTTGTTATGCAGTCGCCCGTTTTTTTTATTCATTGTCATTCCAATATCTAGTTGTTAGGTAATTAATAAGTGTTTGATATTTTGTCTTATTTATGTTTGCAAGGAGATTTCTCGGTTCAACTATTTTATATTTGTCAATGTCAGTCAAACATGATTCCCATGTTTCTTTCATGCCTTTCATGCTGACAGGATATTCATATTGTAGCAATTCTTTGTTTTCGTTAGGAACTATATGTGCGTGGATGAAGTTTTCTGCTTTGATTGTTTCTGTTTTATTATTTGCTATCATTTGTTCTACCCAAAGTGTCTGCCGCATAAGTTGGTAAAATGGCTCAAAAAAATAAACAGAATTCTTGTAGTTGTCCTTTTTCAATGAAAGTTGTTGAGAGTTAGTAATCAGGGTGGAATATCTACGCAATCGTTCATTACCTTTTCCTCTATTTTCAATAGAATAATCTTTGTCTATCTTTCCGTCTTCGTGGTAATTTTCAGTATATTTCCATTCAATTGGAATGATTATTTCATTGTCGTCTTTAAGTTTACCATAAATCAACGCATCTACAGAAGTACACATTGTCCCACGAGTAAGCTTTTGACTCCCTTTTGTTTCGTTCAAATGGTCAATATTGCTAATAACTTCAAATGAAATGAACCCTGGTAAAAATGTATCTGATTCAATTTGCATGACATCTACAATTTCAGAATTAATCTGCTTTGCAATGGAAAGAACTGCTTCTTTGTCGTAACGTAGCGGATACAGATGATTTAAACATGCAATTTGAGATGATAGAGTATGACCAGAAGGGATACAAAAACCAACGTCGGTGTCTCCTTCTAAATGATGAAATGAAATACTATTTAGAGCAAAATACAATATTACTTCATCTGCAATTTGAGGATAAAAATTGTTTTTACTATTCATAAGTAAGTCGGCTTTCGGTAACCAAATGCCGTTTGGATTATTTTTGTCTCGTATAAAGTATGGTTTCTTTCCTTTGTCGCCATTAAAAATTTTGCCAGCTTCGATTAGTTTTAAATCATGCTGTTTTCTTTTTTCTCTAAAACTATTATTCTCTTTCATAGTCAGTATGTTCTATGATATCATTAATTATCAACCCATCAAGATTTTGTTTTGAAAACAAGAAATTTACGTGTAGTGAATTATTTATGTCTGTTACATCGCCAAAGCTGGCTTGTACTGTTTTTTGGGATACTTTTTTACAATTCCAACGTTTATCACTAAAAAGATAACCCGACATTGTTTGTTTTGGAGAACTTCCATTAATATTTTCGGAATTATTATTCAATGTGATTACATAAAATTCATAGCCTCCAATATCCATTATTGATAGATTTTTTAATGAATCAGGAAGGTCTACTCCAAGAAACTTTTGACTCTCAATTATTTGACAAATTTCAAATTTGTCGAAATATTTTTTGTCTTTATATTTTTTAAAATCTTCTATGTGTTTGAATAACCCACTTTTCCCTCCAATTGCACCATTTCCGTATTTTAGTTCAATTAAAGCAACTTTATGTGGTTTCTTTTTTGAGATAGCCATAATGTCAAACCGTCCATTAAATTTTGCTTCATCTTTCTCTTGCTTATTTTCAAATGCTTTTACCCATTCAACATCAAAACAGTACCACTTTGATAAATTATTATTGTTATTTAGGATTACTAATCTTGATTGTGCTTTTTTTTCGCCCGTTGCTTTGCCGTTACTGTTGGTTTTAATTGTTCGGTAATTTTTGCAGATTTCTGAGGTGTCAATTTTCCTTGTTTTTTTACTTCCCTTATAATGATTGCCATCAAGATAATATTTATCTATCTCGCAAATTACTTTTCCTTGCTTATATTCAACTTTCGCAATACTGTCGCAATTGTAATAAAGATTCAAATAGTTATTTCGAACTCCAATAAATAATTCGTCTCTATGTTTTTCATAAAGCTTATTAAGTTCACTTTGTTTGAATGCGTCTGCAAAGTCTTTATTTATTCCGCGTGTAATTTTTTTCGCTGTCATCTTTTTTTATTCGTAGTATCTTCTTCGGGTGCTGCATAACGGTTGGCGGTATGAAACGTAGCGGATTGCGTGGCTGCGAACCTATCCCCCGTTGCTGACCTTGCCAGCGGGAACTGAGCTTGCAAATTACACTGAAACCGCTATGTTTTATGACCGCGTGTTAGGCATAGTGGTTATAAGTCATATTAGAACTTAATCCCTAATGTCAAGGTTAATAAATCAACCTTCCCTTCTCCATCAACATCCTCTGAATATCCTGTTGTTTTTATCTCACCTTCAATATCATGTTTTCCTAATGCAAAATAGTCAATAGAAATTGATGTTTTCTGATTAATTAGTATTCCTCCACCAATTTTAAATCCAATGCTGTTAGCTAAATCCATTTCTTGTGTTACTGTCTGACCACTAACTTCTATTTCCATGTCTGTTATTTTCATGAAATTTAATGCCAAACCAGCATTTGCAAATACTCCAATTTTATCATCAGCCTGGTAAGAATAATTTAATCCTGCTGTTATAGGAATATTTATGTACTTATAAAATTTGTAATCAGCATTATTTATTCCCATAGATTCAAATAATTCCTCTACATCATCCTTAACATCTTTTTTTAATCCATTGTAATTAAAATCTATTCCACCAAATAATCCTAACCCACTTTCTGATAGAGGATAAATATATTGTAGTCCAAAATTTATTCCAACTGCAGCTCCACCTGCGTCTTCATCATCTATATCATCGGAGGCAAAATCTGAAACTGGGAAAGATGGTCCAAAATGAATTGTAACATTACCTTGTGAGTAGGTCTTAGCAGTATAACAAATTGATAATAACAGAAGTGCGATAATTTTAAAGTTTTTCATTTTTCAAAGTTTAATGTTAATATTTATTTTATTTCGTAGAATTCATCTCAGTATTTTTAAAATATTATTAGCTAGTTTGTAGTTTTTTCACCATTATGCCTAACGGATTGGCGGTATGGTTAGTTGCCGATTTCGAAGCACTTTCCTATCAAGTTTCAACTACTTTTGATACGAACTGTACCGCTCGAATACCTACTGCACCGGCAATTAACTATACCGCGTGTTGTGCGTTCGGCTTTTATTTTTTTCATCTTCCTATTGTAAATTGAAGCAAAGTTACTAATTTTGCAGTCAATTATTTAGATTTTTTTCATTATGTATTACAGCAGACCTTGGACGACTATCTAATTGATAGACAGTCCCAAATAAATTTCCCATAATCTTTTTGGCAAGACAAACAGTCTATGTTTTAGTGTGTCGTCATTTTTAATGAAGGCATTGCTTTGTCATAGTTGCTCTGTCAGGTAATACTGTCTTTCACATCGCTACGATTTGAATTCAAGTAT
>Ga0265294_10003353_pt1 | contig 20503 bp, 13 predicted proteins | sample MunlanPumphouse3_FD_192504 | JGI IMG/M metagenome (GOLD analysis project Ga0265294, IMG submission 192504) | Groundwater microbial communities from a municipal landfill in Southern Ontario, Canada - Pumphouse #3 | ecosystem: Environmental > Aquatic > Deep subsurface > Groundwater | place...
TCTGGCACCTCGGCGCCGGTTCTCTCTTGCTTAAACGACATCGGGGTCCTCGGGCAGATGCGGCCGCTACGCATCCCGGGGCTCTGCACGGGGTGCGGCACCTGCATCCACTCCTGCCCCTATAGCCTCCTGAAGTCCGGGTACGCCCACTACCAGAACACGGTCGGGGGCCGGCGCGGGTCTCCGCAGACGAGACTATGCGGCATGGCTTGCAGGGCCGTCCGCTCGCCATCGGGAAGAACAGGCTGAACGCAAACACTCGTGAAACGACCGTTTCCACGATCAAACGGAACCTGAGAGAGGACACATCCTCATAACGGGCCGGCACGGAGTTCATGGCCAAAAACCTCTCCTCCCGGCTGCCATGAAAGACTATCCGACCCGGTACGCCGCCGGCCCCTCGCTTCAAAGACTGTTGAGGGATGGCATAATTGGTGCGGAAGGAGGTTGTTTCTAAAAACGATGCAGAGGCCTCCGAACGGGAAAGGGGATCCCCAATTTTATTCAAAGTTAACTTAATCAATTTTCCATTGATTTTACTGACCGGAAAGTATATTACCTTGAAAGAGGATTAGTGGATCGTTGACTATTTGGATAAATTAATCTGAAATAGTTGACAACAACGCAGGGCGGTGCTCTGCGCGGAGGTAGAGTCTATGACAGCAGGAAAAAAGCACATAAACAGGGTCTGGGAGATGGCCGTACTTGCCGGCCTCCTTTTTGCCGTTTTCGGGGTAGTCCCGGTGGCGGCGGATAATCCGTGGAGCACGGGTTTGTACCCGTTTTCGTACTACAACTACACGACCATCCCATCGGCAAACGACGTACGGTTCCTTCCGTACCCTGACACCGACACGAGACTTATCAATCTCACCATGTTCAACGGGACCGGGGGAATGAATGCGGTGCATATCTCGGATAGCGACGAGAGGAATACCGCCGTTCTGTACGGAGAAGGTACTGAAACCGACAGTACGACAGACACATTCTACGTCACGGACACCGGCGGCCGGCACTACCAGGATAACATAATCCTCCTCGTAGGTGTTGCCAGTTCCAACGACGACGAGCGCCAGAAGATTGCCGTCGACATCGATGCAAGCGGGTATAACTGGACCCCCCACACTGTCGTGAATCAAGGTCCGTTCGAAGGAGAACCTGTCACGGCTTCGACAGACATCACGATCACCAAGGACGACTATGCGACCGATGCCGAGGGCGGCGTCTACCAGAACTGGAAATTCGCACCAAACCCCAATACCCCCATGTATTGCGGCCAGGACATGAGTTCCACCGACAGCGCAAACCTGTTCAACTGGACGGCAGTCGATCTTAAAATGGGGATCATTTCTAACACCACGTATTGGGACCAGTTGAACAACAACGGTACGGTGAAGGTCGATTACAATGTCCGGAGAACAGATGGAGGGGATCTTGGTGGTAATGAAACCAGGATTGCATTCAATATGTATGCGTATAACCGGTATACTTCGCAAGGAGTGAATCAGACCCTCTGGCTGAACCGGGTGTATGCGTACGGAGAGGATCCCACCGGTTCAAGTGGGTGGTTGGTTCATCTAGAACCATAAAAGATGGCGATAAGGAAACCATCATTCCGGAACTTTCACCTTTTTTCTGAAACTTCTCCAACCATGCATCATGCCATCTTATTTCGAAGGTTTTGATGCGTGCGATAGAACGCCAATAATCGCAGATAACGACGGGGATGTGACCTCACGCGAAGCCGCACGGGTAACGTGGGAATTGTGGATTTAAGACGATACAGTGCGTGAGAACACCGCCCGCTTTGCCGCAGACGCTCGTCGACCGGCGGGCATACGACTCCCTTGATCCCTGGGTATGTTCAGCCCCCTCCCGGTAACGGCCGGGGTGCAGGCGCGCGAGCCCGATCCGCCGGTACCGGATGCCGTAACGGACAGCCGGCTCTCCGGCCTGGTGCCGGTCGGGATTGCCCGGCGGATCGGTCAGTACGTGCCTCCAAAGGGGGTCGGTACAGGCAGCCGGTCGGTGACGGTTCCCGGAGGAGCGTGAACGATCGGGCGAGCCGCCCCTTCCGACACACTAACGTCCCGGGAATTCAACATTCTCTCCTCCCATAGAGCATGTACCGATCGGTGGTTTTGAAGGTAGCCGGATCCCCTTACCGAAAAGAAGTACGATTTATAGATTCTGCTCATCAAACACCAATTATTAAGAGCCCATTTTGGAAATAAAATATTCTGGATTAACATTTCTCGAAATGAAACGGCATAAATAGTTAAATGCCACGATCTAAACTGCATTGAAAATCCACGTTTGTTAACAAAAAAACGTTAACACTATTAATCAATGCTGAACGGTGATCCTATGAAACGTATTCCTCTCTGGAAAAGAATGATTATATCAGCAATACTGCTGGTAATGGTTCTGGCGGTGCCTGCCCTTGCGGGAACCGTCATCCCTGACGATACAGGCAACGCAAGCCCCGGCTTCATCGCGGCTGCGGATGGTGCCGGCATCTTCGTGACCGACAGCGAAAGCGGCAGTTCCAGCGGCCTCGCCGATACGCCGTGGCCGAAGTTCGGGGGAGATCTCAACAACAGTGGTTTAGCCCCCTATGTCGGCACACAGTCAACTACACCCAAATGGGAATATGATCCTGTGGGTGGGAGCGGATTCAAATATTCAACTCCGGTTATCGGATCGGACGGAACTATCTACATCGGGACAGTGGATTGGAGATTCTATGCCTTCAATCCGGACGGGACCGCAAAATGGATCTACAACGATGCCGGGGCTTACGTCACAGGCGGGCCCATTTACGGTTCAGCGGCAATCGGATCGGATGGAACCATCTACTTTGGGACAATGAGTGGTGAGACAAAACTGTATGCATTGAACTCCGATGGCACCTTGAAGTGGGGGTCTCCCACCATCGGAGGGATAACGGGCAGCCCGGCAATCGGTTCGGACGGGACTGTCTACGCCGGCAGCGATCAAATCTATGCGTTCAATCCGGTTGACGGAACTATCAAATGGAGTTATCCGGCAGGCGTAAGTTACGCCTGCCCTGCAATCGGTGCAGATGGGACGATTTACGTCGGAAGTTCTGATGCGAATGTCTATGCGTTAAATCCGGACGGGACCCTGAAATGGAATTTTACTACAGGAGGAGAAATTCAAGGCTCCCCGGCGATCGGAGCGGATGGAACTATCTATATCGGAAATTATGGCGACAACAATGTCTATGCGTTAAATCCGGACGGAACCCTGAAATGGAACTTTGATGCAGGAGGGTCCATTCAGGGTTCGCCAGCGATCGGATCGGATGGGACCATCTATATCGGAACGTACGGCAACAACAAGGTCTATGCTTTAAATCCGGACGGAACCCAAAAATGGGTTTATTCGCTTACGAATAAGGTATGTGGCTCCCTGGTAATTGGAGCAGACGGAACCATCTATTTCGTAAATAAGAGCAGATATTTATACGCACTGAACCCGGACGGAACTCTGAAGTTTCAGTCTGCGCGTCTCCCAACAGGAAGCAGCCCTCTCGGTACGCCTGCAATCGGTCCCGACGGAACAGTGTATTTTGGAACGTCTGATACATACGCCAAATTTTACGCATTCCCGGGCGTCGTCACCGGCACCGCGGACACCACCACCGGCACCGCCCCGCTTGACGTCCAGTTCACCGGCACCTCGCCGCTCACCGTAACGTCCTGGCACTGGGACTTCGGCGACGGCACGACCTCTACGGAGCAGAACCCGGCACACACCTACTCGTCGGCCGGCACCTACACGGTCAACCTGACCGTCACGCACGCCGACGGCGCGAACTATCTCCGCCAGACGGAGTACATCAAGGCGTATGCACCCCCGACCGCCGGGTTTACGGCAAGCGTCACTTCAGGACTCTTCCCGCTTGCGGTCAGTTTCACAGATCAGTCGACCGGCTCCCCGACCTCCTGGGCCTGGGACTTCGAGAACGACGGGATCGTTGATTCCACCGAGCAGAACCCCGAACACACCTACACCGCGGCCGGCACCTACACGGTCAACCTGACGGCAACGAACGCCGCCGGCAGCGATGCGGAAGTGAAGACCGACTACATTACGGTCTCCGCCCCGGCGATTCCCCGGGTATCGTTCACGGCTTCCCACCGGGTCGGAATTGCACCCCTGACCATCCGGTTCGCCGACACTTCGTCGTCAGATCCGACTTCGTGGCTCTGGGACTTCGGCGACGGCAACACCTCGACCGAGCAGAACCCGGCGCATACCTACACCGCGACCGGCAAGTATAACGTCAGCCTGACCGCCACGAACGCCTACGGCAGCAATGCCACCACACAGGCCGACTACATCGTTATGACAGGCACGGAAGTCGCCCCGCTCCCGGCCGGCCAGAGTCTCAATCTCTACGTCGCAAACGACGAAGGCGTCAAGTACAACGTCGAGAACGGTGTAACCAACACAGCCAGGTACACTCCGTACGTCTTCATCGACAACACCTATCACTTCCTCTATGATGGGCAGGGCGGCGGGACCAACGCCCTGCACGTCTCGAACGCTCCCTCCGATACAACCGGGCAGGTGACGACGACAACGAACCAGTCCGGAGAGTTCTGGTTCACGTTCACGGGTGGCCAGCCCAACCTGCACGATGCGGTGCTGCTGCTTGCCGTCAACGGGACCATCCCCGACGACTTCTCCGTCCGGATCCGGTCGAGCGGCTACGACTTCGAGCCCCCGATCCCGAGCGTCGGCAACAACAACACGATCAGCGACCCCGTCTACGTGGACGGAGCGATCAACCAGACCTTTACGAAAGAAGACTTCATCTATGGTCCGCAGATCTGGCGGCCCCACCGCGTCAGCGATTACCCGGTCTTTGTCGGCCAGGACATGAGCGATACGGGGAACACGTTCGAACTGATGTTCATCGACCTCCGGCTCGGCTGTACCCAGACAAAATCGGACGGCGTTGTCAGGGTCGAGTACGAGTTCAACAACCTGACCTCCTTCGCCGTATTCAACGGATACGGCTGGTACAGTGCTTCGAACCACGGCACCGGCATCATCATGACGACGTCCGGCAGCGAGTATCAGGTCGTCGGGGAGAGCGGCTCGGGCGGCGATGCGCCGGTCGCGAACTTCACCGCAAATGTGACGAGTGGCGACGCTCCGCTTGCGGTGCAGTTTACCGACGCCTCGACCGGCTCTCCGACCTCCTGGGCCTGGGACTTCGAGAACGACGGCGTCGTCGACTCCACTGAACAGAGCCTGGTCCACACCTACACCGCAGCCGGCACCTACACGGTCAACCTCACGGTTGCCAATGCCGGCGGCAGCAACTCTGCGGTCAAGACCGACTGCATCACCGTGACCGAACCGACGGGACCGTCCGTTCTGCCCGGGTACAACAACATCTTCGTGAAGGTCGCAAACGATCTCGGCGCGAAGTACAATTCATTCGACAACAACACCTACAACATCAGGTTCGAGGGCATCGGTCGCGGCCTCAACGCCCTCCACATCTCCACCGACCCGGCGGTTAACTTTGGCCAGGCGACGGTGACTGAGAACCAGAGCGGCACCTTCTATGCCACCGACTCCGGCGGGAAGGGGTACGAGGACGAGATCATCCTGATGGTCGCCGTCAACGGAACGATCCCCGACGACTTCAGGCTCCGCATCACGGCGGACGGGTATACCTGGACGCCGAACCCGGCAAGCAACCAGGCACCCTCCCTCGACAACGTGACCTACCAGGCCGGTTCTCTCGACGAGGTCTTCACGAAGGAGGACTTCATCTACGGCCCCCAGATCTGGAAGCCGACCGGCAACGAGGCCGACTACCCCATCTACGCGGGCCAGAACATGACCGACACGGAGAACACCTTCCAGATCATGTTCATCGACCTGAATGCCGGCGTCCTCCGGCCGAACGAAGCCCTCGATAACCAGGGTGCGGTCAGGATCAACTACGCCTTCGAGAACCTTGAGTCGTTTGCCGCCTTCAGCGTCTACGGCTACTGTAAGATCTCGAACAACGGCGATGACATGGTCGCCTGGACGAACGCCCTCACCTCCGACAAGGCGATGAGCGGATACTCCGTGGCCGGAGTGCCGTATACCCCGCCCTCCGCACCTGTTGCAGATTTCACGGCAACGCCTCTCTCCGGTGACGCTCCCCTCGCGGTCGCGTTCACCGACGCCTCGACCGGAACTCCCACCTCCTGGGCCTGGGACTTTGAGAACGACGGCACAATCGACAGCACCGAGCAGAACCCAAGCCACACCTACACCGCGGCAGGGAACTACACCGTCAACCTCACGGTGACAAACGCTGCCGGGAGCAACAGCACGATCAAGGCGGACTACATCACCGTCACCGCCCCGGCAACCTTCCCCGACCTGACGGTCAGCACCCTCGCCCCGAACTGCGGTGAGGTCTTCTCCGCGTCCGAAAACACCTACACCGCGAAGATCACCAACATCGGTACCGCCGACGCCGGCGCCTTCGCCGTCGGGTTCAACGTCAGCGGGGTCGCCGGCACGGTCGCCGTCACCAACGGCCTCGCCGCGGGCGCGAACGCCACCGTCACCTGGACCGACGAGACCGTGCGGACCGCTGGTGAGAACGTGACGGTCACGGCGACCGCCGACGCAGACGGGGCGATCGCCGAATCGAACGAAGAGAACAACGCCAGGACCATCGAGAAGACCGTCGTCGCCAACGGCTACCGCGGCAAGCGCTGGACCGGTGGGGACGACCTGAACACCGTGAAGACCTACGACGTCCGCGGCGACCTCCTCTGGTCGGCGGGCGACAGCGCCTACCTCTCCGCCGCCACCAACTGGATCGACTACACCGTGAACTGGACAGCCGGCGACCTCGCGGTCCCTGAGAACGCCACCATCGCCGCCGCCCGGCTCTACGTCCCCTACACCGAGGACAAAGGCCCGGTCTTCCCGGCAAACGTCGCCCTGACCTTTAACGACGTTGCCGTCGAGCAGGCCGCCGCCTACGAAGACGAGAAGATGTGGGGCTCGACCTACCCCTACGGCATGACCGTCTACGATGTCGCCGGTCAGTTCAGCAAGGATGGCAACGCCGCCGTCCTCGCGAACGCCTACCCCGGCGGCGGCAACGTCTCGGTCCGCGGGATGCTGCTCGCGGTCGTCTACGACGACGGCACCGCCGCCCCGCACACCGTCCTCATCAACGAGGGCTTCGACCTCCTCTACGGCGGCGCAAGCCAGGGCAGCACCCCCGAACAGGCGACCGCCTACGCGCCCTTCGCCGCCGTCGAGAGCGGCGCCACAGGTGCCCGGCTCATCACCGTCGCCCCCGGCGCCGGACCGAGCGAAGGAGACCTCCTCTTCAACGGTGAAACCTGGACGAACGTCTGGAACTACGCCGGCACCAGCCAGATCGGCGTCGACGAGCGGAACGTAACCTCGTTCCTCGCCGGCGAGAACCTTGCCGGGTTCCGGAGCGACGCCGACTACATGGAGGCCGCCGCGGTCTTCCTGGTCGTCGAATACCCCCTCCCGACCGGCAGCATCGCGGTCGCCTCGATCCCCGCCGGTGCGGCGGTCTGGCTCGACGGCGCCGACACAGGTCAGGTGACCGACTGCACGCTTGAGAACGTCCCGGCCGGCGACCATGTCGTCACCCTGAAGCTCGACGGTTACGCCGACGCCTCCGTGCCGCTCACCGTTATCAGCGACGAGACGGCAACCGTCGACCTCACCCTGACCACCCTGACCGGCAGCCTCGCCGTCACCTCGACGCCTGAGGGCGCCCGGATCCTCATCGACGGCGCCGAGACCGGCAACGTCACCAACGCAACTCTCGACGGGATCGCGGTCGGCACCCACACCGTCACCGTGACGAAGGAGGGCTACCGCGACGCGTCCGCTGAGGTCACCATCGCGTATAACGAGACCGCACCCCTCCACCTCGACCTCGCCCGCGCCGCAGGCAGCATCGCCGTCGCCTCGACGCCCGACGGCGCCCGGATCTACCTCAACGGCACGGACACCGGCAGGACGACGAACGCCACCCTGGAGAACGTCCCGGTCGGCGACCATGTCGTCACCGTGAAGAAGGCCGGGTATGCGGATGCCACGGCGACCGTGACGGTTGCCGACAACGAGACCGCCGCGGTCTCGTTCGCCCTGACCGCACCGGCCGGGAGCATCCTGATCGCCTCCTCGCCCGACGGCGCGGCGATCTTCCTCGACGGCGTCGACACCGGTGAGGTCACCAACGCCACCCTGACGAACGTCCCGGTCGGCACCCACACCGTCCGGGTGGAACTGGAAGGCTACCAGGCGGCCGAAGAGACCGTGACGGTCAAGGTCGATGAGGTCGCGGAGGCCGCCTTCACCCTCGATACCTCGGCGATCACCCTCCGGCCCGGCTGGAACTTCATCTCGACCCCGAAGCGGCTCGCCGACGGCCAGGATACCGTCGCGATCTTCGATGAGGTCGACACTGCCGACCACTCGGTGCTGCTCTACGACGGGCAGGACTACAAGTGGAGGGCACTGAGTTCGACGGCAGCCTTCCAGCCGCTCGACGGGATCTGGATCTACGCGAACACGTCGTATACGATCCCGCTGACCTTCGCCGCAGGCGAGCCCGAACTCCCGCCCACAAAGGATCTCGGCGCAGGCTGGAACGCGATCGGGTTCACTGACACGGTGCCCGAATCCGCGGCCACCACCCTGATCTCGGTGAGCGATGCGTGGACCACGCTCTTCGGCTTCGACGCAGAGATGCAGGAGTATGATGTCTCGATCATCCGCGGCGCCGCCGGCCGCCACGGCGACGAGCGCACGATGCAGCCCATGCAGGGCTACTGGATCTACATGACCACGGCAGACACCCTTGCTGCAATCTGAGGGTGGGATCGTGAAGACACACTATGGTCTTGCACTGGTCCTCGTCCTCGCCCTCGCCGCCGCACCGGCGGCGGCAGAGGGGGGCGTCCCCTCTCTCCCCCACGAGTTCTACGGGACCGTGACGATCGGGGGCTCGCCCGCACCGGCCGAGACCGTCATCGTCGCCGTCATCGGTGAGACTGAGTTCGATTCGATCGAGACGACGGTGGCCGGAGAATACGGTAGTTCCAGCCGGTACGAGGGGACCCGCCTGCTGGTCAATGCGACCGGCGATCAGGCCGGGGAGACGATCGCCTTCCGGGTTAACGGACAGGCGGCGCAGGAGACGGCACCCTTCACCCCGGGCACTACGACCCGCCTGGACCTCTCCGTCGCCGGGGGGAGCACGCCCACGCCCACAGCCACGTCCGGTAGCAGCAGCGGCGGCAGCGGAGGGGCGCAGGGGTCGACACCGACCGCCGCCTCGACCTCGCCCGCACCGGTGACGTCCGTCGGGAAGGCGACGCTCCCCGTATCGGCGACCGGCGAGACCACCCAATCGGTGACGGTCAGGACCGCCGACGGTGCCGGCTCCCTGACCGTCGGCGAGGGGACGCTTGCCTGCGACGAAAACGGCGACCCGCTCGGCGAAGTGACCGTTGCGAGCGTCGACGCGACCGGCATCCCGCAGGCTCCGCCGGGAACGACGATCGGTCTCGCCCTCGACTGCGGACCGGCCGGCGCCACCTTCGACCCGCCGGTCACCCTCACCTATACCCTCTCTGCGGAGGAATGGGCGAAGATCGGCGATACGGCAACCCTGCAGGTGATGTGGTACAACCCCGGAACCGGGGAGTGGCACGAGGTCGCCGCGACCGTCAACGCGGCAACCCGGACCGTGACCGCGCAGGTCTCGCACTTCAGCATCTATGCCCTGACCTGGGCCGCAGCATCACCGGCGGCGGAAGTGACCGCCGCAGCTCCGGTCGGTGAAGAAACCCCGGCAGGACCCGGTTCGCAGCAGCCTACGGGGGGCGAAGCCCCATGGGCGCTCATTGCGGCCGGAGCCCTGGTGGTCGCCGGGGCCCTGGCGGCAGGATGGTACTTCGGGAAGAAAGAGTGAGTTCTCTCCTGCGTGCGAAGCGAGAACGCGTTCCCCGACAATGCGGACATTTCGGTTGAACCCCCGAGCACCCACGGATAAAACCCCGCACCGCCTGGTGCGGGGTCACCCGTTCTCCATTGGGGGAATACGGTTATCAGCCGAAGCGGCCGCTCGTAAACGATCGTTCGCCGCGATCGAGGGGAACCTTACGCAGATTCTGCTTTTTTCGGTTAATTTACCGCATTCCCGAAGAAACGCCGGTACATCAAGGGTTGCAAGCGCCGATCCGGCGACCGCCGTGAGAGTCACCCCCTTACCCGGCGGAGGTATGATCGCATCTGTCGCAGTTGCACTGCTGAATAGATGGTTGCGATAACGTGATGGGGCAGCAGGCCTCAACTTAAACTGGAGGAAGGAATTTGAAAAACATCTCTTTTCGTGATGAAGATTGCGCGGAAGGAAACCCCGGGACCCCGGTCGCGCCTGAAGACACCAATCTGGAGAACGACGGTTCTCCAGAAGAATTATTCTCAAGGATTCGCGATCACTTCGAAGGGGATGTCAGTCCCTTTTACGCCCCCGACAGAGATACCGCACTCGCACTGGCTCTTGCCGCAGCAGCCGAACGAAATTCCCTCTATCTCTGCTCAAAAACCTCCTATGCGGCCGGCGGGGGATCTGCTTCAATCGCCGGGATTGCCGGCATGAAGCCTCTCGGACTACCCTCTGAATTCGGCAAAGTGCATCCGGAAGCAATTTCGGAATTCCTTGGAGCGCTTCCGGAATATCAACACGACAACTGCGGCATCGTCGTGCTGTCGCAGCCCACCGAGTACGGCCTGGTGTATACGCCCGAAGAGATCGAGGAGATCTGCCGCTGTGCGCACGAACACAACAAACTCGTCCTGCTGGACGGTTCGAGACTGTTCTTTGCCGCAGCCCGCCTTCTCCGGCCGTTCCGCGAGCAGACACTCTTTGCAGGGGTCGACGTTGCCACCTTCGGGGCGGCAAAGAACGGTGTTGTGGGAGGAGAGGCGGTCCTGGTCTCTGAAGACGGGATCGCGGAGAGGTTCCGGAAACTGCAAAAGGAGATGCGTATCGATCTCTCGGGGGCAGGTTCCTTCTCTTCCGGGTTCGACTGCCTGCTCACCTACCGCCTGTGGCGAAAGCGGGCCCTGCACGCCAACGAGATGGCCGCCGCCCTGGGCAACGAGCTGTCGGGTATTCCCGGCATCAGACTGGTCTGCAGCGTGGAGACGAATAAGGTGATTGCAGAAGTGCCTCACGAGATTCTTCAGCGGCTGAAACGGGAGTACAGCCTCAGGACGTTCCGGTGCCCCGGCGATACGGTCCGGTTTGTGACGAATTACACGACGTCCGGTGAAGATATACACCGGTTGATAGATCTCCTTCGATGAGGGTGCGCACCCCGCAACCGCCGGCAAAAGGCTGCCGGGTTGCCGGACACCCTAATCCGTGCCCTGCCCCGGCGTGGGATCTTCATCGAGGATGGCTCGTATCCGCCGGTACTGCCCGGCAAATACCTCGTTGTCCGGTTCGCTCTTCCCGTACACGGCGGCATCGCAGACGGAGAGGATATCCGCACAGGCACCGTATCCGGGGTCCTTCCCGGCCTTCAGCAGCAGCAGCGCCTGCAGGTTCGTGCTGTTCTCCCGGCCGTCGTACCGGAGCGCAATGTGCAGCCGCAACGCGCGCCCTGCCGTACTGAAGGCTTCCTTCAATTCGCCATTCATGTAATTGCCGTAACTCTCCTCGAGCAGCGCCAGGGGAGAACAGGAGCCCCTCCCGGCGTCGGTGCTCGCCCCTTCGCCCTGCCCGGTCCTGCGGCAGTACTTCAGGTAATACCTGTATAACAGGAACGCGGAGAATGCCGTCACCGCAAGGACCACTAACGGAAGGATGAAATGGAGTCCGCCGTCCGGGTCTTCCAGGACCACATCGACCGGCTCTCCGTTCCGGACGGTTATGTTCATGACCTTTGTCATGCTCGCCTTTTCGTAATCGATGGTTATCGCAGCCCCTTTTGGTGTGATGTTCATGAGGGATCGCAAGACCGCATAACCTTCGTTCCGGAGGTTTGAGTCCAGTGAGAGGTACGTCTCGTTCCTGTCGATGCCGTAGACCGGCGGGAGCCTTCCGGGCGCTTCGACGGTGATAGAGAGGACCTCATCTTCGGCAAGCTCGCCGGAGACCCGGATCTCCGTACCGCTCTCGTTGACGAAGTTCATCCCGAACTCGTCGTTGTAGACCCCCTGACCGAGCGTTACGCCGAGATCTCCCGGGGTGAACCCGGCGTTTTCAAGGAGTTCGTCGACCGATATATACAGTTCCGACTGCAGGACGCGGCCCTTCAAGCGTTCTTTCTTCTCCGAGAGCGCGAGCGTCTCCTCCTCAAGGAGGCGCGAGAGCGACTCGATGTCGTCCGGACTGCTCCTGACCTGGGGGACCCGGTCGCTGCTGCCGCCCTGCGGTGCACCGGCCTGCTCCTGGCTCGCACCCTTCGTAACCTTGATCTGGACGCTCTCAAGGGTCCCGGCGGCGTCAGACCCGCCCGGATCCTCCTCGAACCGGAGGTGTATCCCTTCGAGCGCCACGTGGTAGACCGTGTCGGGGTCATCGCCGTCGGGATAGTCGAACGTCACGTCCACCAGATAATCGTGCCCCTCACCGGGATGCACCCCGAACTCCGTATACTCCTGGTCGCTGAAGATCACGCGCCTGTCGGTGAAACTCCGCGTATCCGGGTCGTCCCGGTCGCGCACGGTCCAGGTAAACGACCCGAGAATGTCTTCGCCGATGGTGTTTCTCACGTCCAGCCGGATGAGAATCTCTTCGTCCTCCGGACCGTAGAGAAGAGGACTTTCGGTCGAGAAGAGGATCTCCCCCGCAAAAGCGGGCTGCACCACGGCCCAGATCACTACTGCCAGGACGATGAGCCGGGTTTCCCTCATGGGAGGAACCGCCACCTGCCGTACCGGATGAAGTACTCCGCCGTCAGAAGACCTGCCGATACCAGGAAGAAGGCCCACCCGACCGGCGTCTTCTCCGTCTCGCGAACGATCGCGTCGTCGAGTTTCGCATAGATCTCCTGAAGCGTCCCCTCGTCCACCGACCTGAAGCACGCGCCGCCGGTGTTTTGGGCAATCTCCTGCAGGACTTCCTCGTTCACGGTCGCATATTCGGGGTTGTTCGCCCGGTCGTAGCCGACGAGCACGGGCTCTTCTGAGCCCATCGCCACGGTAAATACCTGAATGCCCCGTTCTTTTGCAAGCCCGGATGCCGCGGCTAAAGAGACGTAGCCCGAGTTCGATTCGCCGTCGGAGAGGAGGATGACGACACATTTCCTGTTGGGTATGGACTGCGCCATATCGACGGCAAGGGCAAGCCCGTCCCCGATTGCGGTCGACCCGTCTTTCGCGTCGATATACTGCAGTTTCTCAATGACCCGCTGCCTGTCGGGCGTGAGATAGGCGGAGGTCGTCGCGCCGGAGTCGAAGGTGACGATGCCGACGTAGTCCTTCCGGTCGAGCTGCCGTATCAGGTTCTCCGAGGCAACCTTCGCGGCGGTGATCCTGTTGGGCTGGTAGTCCGTTGCCTTCATGCTGCCGGAGACGTCCAGTGCAAGAACGACGTTCACCCCGTCCCGCGTCTCTCCGAGGGGTATCTGGGGGTCGGCAAGGCCCGCAACGATCAGGGCGATCGCAAGAAGCCCCATCCAGAATGCGGTACGATGAACTCTCCCGTGTTTTGTCCTCGCCGCGGCGGCTTTCGCGGTCGATAGTTTTGAGAACTCAAGGGCCTGCAGGTACTTCCTCTTTGAATAATGGCGGTTGTAGAGGATGAGCGCCGGGATGACGCAGAGGCCTGCCAGCCATGCGGGGTTCTCAAACGAGAGAATCATCATTCCGCCATCCTCCCGCCGAGTTTGAAGTAGGTCTTCAGCGACGCCGCGTAGTTCCCGTCCGTGAAGACCTCAAGGGGCCGTATTCCCGCGCCGGCAAACATCCCGGCCACCGCCGCTTCCTGTGCGGCGGATACCTCCTCAAAGTTACTCCGAAATTCCGGGTCCGAGGTATCGACGACGAGCTCCTCTCCGGTCTCCGGGTCGCGGACGAGGAGGTATCCCGCATCGGGGATCTCGTACTCGGACCGGTCTTTCACCCGTATCGCCCGCACCTCGTGCCTGCGGCTCAGGAGCAGCATATCGTCTCCGAAATCCCCGGAATCGAAGTCCGATAAGAGTACGACCAGGGCTCTTTTCGGGATCCTGGCAAGTAGCCGGGAGATTGTCTTCCCGACATCGGTTTTGTGGGATCTCGGCCTGTACGTCATCAGCGCGTTCAGCAGGAGGGCGGTATGCCTTCTCCCCTTCCCCGGCGGAATAACCAGTTCGATATCGTCCGTAAACAGGCAGATCCCCGCGGAGTCCCCCCATCTCTCTGCCGAGAAGACCAGGGAGACCGCAACCTCAAAGATCACTTCGTCTTTGGACCTCTCGCTTCCGAACGTCCCGGATGCGGACCGGTCGACGACGAGGTAGAGCGCGGTATCGTGCTCCTCGGTAAAGACCCGGAGGTACGGCTCGCAGAACCGTGCAGTACAGTTCCAGTCGATCGCCCTGACGTCGTCCCCGAAACGATACTCCCGTATCTCCTGGAACTCAGTCCCCGTTCCTGAAAAAAAGGACCGGTGACGGCCGGTTCCGATCTCTTCGGAGAGTCTTCGCACCAGCATCTCGATCTCCGTGACCCTCTGCAGGGCCTCGCGCATGGTAAGCGGGCATATCGCAGACGGGGCGGAAGCGTCGGCCTCGAAGGTCATGGGACTTCTACCGCGTCGATAAGCCGCGATACCAGTTCGTCCGGCGTGACGCCGGCGGCCTCCGCCTGATACGATAGGAGAATCCTGTGCCGGAGCACCGGCAGCGCGACCGACCTGACGTCGTCGGGGGTTATGTGTTCTCTCGAATCGATGAGGGCTGCTGCTTTTGCGCAGAGGATCAGCGCCAGCGATGCCCGCGGCGACGCCCCCCCGCGAACGTAGCCGGCGATATCGGGCACGTAATCGCCCGGATTCCGCGTGGAGTCGGTGATTCCCGCTACGTACTCCATCACCGTCTCGTCCGCGTAGATGTGGTGCAGGCCCGCGTGGAGGTCGCCGATCTTCTCCCGGGTAATGATCTTCGACGCCTCGGGCGGTCTCTCTGCGGTGAACCTCGCCATGATCTCCAGTTCATCGCTCTTTGAGGGGTAATCCATCAGGATCTTCTGCATGAACCGGTCGGTCTGGGCGTTCGGCAGCGGATACGTGCCCTCCGACTCGATCGGGTTCTGCGTTGCAAGGACAAAGAACGGCCGGCCGATCGGCCAGGTCTCACCGTGAATCGTCACCTGGTACTCCTGCATCGCCTCCAGAAGCGCCGACTGCACCCGGGGAGGGGCACGGTTTATCTCGTCCGCAAGAACGATGTTATGGAAGATCGGGCCCTTCAGGGTCTCAAACGAGCCTTTCTGCATGTTGTAGATCCTGGTCCCGGTGATATCCGCAGGGAGAAGGTCGGGGGTAAACTGTATTCTCGCAAACGAGCAGTCCGTGCACCGGGCAACCGTGGTGACCAGGAGCGTTTTGGCAATTCCCGGCACTCCTTCCAGGAGAGCGTGTCCGCCGGCTATCAGGGTTATCAGTATCGAGTCTATCGCTGCTTCCTGCCCGACAATGCACTTCGCGATCTCGGTTCGAATCTCCGAAACCGTCCCTGCATAATCACGTATGATCTCGGCACGATTCGCATTCACGTAAGGAGCCCACCCGTCATGTAAACTGAATCTCAATCGCATAAGTCTCTATCTCATCTGCAATAAATGAATTTCTTTATAATCTGTGTCAATGCTTTTATTTTAATAAAATAAAAAGAAGAAGACATTTATTGTGAAAAGCAGAAGGGATGTACCGGCTCTGCTCAAAGCATTTGTTAACTTATTTATGTTAACAAATCTTCCCGGCCCGGTCAGAGGGTGATGAGAATTACCATATATATCGGCATAGACGACACCGACGTTCCCGGCTCCCGTGGGACCGGGAAGCTTGCTCACGATATAGCAAAGGCAATCGATACCTGCCATGCGTATGCGATCACGAGGCACCAGCTCTTTGTCCACCCCTCGATCCCGTACACGTCGCACAACAGCAATGCCGTGGTTCACGTGGACGCCTCAGGGGTTGAGGCGTGCAGGGAGCTCTTTAGCATTGCAAAAGAGGTCATGCAGGAACAGTTCCTCGAAGGCAGCGATCCGGGTCTCGCCGTTGCGGACGCGAGGCAGATCCTCCCCCCGCTCATCGTCATGGGCCAGGATGCCAAGATCAAACTGCTGGAACAGGATCCTGTCCGCACACTTGCAAAGAATCTCGGAATACTCCTGGAGGGGCTCGGCGGCACGGAAGAGGGTATTATCGGGGCAATGGCAGGTCTCGGGCTTGCCGCCACGAACGACGACGGGCGGTATCTCCTCAGGGGTAACCTCCGCACCATCAGGGACGAGACGGATGTCGGGACACTCCTCGCGAACGGCGTGGACGCGGTATACCTCCCCGACGGGAGAGAGGTCACGTCGGGCCGGATCAAGATCCGGGAGAACCAGTACCCCAAACCCAGTGCGGTTGCGGGCCGTGCGGTCTTATTCGTCAAGGAGAGAGGGCCGGGAGAGTACCTCGCATACATGAGACGGTAAGATGGACCTCTCAAGACGGGCTGCTGCAGGATTCGCACTGGTTGTTCTCATCGTGGGAGGTCTCTTTGCCGTTCAGATCACAGCGGAAGAATGGCTGACGCTGAACCCCCCCGATCGCATGACGCCCGTTTTTGACAGTGGAGAGACCGTGCATTTCGGGAAGAACGATTTTAATTATGTGTCGTGGAAGTATCGCCCGTACAAGGAACCCCTCCTGATCGCAACGGGTGACGACCGGGATTCCCTCTGGTACCTGATGTTCGTGCATGCCAACGTCACCCCACCCTACGGCGGCAACCCGAAGCTCGGACGGACCGGCTACGTGCAGGTCGACTACGATCTCCATGACCTTGCCGGAACGGCGGCGTTCCACACCCTCGCCCTGACGGGGAGTTCCTGGAGGACAAACCGGATCGAGGGGTTCGGGTCCTCCGGGCTCTTCGTGCGCGGAGATGCGGAACCGGGGACCTCGATGGGACCGACGACGGAGATGACCGATTACAACAACATCCCGGTCCTGCCGGCAGGCGCCCGGGAGATTCTGGAAGATACTGCACCGTACTCGTACTACATCCATTTCGATCCGGCGAGCGGCGGGCTCAATTCGCTCCACGTGACCCGGGACCTGTCCAGAGTGAAAGGAGAGATCATCGATACCACCGATCGGTCCGGTTCGTTCTACCTGACCTGTTCGGGAGGGCCTGCTATCGATGCGCTCCTGCTGCTGGTTGCGGTCGATGAGATGCAGCCCGACACCTTCTCGCTCTCCCTTAGTATGCAATTTATCAGGAGCGATGGGTGATCGCAATGCCCTCTGCAGAGAAATACTTCACCTTAAACGAGATCGCCTTGATGTCCCTCATGGGGGGGCTGGTCTTCGTGATGAAGACGGCACTCAGGATGCCCCTCGGTATCCCGGGCCATACGGGAATTTTTTTGGTGATCCCGGTGATCATCGGTGTTGCCATAATCCGAAAGCCGGGCAGCGGGACCTACATCGGGCTTGTATCGGGAGTCCTGCTCTCGTTCTTCGGGCTTTCCGGGATGCATGTATTCGATGTGTTCCAGTTCACGGCGCTCGGTGCCTCGGTTGATGCCGTCGGATACGTCTTCCGCTACCGGATGGAGAGTGTCCCGTTCGGTGTCCTTGCAGGAGTTGCCGGGAACCTTGCAAAGATGGTGGTAAACTTTGCAGTCAATCTGGCAATCGGGGTTCCTTTCGTCGTGGTTGCGGTAGGTGCGGGGATCTCCTCGATAAGCCACGTCCTCTTCGGCGCTCTGGGAGGGCTCATATCTGCATACCTTGTGGCAAGGCTGATCAAAACGGGAGTGATTTCGAGGGATGCAACCGGATCCGATTGTAACGATACGTGATCTGACCTACACTCATCCCGGGTACAATACGGCCCCGGTAACTGCCCTTCGCGCTGTCGATCTCGATATCGAACGCGGCGAGAAGGTCGTACTCACCGGGCCCTCGGGTTCGGGAAAGACGACCCTCCTGCGGTGCATAAACGGACTTATTCCCCACTCCGACCGGAGAGGCGGAGCGTTCTTTGGGGAGGTGACGGTTGCCGGGATGAATACCGCGATGCATTCCGTAGCAGAGTTATCCTGGGTGGTCGGGACCGTGTTCCAGAACCCCGACCAGCAGATCGTCACAAACTGCGTCGACTCCGAGATCGCCTTTGGTCTTGAGAACAGAGGCGTTCCGCCGGACGAGATCGAGGTAAGAATCAGTGAGGCTGCAGAACTTCTCGGCATCGGGCACCTTCTCTCGAGGGAGACTTCCGACCTCTCGTGGGGAGAGAAGCAGAAGGTTGCGATAGCGTCGGTCCTCGTCGTGCAGCCGGAGGTCGTCGTGATGGACGAACCGTTCTCCGGCCTCGATCCGCAGGCGTCTTCGAATCTTGTGAGCGTTCTGGACGAACTGAATCGAACGCTCATTATAGCCGAACACCGGGTCGGACACCTTACGGACCTGATGGACAGGATTGTTGTCCTGAAAGGAGGGCAGATACTGTATGACGGTCCTCCGGGCGACGGCCTGCCCGCCGCCATGAAATCCCGCGGCGTTGTCCTTCCGGAGTCCGGGTGCAGAGTGCCGGACGATACGTCGGTTTTCGGCAATCTGCCGGGGAAGGGTCTCGACCACCGAATCCCGGTAATCGAGCTCATCGACGTCGATTTTACGTATCCCTGCTCGCCGTCTCCGGCACTGGACGGTATCTCGTTGAGGATCTATCCCTCGCAGATTACCGCGGTCCTCGGGTCGAACGGTTCGGGGAAGAGTACGCTTGCCCGGCACCTGAACGGGACCTTAAAACCGGACTCCGGGAAGATCCTCCTGTTCGGTGAGGGCTCCTCCGGAAGGCAGGTGAAACAGATGGCGCATCTCGTGGGTCTGGTGTCCCAGCACGCAGACTACCAGTTGTTCGAGGAGAACATCATCAAAGAGTTCTCCTTCGGGCCCGAGAATATGGGCATGCCCGATAAGGATATCAAAAACTGCATACCGGGAATGATAGCCTCGCTCGACCTCGGCCACATCGATCCGAAGACTCCCCCGCTCAGGCTTTCGGCAGGTGAGAGACAGAGGGTCGCCGTCGGCAGCGTCCTGATGATGAAGACGCCGGTCGTCGTCCTCGACGAGCCCACCCTCGGCCTGGATGAGGGGTTGAAACGGAACCTTGCGGATACACTGAAGAAACTCTGCCGGGAACGGCACAGCGTCGTCGTTATGACGCACGATCTCGAATTTGCATCGTCCTGCGCCGACAGGATCGTGGTGATGGAGAGCGGTAAGATCGGGTACGACTCCCTGATATGACGACACATACAAAGAAGAAGCGGGGGATCGTCTACATCCCGAAGGATTCCATCGTTCACGGGCTCGATCCGCGAACGAAACTCTTTGCCCTGGTAGCCGTAAGTGTCGGCTCGCTGGTAGCAAGCGATCTCTCCGCCATCGGGATCATGGTCGCTCTCGTTCTCGGATCCGTTGCAACGGCCGGGGTACTGCGGGAGTGGATGCGTGCCATGCGGATCCTGGTTCCGATACTCCTGATCACCATCGTGGTGGACGTCTTCTTTACCGCCGGAAGGTATCCCTCCGGCGGGACTCTGTACTCGGGAGACCTCTGGTTCCTGCATATCGAGGCCACGTGGGGGACCGTTCTTTTTGCCGCATCCATGGCCCTCCGGATAATCGCCATAGGGGGAGGCTCCTTCCTCTTCGTGATGACCACCCCGTACGACTCGTTCGTGAAGAGTGCCGCGCTTCTCGGCATTCCACGGACGTTCACGTTTTCCCTGGGATATGCATTGAGATCCGTCATTTCCCTCTCGCAGGACGCGGCAAACATCGTCGATGCGCAGCGGTCGCGGGGGCTTGCCTTCGACAGGGACCTCGTCCTGAAACGTCCGTTGAAACTCCTGGCGGTCTTTGTGCCGATGGTCGTCTCGGTTATGAACAGGGCGGACCAGGTCTCCGATGCGATGCAGTGCCGGGGCTACGGCCTTTCCCGGAGTCCGACGATGTACAGGGCTCCGGAGATGGCACGGCGGGATTACGTGGCGCTATCGATCATCGTCGCCGTCGTGGCTGCCGGCCTTCTGTATGCGTATTGCTCTGCCGGCCCGGGTTTTTGAGGGGGAGGTCTCTCCCGCGTGACGGCCGGTCGCGCCGGGAGATCTGCATGCAGGTGGAACAGGTTTCTCATCGGCTGAGCCTGTAGCCGGCCGGGCT
>Ga0265294_10003355_pt1 | contig 20498 bp, 15 predicted proteins | sample MunlanPumphouse3_FD_192504 | JGI IMG/M metagenome (GOLD analysis project Ga0265294, IMG submission 192504) | Groundwater microbial communities from a municipal landfill in Southern Ontario, Canada - Pumphouse #3 | ecosystem: Environmental > Aquatic > Deep subsurface > Groundwater | place...
TGAGGCGATGCGGGCGCACGGCGTGCCTGAACTGGTCTTCACATCGACGTCGACCGTCTACGGCGAGGCCACCGTCATTCCGACGCCGGAGACCTATACCCCGCTCGAGCCGATATCCGTCTACGGTGCGACGAAACTCGCCTGTGAGGCGCTCATATCGTCGTACTGCCACTCGTTTGAGATACGGGCGTGGGTCTACCGGTTTGCGAACATCATCGGCGAACGGAGCAATCACGGCGTCATCTCCGACTTCATCCGGAAACTCCGCGAGAACCCGGGGGAACTCGAGATCCTCGGCGACGGCAGGCAGACGAAATCCTACCTTGAGGTTGGGGAGTGCGTCCGTGCCGTGCAGTTCGGTATCGAACACTCGCGCGACCCGGTGAACACCTTCAACATCGGTTCCGAAGACTGGATTGATGTCATCACGATCGCCGACATCATCGCGGAAGAGATGGGTCTCTCCGGCGTCCGTTACCGATTCACCGGCGGCGCACGCGGCTGGGTCGGCGACGTGCCCCGGATGCAGCTCTCGGTCGGAAAACTCAAGGATCTCGGCTGGCGGTGCGGGACCACCTCGGAGGAGAGCGTGCGCACGGCGGTCCGTGCCATGCTCGGATAGGAGGGCCGCGCGGTCCTCTGCCGAAGGTCATAAGCGATACAACCTCCAGAGCAGTACAGCAGGCCACCCGGTCACACTGGCGGCAGGGCGTTCATCGCCGGCCCCGGGGGACCGGGTCAGAATATCTGGCATTCTCAGAACTACACAAGGTTCGCATGAAATACATCATCATCCTCGGGGACGGCATGGCGGACGAGCCGCTTGCCGAACTGGGGGGCAGGACCCCCCTCGAGTACGCAGATATACCGAATATGGACAGGGTCGCGCGGGAAGGGCGGTGCGGGATGCTCCGGACCGTGCCGGATGGATTTGAGCCGGGGAGCGATATCGCAAACCTCTCCATCCTGGGCTACGACCCCCACACCTCCTATACCGGAAGGGGTCCGCTGGAGGCGGCCAGTATGGGAGTCACCCTCCGGGAGGGGGAGATGGCCTACCGGTGCAACCTGGTCACGGTCCGGGACGGGGTGATGGAGGACTTCAACGCCGGGCATATCTCCAATGCCGAGGGTGCCGGCCTTCTCCGCGACCTGGACGCCGCGCTCGGGGATGTCCGGGTCTACCCGGGGGTCGGCTACCGGAACCTGATGGTTGTTCCCGGGGCGCGCGGGGCTGAGACCACCCCGCCCCATGATATCGTCGGTCAACCCGTTGAAGAGTATCTCCCGCGCGGAGACGATGCCGACATCCTCCTTGACTGCATCAAGCGGGCCCAGGAGGTCTTTGCCGGCCACCCGGTCAACCAGCGCAGGCTGAAGGAGGGAAAGACTCCGGCAACCGGGATCTGGCCGTGGAGCGGCGGGAAGAAGCCGTTGCTGGCACCCTTCAGTGAGAAGTACGGCCTTTCCGGCGGAGTGATCTCCGCAGTCGACCTCCTGCGCGGTATCGCCCGCCTTGCCGGGATGGAGGTGATCCACGTCCCGGGCGCGACAGGGTTCCTCGACACCGACTACGAGGCAAAGGCCCGGTACGCAGTCGATGCCCTCGACCATCTCGACTTCGTCTACATGCACGTCGAGGCTCCCGATGAGGCCGGGCACATGGGGAGCGTGGAGGAGAAGGTGCGGGCGATCGAGCGGCTCGACGAGGGGATAGGTATCGTCCTGGACCGGCCGGAGACGACCGTTGCAGTCCTCCCCGATCACCCGACACCGATACGGTATAAGACCCACACTATGGAGCCGGTGCCGTTTGCGATACTCGGGAAGGGGAGGGACGACGTACAGGCGTTCTCCGAGCGCGAGGCGGCGAAGGGGTCGTTCGGGCTCGTAAAGGCTCCGGATTTCCTCTCCCTCTTCTTCTCGCAGTGAGCCAGCGGCAAAATCCCCCGGCATCATCTTTTTGTAGTCTCCGTGTACACCCCATCTATTCAGGTATGGAACCACTGACGGCAGAGAAGATAAGCGAGAAGATCCATGAGATAGAGGGACGTATCGGACGGCTCTCCCCGATGCAGAAGGTCCTCATCGGGACCGACGGGTCGGTGACCAACCTGCTCGAGATGGCGACCGGGCACCCCGTCAGCATCACCACCCGGGTGCAGGATGTCGTCGGCGCCGACCTTGAGGCGGCGGCCGCACTTGATATCGAGCCGGGCGACGAGGTCAACTACCGCGTTGTGGAGTTGAGGGACAGCGTAACGGGGGAAGTCCTCATCTACGCGGTCTCCTGCACCCCGCTCCGGCGGCTTGCGCCGGAGTTCAGGCAGGACCTCATGCGGGCCGATATCCCCATAGGGAGGATCCTCTCCCGCCACCGGATAGAGTCACGCCGGGAGATCACCGATGCCCGCGTCGTCCCGGCCGGTACTGACCTGGCCAGGACGTTCAACGTCCACCGGTGCGAATCGATGCTCTCCCGGAGATACCGGATCATCCACCGCGAAGAGCCGCTGATAGCGATTGAGGAGGTCTTCCCCTGCACGGCGTTTGCGGACGAGATCCGGGTGCTGGTCGAGACCCCGTCACGGATCCACATCACCCTGCTCGATATGAACGGTGCTTCCGGCAGGGTGGACGGCGGGGTCGGGGTCGCCCTCGACGAGCCCGGGTGCGTCCTGGATGCGCGCAAAGGGCCAGACATCGACGTGCATGGCGGCGATGAGCCGGCCCGCCGCAGGGTTCTCGAGGCCGCCCGGGCGGTGAGGGAAGGACTCACGCTCCCGGGCGGTGCGGAGATCACGGTGCATGCCGTGGCCCGGCAGCATGCCGGGCTCGGGAGCGGGACGCAGGTTGCGCTCGCCACGGCCGCCGCCCTCTGCCGGCTCTACGACCGGGATGTCCCGGTGCCCGAACTCGCGCGGATCGTCGGCCGTGGCGGGACGTCCGGCATCGGCACGGCGGCGTTCGAGCAGGGCGGGTTCATCCTGGACGGCGGGCACAGGTTCGGCTCTCCGGGAGATAAGCAGGACTTCCGCCCCTCGGCGGCATCAAGGGGCGTCGCGCCGCCGCCGGTCCTCGCCCGGCACCGGTTTCCGGAGGACTGGCGCATCCTGCTCGTTACGCCCGACACCGGTGCGGGGGCGCACGGGGAAAGGGAGGTCGATATATTCCGCACGCACTGCCCGGTGCCGCTCGATGAGGTGCGGGAAGTCTGCCACGAGGTGCTGATGCGGATGATCCCGGGTCTGGTCGAGCACGACCTCGACCTCTTCGGCTCGGCGGTCAACCGGGTCCAACACCTGGGGTTCAAGAAGGTCGAGGTGGCCATGCAGCACCCGGTCGTTCCGGCGCTCCTCGAAGCGATGGTACAGGCCGGCGCCGCCGGGGCGGGCCTGAGCTCGTTCGGGCCGACGGTCTACGCCGTCGGGGATACGGGTATGGCGGATGCGACCCGGGCGGCGAAGGAGGTGCTCGGGGATGGTGGGGGGTCGGTGCTGCTCACGCGGGCGAGGAACTACGGGGCGAACGTGCGGGTGGGGTGAGGGAAGGGGGCCTTCCCACGCATCATCCTTCACGGGATTCACTTTCTTTGACGTTGTTAGGGAGGGCGGAGATTTCAGCGAAACGATCTTCAGTCACCCTGTTTTCATAGACAATTCCTCAAACTTTGCTGATCGGTCCTCAAACCTTCTTGAGCAACACCGGTGCCCGGCAGGTTACTCCCACCCAGCCCCTGTCCGCCTCAAAAGAGGCAGATTACTGCATCGATGATCCCCGGGAAAGGTCTGCGGCGTCCCGGCAAGCGAGAAGACCCCCGGACTGCCCGCATGGAGATCCCCTGGCAACTGCTGTTTTGCGAGAATGTGGGATAGAATCGCCCCGGCAATCAAATAAATATCGAGTATAAATATATACTCAACGATTGGAAACTTTAGAAATAAGATATTATACAAATAATCGATCATTTAAACAATAATAGTCATTTTGTGCAGATTCTAACCAGATATCAAAACACACCAATTTATATATTACAATGATAAATTAATCCTGAGGGAATTCACCCTCACCTGCTCGCCGGGAGGCCAAAAGGGGTCCTCTCTGAGCGTATCTAGGAGAATAGACATGAAAAAACCCCTATTTCTTGCACTGGCACTGTGCATGGTATTTGCAACAGCTGCAATGGCTGCACCGGCACAGGCCGCGCAAAGTCAAGCAGTATCACCGGGTACCTACGATATCGTCGTGTACACCGACGGTACGAAGATCATTGCAGAGAACAGCAATGGTCAGGCGATCATCAGCGGAACAGCTGGAACAGATGACAGCAAGGTCATCCAGGCCGCGGTGAAGGCCGCCGGTAACGGAACTGTAGTCCTTCAGGCTGGAGTCTATGATCTGAGCAGTTCCATCGAAGTCAGGGTATCCAATCCAACTCCAACCCCGACTCCTACACCGATTCCCTCCGGGAAATCGGACCTTGTGGTGACCGACATCTCCTGGGACCCGGCAACCCCGGCCCCGGGCAGTGCAGTGACGCTCCGGGCCACGGTCAAGAACCAGGGGACCGCTCCCACGCCTGCCGGCGTGGAGCACGGCGTCCTCTTCACGTTCGATGACGGCGCCGCCGGTCCCGGTGTCTGGTCCGACACCCACACCGGTTCGATTGCTCCGGGTGCATGGGTTACGCTGACCGCCAGTGGTGGCTCGGCCGGTGCAACCTGGAAGGCAATTGAGGGCACCCACATCGTGAAGGCCGATGTGGACGACGTCAACCGGATCGCCGAGAGCGACGAGACCAACAACGTCCGCACCGAGCAAATCAAGGTCAAGAAGGTCACGCCGACTCCGACGCCCACCGTAACCCCGAAACCAACACCCACGGAAGAGCCTTCCGATGTGCAGAAGCCCTACAAGGCACACTCAGTGCCCGGTCGGATCAACTTCGTTGACTTCGACTTTGGAGGCGAAGGCGTCGCCTACCATGATACCGTGGCTGGCAACCAGGGTGGCTATGCTTACCGCACCGACGACGCCGACGTGGATACCGGCTTGCGAGATTCCGTAGATGTGCCTGTCATCGCCTACACTTACGCCGGGGAGTGGCTTCAGTACTCCCAGGTGCAGGTAAGCACAGCAGGAACCTATGATGCTACGTTCTATGTCAGCACTACAGAGAACGGTAAGTCCTTCTCGGTGCTGGTAGACGGACAGAAGGTCGCGACCGTCAATGCTCCAAATACCGGAAGTTGGTTTACGTTCGCCCCGGCCACTGTGCAGATACCGCTCACTGCAGGTGAGCACACTGTGCAGATCAACATGGATACCGGGTCGGTAGATTTGGCGTATGTCGAGTTTGCTCCGGTAGCACCGACGCCGACGCCTACCCCAACGACAACCCCGGCACCAACTCCCAGCGATGAAGTGTATGGAGCCGATGCTAACCCGACCGGAAACCCTATCGGGGGAGGGAACGGGTATAGCAATACCATTAGCCGGGACGACCCCCGCGTAAAGTACATCGTCGACACACAGAGTGAACTCCTCTCAGCCCTGCAGAACGCACGGTCTGGAGACGTCATCTACGTCGAAGGAAACGCAAACATTGACATGAATGGCCACTTCAGCGTCCTGGTGCCAGACGGAGTCACGATCGCGAGTAACCGGGGCGAAAACGGTTCCCCAGGTGGGCGGATCTACCAGAGTAGCACAACGGGCAGCGGGCCTGACACTGACTGGTACACTACTATGTTCAAGGTCACCGGACAGAACGTGAGGATCACCGGCTTACGACTTCAGGGGCCTGACAACAGCATATCAAGCCCACAGAGATTTGCAATCTTCTCCACTGCTCGTAATCTGGAGGTGGACAATTGTGAGATCTTTGGCTGGGGCTATGCAGGGATTGCTCTCTTCAGGACTGGAGGAGTTTCAGACATGAAAATCGGCGGGTACATCCACCACAACTATATCCACCACTGCCAGTGGAGAGGTCTTGGCTACGGCGTCGAGGTCGGGCAGGGTGGTGTGGGCCTGATCGAGGCGAACAAGTTTGATTATTGCAGACATGCAATCGCTGGAACCGGAGACGTCAACAATGGGTATGAGGTGTGCTATAACATCTTTGGCCCGAACTTCCCCATGAGCAACACTGCTCATGTCGTAGACATGCACGGCGTGAGCACTCCTTCCGGGAACGTTGCCGGCGACAGACTGGTCATTCATCACAATACGTTTGAAGCTATCAGCACAACCGATTATAGCATCGCCATTCGTGGGATTCCCAGGACCGGGGCATACATCGATCACAACTGGATCAAGTATACCGGCGCCCCGATCGGGCGAACTGGTGTTACAACCAGCCAGCTCAACGTCCGCATGTATATCGGTGAGAACAAGGGTCCATCCGGGCAGATCCTGACGACTCTTCAGCAGAGGATCTTTTCCACGAGTTTGGCATAACGCCTCTCTCTCCCCTCTTTTTTGCGGTAATAGTGTGTCATGCAACACCTGCGACGAATGTTTTAGTATCTTCCGGTATTGCTGATCTCCGGTGAGTCGCCCGCGATTGCCGGGTATTGCCCGCCCCCTGGCCTGCCAGGGGAAAACAGGGATCATGCAGGAGAGATACAGCAACGCCTCTTACGATACAATGCGGGAGATACCCAAGGGGAAGTAGCAGGTACGTAACTCTACCCTGTGAGTATTTATATACCTATAAGGAACAGGAACCTCCGCATCCCAGGATACAGATCAGCAGGATTTGTATGGCACAAGTATTGATGATTCGCTCTCACTACCCAGACACCAGGCTTGAGAAAGAAGCGGATGCGCTCCGAAAGAGTGGTCACTCAGTCTGCTTCCTCGTTTGGGACAGAGGAAGAATTTCGCAGTCCCGCAGTATGAACACGAGTGAAGTTCTCCAATTTCGAGCGAAAGTACATCCGGACGATCTACGTGTCATTCTGTACCTTCCCCTGTGGTGGCTCTTCATCATCCACGCCCTCACATACAGGGATTTCGATGTCGTTCATGCGGCAGACTTGGACACGTACGTGCCAGCACTCCTTGTCGCGAAACTGAAGAGAAAGAAGATTGTGTATGACATCTATGATTTCTATGCCGAGATGATCCAGTTTCCCCTGCTCGCGGATCTCTCGAAAAGATGTATATCCGTCATCGACAGATGCCTGATGGAATATGCGGACATCGTAATTCTCCCTGATCCAGCACGGATAAAGCAGGTGGGAATCAGAGATACGAGAAAAATTGTCATTATTGCAAACTCTCCCAAGGAGAGTACAATTGACGGAATCCCTTCGCGACCCTCTGACAATCGATTCAGGATCTTTTATGGGGGCAATATCCAGGAAGACCGATACCTCGACGAGGTCTGCCGGATTGTCAGGAATCTCCCTGGTGTATACCTCTCCATTCATGGTCCATGCTCCGAGCAATACAGCGAGAAACTTCAGGAGATCTCCAGGGGCTCGGAAAATATCCAGCTCTCCTTTGGGTGGGTCGCGCATAAGGAGATCCTAGCAAAAACCATGGAGGCCGATCTTCTCTTTGCTCTCTACGATCCACGGATACCAAATAACTGTTACGCTAGCCCGAACAAGCTTTTCGAGGCTATGCTCTGCGGAAAACCGATCATCGTGAACAGTGGCAGTACGATGACATCTATCGTCCGGGATACGGAGTGCGGCTTAATTGTTCCTTTTGGCGATCCTGATGCTTTCAGGGAGGCTGTCCAGCAGTTGAGGGAAGATCCAAGCCTGAGAGACAGGCTTGGGACGAACGCACGGGCCGCCTATGAAAACCTGTTCCGTTGGGAGATAATGGAGGAGAGACTTTCATCAACATACGGAGATCTCACATACTCTGCTGGGCCGTACCGCGGAGGAGATTCGGATAACACAGGGAGGGACTAAACGGCGTGTGGATGAATGTCATCCAGAATGATGACATCCGCCGGAAGACGGGCGGGTAGCCTGGCACATAAGGTTTTTATTGTGGAAAACCAGTGAGATGCTATTCAAAACATTCTACGCCGGAGGACTGGGAGAGGATAGAGACTTTGAAACAGTCATCCAAGCGGAAAAAGATATTGGAGAAATTTGGGTTGAACTTGCAGAAAATGGATACTACGTTGGGTACATTATGAATGAACGGGAGTTCTATGTTATGTTCATTGTACCAACTCCTTATGAAGAGGTCATTTGGAAGATGTTGCAATTGGGCCTGCTGTTTGCTCTCTATTATCCTGATGCCCCTAATAAGCCGCTATGCCAGCCCCAACTGTTACCTGAGGTGATGATGTGCGGAAAACTGGTCCAGGGCAGTGACGGGGTAGCAGTGGTCGAGATTGCCTATGAGACAAAATATAACTGGAGAATTATAGAGAAGCGGGCGATTGAGTAAAATCATGGATTATAATCCGGATTATGACAATATGGATGGGCGCATAAATATGGACGTCATTATTCTTGATGCGCACCCTGAAGAGGATGCGAGGATTAAGAGGCATGTTAAATATCTCATAGATCAAGGATTAAATGTCTACAGAATACACTATAACCACATAGATGAATCTGCTAAACCCGGGGTATTTTCTCAATTCGGAGAGAAAGGGTTTAGAATAAACATATCGGTATTTCAGGGCAAACTTCGAACGCTTTATTATCTGAGTTATTGTTTAAGAAGAAAAATACTGACGGAGTGTCTGAAGGCATTAGAAATACTCAATTTTGATCCTGTGCGTCCGTACATTCTTCACGTACATGATCCCCAGTTATTACCATTAGCCGCAATGCTGGTTAGAAATGGGCTACTCAGTTCAAAAATTGTTTATGATAGGCATGAACTCTACGAAGAACTCGTCCAGCGTTATGGTATTTCTATTCCTGCCTTCTACGAAAAACATATAAAAAACTTTATTTCAGGGATAGTTATTGTTTCAGAGCACCATTTCAATCCGGCTCGTAGATTGTTTCCCAAGCCACATATTGTTACCGTTCCAAATTATCCTTTATCGGAAGTTTATGACACGAGTATCATAAATGACAAGATACAGTCACTCAAGTCAGATTCCCAGATTAATGCTATTTATATCGGTGGTCTCAATAATCTGTTAGATAGAGATGTCGATCTTCTCATAAAAATCGCAGATAACACGCTTCAGTCCTACGATAATGTGAATTTCATCATAGGTGGAACCTACTTGGATGCACAATCAAAAGTGAAGATCGATGCCCTATCTAAGAAGTATGCTGATAAATTTCAATTCCTTGGCTACGTTCCGCGGGAGAAGACAATCGAACTCACTCAAAAGGCCCATATTGGCTTTTTCCTTCTGAGGCCGGACACACGTTATTGGGTAAAGGCTTCGCCCAACAAGGTTTTTGAATACTTGATATGTGGTACTGTTCCTATCATCAGGGTTGATGTCGATCATGCCGATGCACTGAAGAAGTGTTCATTGATCTTCGGTCGTTCCGACGATGACGACGTTATTGTTAAGGCTGTATTGGATTTGGTTGGCGATTCCTCGAGGCTTAAAGATCTAATGATGGCCGCTAAAGTTCTGAGCGCTGATTATACATGGGAAGTTGTAGCGTTTCGATATATTGAGTTGTACAACCTGTTGAGTCCATCCTAAAAATTCATTGGCCCAGATAAATCTCATCAGGAAAGCGCCCTATTCTTCAAATATTCGATTAAATCATCGACGGATTCTCCCTTCAATGATTGGAGAACAGTATTTGCACCTATCACGTGTGAAGTTTTTCCTTCAATGAGCATATTTACTGCATCGATATACTCGAAGACGGAATCAGCAGTGAGTACATACTCCTGCAGAGCTGCCGGAAGGCCCTGTATGGACAGAGTGGATGCGATGACAGGTCTACCGCACGCAAGTGCCTCCAGTATCCGTATCTTTATCCCACCCGGGTTTTTTAAGGGAACAATGACGGCATCGGCTGCTCGTACGTAATTACCTGGATTCTCAACCTGGCCAATAAAATTAATGCCGCTATTCTCTTCCAGATTGAAGTGCTTAGGCGGAGTTCCAGACCCAAAAATATTCACTCGCACCCTTGAATTCATATTTTCGTTGCTGATGGCCGGAACCAACTCTTGAACGATGAATTGTAATGCATCATGGTTTTGCTCTCTATCCAAACTGCCATAGAACACGAGATTGAATTTATCATTGCCGAGTTCTTGACGTTGCCCGTGAGGGTTAAATAACTCGGTGTCAATCTTTGGAGGTATATAGAAGACCTTTTCTTCGTCAATCATTCCGTTTACATACTCGTAATCACTCAAAGATATCGTAACAACTGCATCAACGTTTCGGATCACATGGTTTTCATAAAGTCTCATCGGGATATAAAGCGGAGAATCGTTCGCCTTGAGATACTGCCATTCAATATTATGCATAATAAGGATTTTAGGGATATGATTTCGGTCTGCGATCTGTTTTGCGATGTGATAGTAGAATACACTAAAAAAGATCGCGTCAGGGGTCTGAATACTATCTAGAGACTGATTCAGCAGGTAATCAGGTCTAATTATACTCAAGAGTCTTGAATGTTTGATAAATGAGAACCTCGGCACCAGATATTGTACCTTGAAGTTTGTCTTCTGGGGTTGGTGACCTTCCTTGTCCCCGACATCCATTGCATAATATTCACATACATCGTTCTCTTTTCCTAACTCAGAGAGCAGATAGAACCTATACCAGTCACCACCGCTATTGATAGGAACTGGATTATATATGTCAAAGAATGCAATCTTCATGCTACACCTCGTACCGTGGCTGCGTACCTGCCTGAGGCGGGCCTCTAGGAGGGCCCGGAGGCAGACATAAGAGCCCTGAATAGTGAGCACATGGCTCACCTCCAGACTGCCCCTCCGATAGCGTGGGGATTTTGCCAGCCTGACTCGGCGAGACGTGGTGATGGAAAGGCTTGCGGGGTATCATGATCTGGCCTCTGTTTGGAGCCACTTATTGCAATCATCGTACATATTATACTTATCGGCTCTGTTGCTGCGTTGAAGATGCCTCGCAGTTTGACCCAAAGAACAGAGATGCCAGACGCATACTCTAACTGGAGTATATAATGGACGCCTTGTTCGACGCGGCGAGTTCTACCTCTCGTTCGAGTTCATCTACCTGTGGGATGTGCTCCTTGACCAGATGAACACCGGCAAGCGCGGCCGTCCGCGTCTGTATCCAGAACCCCTCATCGTGTGGATGGCCTGCACTCACATCCACCCCTAGATGCCCTACCACCGGAGGGAGGGGCTTACTCGGGAACTCTCAATAATTATCCTACCCTCACGCCAGCAGATTATACGACCCTCTCCCGCCGGGTAAACCCTTGGATCTCTCGTTTGAAAGTAACTCCCGGAACCCTTTTCTGAGGTCGTCGTCATCGCTGTCAATAGCACCTGGATCATGGGCTGCCGACGAGGGCAAGTAGATGTGGGAGAAGTGGAAGGTCCGGCGTGGCTGGACCTGGGTCCACGCCGTGATTGATGTTGAGACCAATCAGATTCTCGGCCTGGAAGTCGCCGGCGAGTAGGTTCCGGACGACCGGATGTTCGTCCCTTTCTCCTCGACGGGGTTGTGCAGCGCTGCAGTGAGGAGTATGCTGTGCGCAGGGTTCTCGCGGACGGACGGGTATGGCCGGAATTCGCTCTTCAATACCCTCAAAGGATGGAGTTCCTCTCCGAAATCAAGGCACAGTTCAATGCCTTGACAGGTCACTTCCCGGAAGGGGATGCTATGAGATGTGAGGATGAAAAATAAACTGCTACGACATGCCGGTCTACAATGGTGACATGAACTGATGTGTCAGTGGTATTGAAAGGGGCCTCTGTTGGAATTGTGCAACACGCACCTGATAGCTGCGAAATATATAGTTTGAGTTCAGAAGGGGGTCTCTAATCCTAAGGGAGAGTAGAGGTTTAGCATGAAGATTCGATTGCTGGAAAAAGTGACTGAGGCCTTTCCGTATCTGGTACTGGTCACCTACATCGCAGGCTTCATCTTCAGCATTCTCATCGATAGGGTGAGTTACCTGGTCAACGGCTCAATTCTGGCAATTCCGGCAATCATCGGAGTCTTTACATTCATCATCATAAAAAAAAGGGATGTCGACCTGTCAGGAAACATAGGGCTGTTTTCATATAATCCCTCTAAGTCCACACTGCTCTTCGGGCTGCTCTATACTCTTACCATTGCTATTCTTCTCATCGCATCTGCCGAATCAAAGTGGGGTCTTGTGGCGATCCTTATCTTATATGTTACAATTCTTGTCCAGGTTCTATCGAGAAGAATAGTCCCGGTAGTAGTGCTCGTTGAGACGATGCTCACTCTCGCAGTCACCATTTACAGTTATACTCTGCGATCGGCACTCTACTTCGGCGCTACGGATACGATGCCACATATCTACATGTCCACCGTCACCTACCTCTCCGGGCACATCATCCCGCCAGAACTCGGGAACTACACACACTTTCCCCTGTACCACATATTCATGGCACTCTCTTCGCTCACGCTCGGTCTGGATATCCAATCATCTCTCTTTGTCACTACCTGCCTTATTTATATCTCCACTGTGCCGCTTCTGTACTACCTAGTCATCAGGATATTCCGCAATGAGCAGATCTCCCTCCTGATCATTCTTGCGTATGCTATGAATGCTAACGTTACATACTACGGCACGTACATGGTGACGAGGACCATGGCCTATGTCGGGTTCCTGATCCTCCTGTATCTGCTCTACTCCTTGGCAAGTCCAAAGTCTGACACAGAATCTGCCGTTGCCAGACCCACCGCCCGGAGAGTTCTCGTCGTGATCATGCTCGTCTTCATTCTGTTGACTCACCAGATCTCCACACCTATGATCATCATTCTGCTCGGACTTCTCTTCACCCTTGAACTGCTTATACACGATGAAATGCACGTGAATCTGGTCTTCCTGACAGTGCCCGTTGCCCTCTTCGCCTGCTACTGGATATTCGTTGCTCACTCCTTCATATGGGAGTTGCTCCCGCGCACCGAACCCAATCTATACAAAAGCATTGTCTTTGCCAAAGTGGAATACCTGGGGCTAAGTTTCCTCGTGAACCGCATCGATATTCTGCTCATCGTTTTCTTCGCATTACTCGGAGCGCTCTATCTCATATGGAAGCAGCAACCAAGATACTCGATCATATTCGGCATTCTGGGACTGGTGGCGATATTCCTGAACGTCCCGAATATCCTCACTACAGTGTTTCAATTCGTGGAAATACTTCGCATGGATCGGTTTGCACTTCTGGTCCTGCCGTTTCTCGCTCTCATCATGGGAGTCGGGATGTACATCTTCGCCAAATTCCTATCTATCAGGGGATGTACGCCACGATGGAGTGGGATACTGCTAGCCGCGCTGATTGCCATCTATGGTATCGGTTCCCTAGGGCTTGTGAAGGACGAACCGGATCACATACGATACTCCTTTTGTGAGGAGGAGATCGCCGGATTTGATCATGTATTGAAGACAGTTCCAAGCGGGTCTTCCCTGCACTCGGATTATTATACGTGGCGGTTCTTCGCCAGGCAGAAGTTCAATGGATCCGAGCGCCTGGGATTACCGTATTATACCATACCATATTATGACAATTACTGGCTGCAAAACACGCTGGAATCCTCGGGGGAGCAAGGATATATCATCCTTCCTCAGGGCCAGTTCCTGCGAAACGGACTGCTCCTTGGAAGTTATGACGAGTTTGATCCGGAGAATCTTCAGCCCTACCTGCCTACAGAGGGAAATGTCCTGAATATCTCACGGAGACTCACAATAGAGGATAAAATCTACTCAAACTACGGCGTCGAGTTATACCGTGATAGCCGGAGTTTTTCAGCCATGTGATTTTTCCCCGTGCTAGCCCCGTCCCAAAACACTCGCCCGGCCCCCCTCACTGTGCGATAAGTCTGCCGACAAAAGTCTGATCGTCTGATCTCCATGCCTGGTTTCGATCAGATCTTCACGGAAAAAGAGGGAGGGTTTGAAGAAAGACCTCCGGTGAGAGTATCGAAATACGAGTCCGGAATGGCGCTCCTCATGGGACGAGAGAGTATTGTACATCTTGTTCGCGAGATGCTTCCTATGATGTATGCCACTGAGGAATTAATCAGAGATCAACTTAAACCGACAGGCAATGCTTGAGCGTCAGTCTAGGGAAGGAACGCCTCTCTCAGCCTACGATGAAGCACTATTCTGGAAGATACGTTGCAATTGAGATTAGAATTCTCGATTCGCGGTGTCAGTCAGGTAACAGGCCACCATCAGAGAACGGTTATCTGGGATTACCGGTTGACCGGCGAGCACGCTAAGCTCTTTCATCGGACTCTCTCCCTTGAATGGATCGAACAGGACGAATTCAGGACATTTGTTCAAAAACACATCGGGAAACTGAAAAACGGGATTGCGGCGATTGCTGGACATACCCTGCCGTCAAGAACACTTGGGATTCATCATTGCTCATTCCACCGGAAACAAACGGGGAGCCTGCACGCACCTCCTTGACCTGGTTTTCGAGAGAGTTTCGTTGCCGATGCCTTCTGCCTGATCGTCGTTGCAACCGGCGGCAATCCCCTGTATCGTGACGTATTGGCAGACCTGTATTGCGAACCACGTCTCAACCGTGGCCATGTTGATCAAAAATTGGAGAAAAATCGCCTGGATGCCGTGATCCGGGGAAGCCTGTCACCTGAGGCAATCTCAACCTCGATTGGTGAAGGTTACAATAACAAAATCTGCCAGAGAACCAACTGTTCTGGGAGGGAAATAACTCTGGAACTCATCCCAAAACCCTCCAGACCATCATGGCACATGCTAGCTGAATCAACCCGAAGAACGAGGTCTCATAGCGTTCATATCAGGGAGTAATCTTCTTAAATGCCTCAATCCAACTGAAGAACCGTTCAACGGCATTGCGCTTCTTGTAAAGTTCCGGATCGAACCAGATTGGCCTTCCTCGTTTTGGATATCTCCGGGATCTCTTGTTGACCGGGATATTGCTCTTGATTCCTCGGTTCCGGTTGTACTGACGAATCTCTCGGGCATCGTAGGCTGCATCTGCGGAGATGATCGAGGGGCAATCCTGCACATCAGGAATCTCAAACACTTCGAGCGTTGGTTCGTAAAGCCGGGAATCATGGACATTTGCCGGTGCAACCGTGCAGGCAAGGGGAGACCATTCCGATCGACCAGGGCACTCAGTTTGTTCCCCTTTACCTCCTTATAGCCATCATAGCCGGTCGATCCCATTTTTTCGCCTGGATATCCTTGATATCCGTCGAACAGTGCGAGAGATCGATCTTTCGGATCGCATACCCGGATCGGAGCAAGTCGAGGAAGATCGCCTGGTACACTCCCTTCTCGCATAATTCAAGGTGGAACCGGTGAACCGTCGATTTGGTACCATAGTTTGCTGGAACATCGTGCCAGGTGCAGCCGGTGGTCAGGACGTACAGGATGCCGTTGAACAACCCGCGGGGGTCACGCCGGGGTCGGCCGATGTGTGGCTTAGTTGGCGAGAGGTATTTCCGGACAATTTCCCAGAGATCATCGTCAATTTCCCGGAAGGCCATATCCCTGAGTATTATCTAAGAGGCCTTATAAATTTGGGACGACCTCCTGATCTCAAAGAATGTCACGGCGTACTTCGGGGCATAGAACACTTTCAGTTTATGAAACTCCATCGACGCAAAGAAAGGCACGACCCAACAATGAGGGAAGGTATTACCAATTGTGTCCGGACATGGGGGGTTTGAGTCTATTCTGCTGTAAGTTGGAGGCTACCAAAAACTTAACGGCAAGTACGTCCTTAGGCGAGGCAGGTGTCTTGGGTATGGTAGGGCTTGAAGTAAGAGCCATCGGAAGCGATGAACTGCAGATATGGGATACGCTGGTTGCCAGTTCAGCCCAGGGAACAATATTCCATACAAGCGACTGGTCATTCAGGACTGCTTCATCCCTGAATCAGACGCTGATCATACTCGGGTGTTACGAAGGCGGGGAGTTAATCGGGGGCTGCCCCCTTCTCCTGTCAAACCAGTATGGTTTGCTTAAAATCGCATCTTCTGCAGCTGCGTTAACCCCCTACGGGGGAATGGTGATAACTGATAGAGAAAGTACAAAGCGAAGAGAAAGAGAATTACATTACAACAAAGTCATCGCAGCCATTTGTGAATATATTCTTCGGCAGAGATTCGACTATGTGAACCTGGTGAACTCTCCAGGATTAGAGGATATTCGGGCGTTCACCCAGAATGGATGGGTCTCAAAGGTGTATTATACCTATACACTCCCGATTGGCGGGGATGTACTTGACAGAATCTCAAAAAACGCCCGAAGGAGTATTCGTAAAGCCCAAAAGCTTGGCGTGTATGCAACACAGCACTTCGACACCGAGATGTACTGGGATCTTACCGTTGATACCTTCGGTAGACAGAATTCCCGGCCCCCCTTCTCTAAAGAGCATCTCGTGATGATGTTGAACATGATCAGGGATATGGGCATAGGTGAGATGTGGATTGCCAGGACATCTTCGGGAGAGGTTGCTGCGGCGGAAGTCGTTCTTAGAGATTCGCAGACCGTTCATCGTTGGTCCGCTGCTTCTTCGGAAGAGCATCTGAACACGGGGGCAACCTCGCTTCTACTCAGTGAAATTTTCACTGATGTGCTGGATCGCAATTACACCTCGATTAACTTGATGGCAGGAAACATTGCGCATCTGAGCGCTTTCGTAACGAGTTTCAATCCCAGCCTTGTTCCCTATTATGGTGTCGAACTCCATAAACAAAAGTATATGTTTTTAAAAGGGTTAAAAACGATATTCACCCGATAAATCTTCTATAAATGAGAACATCACCTTTCTAGGACACTATGTTCCTAGTGCATCGTCAACCTTCTAATGTCGTATAGAGTCGCATTAGTTTAATCCGTGCATCTTCGGTTGTGAACTGCCAGTTTACCTTTGCATTTTTGTTATTCCTGGCGTTTTCCCACGCCCTCACCTCTGCCCTGACCTCCTGTATCATATCGATTCTTCGCGACAAACACTGCCGGGTCAATACGCTCAACTCAATTTCTGCCATGTTAAGCCAGCTTCCATGTTTTGGCGTATAAAGAAATTCGAATCGGTCCCAGAGTGCTTTTGCCTTTTCCGGCGAATAGGTTTCGTAGAATGAGCCAGGCGTATGGGTATTCAGATTGTCCATGACCAGGATGATCTTCTCTGCCTCGGGGTATTGTCCCGCGATATCCTGCAGAAATATCGCCCAATCCTGCCGGGTCCTGTGTTCCGTAATCTTCACCATCCGTTTTCCGGCTAACGGTTCATTGGCAAGGAAAATGTTGCACGGGCCGCACGGCGGTACTCATAGTCGTAGCGAGCAGGTTGCCCGGGTGAGGCAGGAATGGCTTCTCGGGTTTCGGCGATGAGTTGTTTTGGTGACTCGTCCATACATACGACGGGATAGAGCGGATCAAATGGGCGCTTGTACACGTCCAGGACCCGCTCCATATGCGCAACAAAACTACTGCTTTGATTGGGGGAGGATTATCCATTCTTGTTGCTTCCAGGGTTTGAGTTCGTTTTTTTAAAATCTGGCGAATCGTTTCATGCGAAATCGTATCGATATACTCCAGTTCGACAACTTTGTCGGCCAACAGGCGAAGCGTCCAGCGAGAAAAACCCTCCGGCGGTTCACTACAACTTAATGCGATCAGGTGTGTTTTCGCTCATTTAATTTTGATCCACTTGGCTCATCTAAAACTGATCCACCTTAGCTATCACTTTTGTCTTCTCGCTGATGAATCCTTGGGTGATCCCCGCTGGCGAAAACTGGTTCCTGTCATGTTCAGGACAAGGGCTCGATGCGTGATCCGGTCAAGCAAAGCAGCCGTCAGTGCCTTGTCATGAAAGATCTTCCCCCACTCCGAGAACACCAGGTTTGACGTGATCATCGTGCTCGCGGCCTCATACCGGGACGCAAGCAACTGGAAGAGCAGTTCAGCTCCTGCCAAGTCAAAGGTAATATACCCCAATTCATCCAGGATCAGGAGATCCACTCGTTTCAACTGCCGGAGAAGATACGTCAGCCGCCGCTCCTGTTTCGCTTCAACCAGTTCGTTGACAAGTCCCGCCGTCGTCTTGAACATCACCCGATACCCCTGTTCACAGGCCAGGACCCCCGTGGCGATCGCAAGATGGGTCTTCCCGGTTCCCGAGTTCCCGATCATCAGGATATTCTGATGCTCTTCGATGAACTGCAGCTGTTTCAGGACAGAAAGATACGCTCGTCCATCGTCCGGCAGCAGATCAGCCACCACCTCATCAAATCGCTTCATTGTGGGAAACCCCGCGATTCGGATGGCATTCAACCGTTTTCGTGCTAATCTCAACTCGTATTCAGACTCCAGAGCACGAAGGAGAAACCCCAAAATCTCCTCGGAGCACGGACCCGGTTCAAGTTCCCGTACTGCCGCAGCAAGCCCCGAGAGACGCAGGGTATGACAGAGGTCTTCAATTTCGGCAGGCATCAGAGAACACCCCGGAGATAGTCATCATAGTGAGAGAAATTCGGTTCCTCCATACTGATGCGATCCGGAGGAAACGAGGTCTCCGGCAGCTGAACTGCCTGATGCATGATGATGCATCGCAGGGTCTCATAGGTAGGCACCATGCCATGATCTTCCAGGAGTCGGATCGCGGCAACGAGTTCCTCTTCCGATGTTTCGCGGAACAGCGAGAGGATCGGCAGGAAGTCTTTGTGTCTCCCGGTATAGTGATGATGCAGTAAGTGTTGAATTGCCTCGTCTAACTGCCGGAATACCCGGGAATGCGGGAGTGCACCCGGTTTTCGTGAGAAGGTTTTGAGAAAGTGCGTGAGGTCGTAGGCCAGTTCTCCTTTTCCGAATCGGCGTTTGTGGCGTGCAAGCAACGCATTGTCACTGACCAGCTCAACGGTGTCAGGAGAGTATTTCAGGGTGACATAATTCCCGGGATAGGTATCTGGCACCGAATAGTAGTTTGACTCGAAGACAACGTGCGAGTATTTTGAGATCCTGGCGGAACGGGATTGATACGTTGAAAATTCAAGAGCAGGCAGAGGAGCAAATGTTTCTTGCTCGTGAAGGAGTCCTTGACTGGGAGGCAACGAACGACGATACACGAAACCATCATTGATCTCGTTGACCGTTGCTGCCAGGTACTGGTTTGCTTCCTCCAGAGATGAGAACGCGGTTCGCTCACTGAACGCCCGCCGTCTCACGTAGCCAACCGTCTGTTCATCGGTTCCTTTCTCGTGCGGGGACCGGGCATTACAGGCATGTGGTTCAAACCCATAATGGAGAGAAAAATCAAGAAACCGGGGATTCCACTCTTTGGTTCGGGGATTGATGATGGCAGCCATGTTATCATAGAAGATGGTCTCAGGTACGCCATCGATCTCGTTAAAGAACCGGATGTGAGCATCAATAATCTCAAGAAATGTCTCACGATGGTAAAGATAGGAAAACCGATACAGAGAGTTGTTGAGCACCATGGAGGCCATTGGATACTTGCCCCAGCGGGCACTGATCTGGAGATCCGTTTTGCCAAAGTCAAATTCTGCGCGGCACCCGGGATCCGTTTCCTGAGCGATGTAGACATCACGATGGCCATACTGGCGTTTCCAGGAAGCGATCTCTCGCTTGACGGTGCTATAACTGATGGTATAGCCTTCTGTGACGAGATGATTCCAGATTTTCTGTCCGTTCCATCGTTGTTTCTTCGGGAGGTCAGCATTCTTCTCCAGGATCGAGTGGATCTGTTCTCGGATCTCGGGGGTGAGGGCAGTGCAGGGACGCTGAATCTGACGGTCCTTGGGAAGAATTGTCTCTTCGACGCCGTCCTTGACATCCTGAACCCGCTGGAGATACTGGGATACGGTATTCCTGGAGATCTTGAGTTCCCTGGCGACTCGTCGCTTGGATCCATGGAGATTATAGAGTTCTACAATGCGTTGGATATCGCTCATCGATTTCACCTACTGGGTCCCTCCAGATCCAAGAATGGAGCAGGAGGGGGTATAGGGTGGATCAATTTATGGTGAGCGTTTTGGGGAAAAGTGGATCAGTTTATGATGAGCGAAAACACAGGTGGGCTTCAAAATCGCCGTCTGCTTTTTTCGGGTAGATCCGAGTGCGTTCCCTTCCAGTCAGTGCTACTTCGAGGCCTTCCGTGACAAACCGCTCTTTGACCCGGTCGATCTTTCGCATGCTGATATTGAGTACCCGGGACAAGTCTTCATTTTTTGAGCGGCTTTTCTGAAACTCACCTGCATCGCAGCCAAGTAAAATGAGGGCGTTCAGAACCTCTTGAGCAGCATGCTTGCCTTTCGAAGTCAGTGCTTCCAGGGTGTCGCGCTCCTCGCGGGTCAGAGTTACAAC
>Ga0265294_10003357_pt1 | contig 20494 bp, 20 predicted proteins | sample MunlanPumphouse3_FD_192504 | JGI IMG/M metagenome (GOLD analysis project Ga0265294, IMG submission 192504) | Groundwater microbial communities from a municipal landfill in Southern Ontario, Canada - Pumphouse #3 | ecosystem: Environmental > Aquatic > Deep subsurface > Groundwater | place...
ATGTTAGAAATATTAACTAGGATTTGCGAAGGCAAAGGTGGTCCTGAGGATTTAGAAACATTAGAAACGTTGGCTAAGACGATTAAAAGTACTGCACTTTGTGGATTAGGACAAACGTCTCCTAATCCGGTATTAAGTACGTTAAGATATTTTCGTCATGAGTATGAGGCTCATATTTACAATAAAAAATGTCCAGCAGGTGTTTGTAAAGCCTTATTATCTTATGAAATTGATCCTGAAAAGTGCCGCGGATGTGGGTTGTGTGCTCGGAATTGTCCTGTAGATGCTATTAGTGGCAAAATAAAAGAGCCTTTTGTGATAGATAATGATAAATGCATTAAATGTGGTACTTGCATGGAAAAATGTAAATTTGGAGCAATTTCTAGGAAATAATACTCGAATCAAAAAAGATAAGGAGTGTGACCGTGAATGGAAATGGTAAACTTAACGATAGACGGTCAAAAGGTGCAGGTACCGGAGGGAACGACTGTCTTGGAAGCTGCACGTAAGGCCGGAATAAAAATACCGACCCTGTGTTATCTCAAGGAGATAAATAAAATTGGAGCTTGTCGAGTTTGTGTTGTTGAGATTGAAAAGACAAGGGGTTTACAAGCGTCTTGTGTTTATCCTGTTGCAGAAGGAATGGTAGTTAGAACGAATACGTCTGCTGTCAGAGAAGCACGAAAAGAGGTAGTTGAGCTAATACTTTCCAATCATCCTATGGAATGCTTGACGTGTAGTAGAAACACAAATTGTGAGCTTCAAGCCCTTGCAAAACAATTTGGGATAACAGATATTCGCTTTAAAGGTGAGAATACGGAGTTTCACAAAGATGCATCAACGCCTACTATAGTGAGAGATCCAAATAAGTGTATTCTTTGTCGGCGTTGTGTTAGTACGTGTAATAATATACAAGGAGTTGGCGTGTTAGGGGTAATAGATAGAGGCTTTAACAGTATAATAGCGCCAGCTTTTCAACACCCGTTGGATGAAGTGGATTGCGTATATTGTGGACAGTGTATTAATGTTTGTCCCGTGGGTGCACTTACAGAAAAAGATGATACACAGGAAGTATGGAATGCGATAAATGATCCTGAAAAATATGTGGTAGTTCAGACAGCACCTGCGGTTAGAGCAGCATTAGGAGAAGAGTTCGATTATCCTGTGGGTACTTCTGTTACTGGGCAAATGGTTACAGCTTTGAGGAGACTTGGCTTTGATAAAATTTTTGATACTAATTTTACAGCTGATTTGACTATATTAGAAGAGGGAAATGAACTTTTAGATAGACTCAAAAATGGCGGAACACTACCTCTTATTACATCATGCAGTCCTGGTTGGGTTAAATATTGTGAACATAATTATCCTGAATTTCTGGATAATTTATCTACAGCAAAATCACCTCAGCAAATGTTTGGTGCTTTGACGAAGACTTATTATGCAAAAAAAGCAGGAGTAGATCCTTCAAAAATCTTCTCGGTTTCGATTATGCCTTGTATTGCTAAAAAGTATGAGCGTCAACGTCCTGAACATAGAGACAGCGGCTTTGTTGATGTAGATGCTGTTTTAACAACAAGAGAATTAGCTAAAATGATTAGAGTAGCAGGAATAGACTTCACAGCGTTACCGAAGGAAGAATATGATGAACCAATGGGTATTTCTTCGGGAGCGGGTTTGCTTTTTGGAGCTACAGGTGGAGTTATGGAAGCTGCTTTGAGAACGGTATATGAAGTTGTTACTGGAAAGACACTAGAAAAATTAGAATTTGTTGAAGTAAGAGGATTAGAAGGGGTAAAGGAAGCAAGTGTGGATTTACAGCCGCTAGGTACTGTTAAAGTGGCTGTTGCTCACGGATTAGCTAATGCTAAGAAGATTGTTGAAAAGATTAAAGCAGGTGAAGCAGAGTACCATTTTGTAGAAATAATGGCTTGCCCTGGAGGTTGTGTCGGAGGTGGAGGACAACCATTGGTAGGAGGACCGGATAGAATGGCACTTGAAGAAAACTTTCTGGAGCTTAGGGCTAAAGCGATTTATGAAGAAGATGCCGGAAAACCCATTCGTAAATCCCACGAAAATCCGGCGATTAAAACCCTATATGAAGAATACTTGGTTAAACCGCTAGGTGAAAAATCACATCATTTATTACACACGCATTATACAGCTAGACCAAAATATCAAGTTCTCGCAAATAATAAGGATAAATAAGAAGTGAAGAAGTGACAAGGGGGTGATTCTTTTGATATTTTAAAATATCAAAAGAATCACCCCCTTGATATACTTGTGATATGTACAAGTATAAAAAAGATGTAGTCAGATCGATATACAAAGGTTATAATTAAATTGTTTACAAAAACAGAAATAAAGTGAGGGTTAATAGAATGATGAAATTATTAGAGTGGATATCAGTAAATCAAGAGGTAATAACATTGGGGATGATGGGAACATTTTTAATTGTGTTAATTACATGTATTGTATTAATAGTTAGGCTTAATAAAACAACTAAAAAGTATAGAACTTTGCTTAAAGGAATGGATGGTAATAATCTGGAGAAGGTTATGTTAGAAAAAGAAAAAGTGCTAGAAAGAACGTTGCTAGAGCTTGGAATATATAAAGAAAAGACAAGAGGGTTAGAGGAAGCTTATAAAAATACAATACAGAAAGTAGGATTGGTGAAATTTAATGCATTTGAAAATACAGGTGGTGAATTAAGTTATTCAGTTGCGTTATTAAATTTTAAGGCTGATGGGATTGTTATTAGTAGTATATATAGCAGAGATGATGCTAGAACTTACTGTAAACCTGTCAAAGGTGGAGGATCAAGTTATCCGCTTTCAAAAGAAGAAGAACAGGCTATATATAGAGCAATTAAAATATCAGAATAAAAATAAGCTATAAAATATTGTTAAGTGTGAAGGATTTGATGAAAAGATATAGAAGTATAAATATGGGTGGTTGTCCAATTATTTAAAATACTAATTCAAAAGGATGTTAACCTTATGATAAAAATAGGAAAGGATAAAACCAAAGAGAATAGAAAAAGATATAATTACCTTACCATGATGGTTATGGAAAATTATGATGGTAAACCAATTAAGAATTTTTGTGTTCCTAAATGGGTTATGAAGTTAAGTATGGTTGTGGGGATAGCTATTTTTTTGATTTGTACTTATTTTGTTAGCGGATATTTTTCTTTGCATTACATAGCAGAAGAAAATAAGGAATTACAGAAGATAAACGTGAGTCAGGAAGATCAAATAAAGGAATTAAAGAGTTTAGCAGGTGATATGGAAAAAAAGTTAGAAGCATTAATTGAAATAGATAAAGAAGTAAGGAAGAAAGTTGGGCTGGTAGAAGAGGATAAAGTTTCAATGGTATCACGTGGCTTGGATAGATATCAGTGTATGACAATGGAGTTGAGTGATAGGAGTATTAGATTGGCAAGTAATCAAATGATCCCATATTCAGATAGCAGTAAAGTATTATCTTCTGGTGAAGATGATAGAATAGTAGCAAGTATAAGAGCAGAGAAAATTCAAGGTGATGAGCTAATTATGGAATTGCCTGTGCCTGAAGGCGAAGAGAATGCCTTGGATGAGTTAAAAACCCAATTAAGTCAAATGGATGATTCACTAACCAAGCAGAGTGAAAAAATGGACAAGTTAAAATTAGATGTAGAGAATCACCTAGCCTTTCAAAATAGCATGCCAAATGCTTGGCCGGTAAATGGGAAGATTACGTCAAATTTTGGATGGAGACAAAATCCATTTTCGAAGAGTGGTAACGAGTTTCATGCGGGAGTGGATATAGCGGCACCTCATGGATCACCGATAATGGCTGCGGGTGATGGTGTGGTCATATTTTCGGGTCCAAATGGATCATGGGGTAGGCTTGTGCTTATATCCCATGGGTTTGGTTATGTAAGTCAGTATGCTCATAATTCTTCGCTAATAGTTAAAAAAGGACAAAAAGTAGAAAGAGGACAGATTATTGCGAGACTGGGTAGTTCCGGTCGTGCTACAGGGGCACATCTCCATTTTGGAATTGCGAAGTATGGAAAATGGATAGATCCGTTAGAGGTATTAAAATAGCAGTAGGAGGAATAATATGTTTGGAAAAAAAAGGGTTGAGGAAATCAATATAGAAAAAATCGATACTTTGATTGGAAAAGGAAGTGTATTTTCAGGTAATATTGAGGTGTCAGGAACTATCAGAATAGATGGAGGGTACAAAGGAGATATAAAAGCCAAAGGAGATTTAGTGGTCGGAGAGTCAGGCAAAATAGAAGCTACAATTAGTGCTAGAAACATTTATATAGGCGGTTATATAAAAGGGAATATTAAAGCTGAAGAAAAGGTGGAGTTAGCAAGTTCAGGTAGGTTGTATGGTGATATAGTGGTTGGGAAATTAATTATTGAGGAAGGTGCTGTATATAAAGGTAATTGTGAAATGGTAAGTGAAAGAGGAGAAAAAAAGAAAACAGAAAAAAAAGAATCAGCGTAATAATAATTTTTTAAAGAACTTGGCTTATAATGAGCCGGTTTTTTTTATTTGTTGTGTTAAGGAAAGAAACAAGCTGTTTGCGATAAGGTTAGACATTTTAAAGACTACACTTAACCTTGTGTTTTGCAAAACCTGAAATTCCATAAAACCACCGACATTGACTATACCAGTAATTCCAATGTCTCCGACTTCTGGTAAGCTTTTTTTAACAGCAGTTCCAGGTTTGATAGGTCCGTTGGTGAAAACGACATTGCCGACACTGGAGACATGACCCAAACACGCATCAATAGCAATAAGGGGATGAGTGTGAATTTTGTCGGAAAGATTAGATAATACAGAGGATAAGTTTTTTGCATGAACGGGGTAATCAATAGTTCCTAATATTTCAATGTTGCTGTCACTTAGTAAGCTTTTTAATTTCCAACCTGTTAAAGGACCAAGACTGTCACCGGTTGCACGATCCGTTCCAATACAAAGAATAATAGGACAATCTTTTTTTGAGGAGCTTTGAAAAAAATTGTTTATTTCGTTTGATAATTCAAAAACAGCAAAAGGCTCATCCATATGTATACGAAATGAATTATTAGGCTTTGAATTGGTTGCGTATGATTTTAATGGATTCATAAAGTTAATAACATATCACCTCCTAATATATTAGGAGTAGTGTGCACAAAATTAAATAAAAATATCCGGATAAACAAGAAAGTATAGCATAAATTTAAGTAGAAGTAGTATCCGGAGGATGATGATGATAAATAAAGATAAGATTATTATTTGTCAAGTTGCATTTACATATGTAGGGGCACTTGTGGGGGCTGGATTTGTATCCGGACAAGAATTACTTAAATTTTTTGTTGTATTTGGTAAGAGTGGAATACTTGGAACATTAATAGCTGGTGCGTTATTAGGGGTGTTAGGATGTTTAGTTGTGTCGATATCGGCACAAAAAAAAATTGAAAGTTATGATCAATTAATAAAGCAAATATTTGGTAATAAGTTAGCACTATTGATAGATGGCATAATAGGAATAACATTATATTTGGGATTAGCTGTTATGCTGGTTGCAGGAGGAACGCTGATTAATCAACTATGGGGAGTATCTATTTGGAAAGGGTATATGGTTACCACCATAATTATCTATCTTGTTTTATTAATGGGGAGAGAAGGAATCCTCTGGTTAAATACGGCAGTAGTGCCAAGCTTAATAGTATTAACATTAGGAATAGCACTGTTAAGTTTAAAAAATACAGATGTCACAGTAATGGCAAATACATTTCAAGTTAATTTGGTTGGAGAAAACTGGCTGTTGGCAGCAATTTTGTATGTAGCATACAATTTTATTTTAGGGGCGGTAGTGCTCTCTTCACTTGGCAATACATCAGGATGTGGTGGAGAAAAGGGAGCTTTACTAGGAGGAGCAATTCTTGGCTTGATGGCAGCAGTGATGAGTATAGCGTTGGCAAATAAGGGTATTCAAGGCATAAATGAAGACATTCCTATGCTTGCTATTGCTGATGAAATAAATCCATTGATTTGTTGGGCGTATTCATTTACACTGTGGTTAGCTATAGTAACTACAGCTTTAGGCAATAGCTTTGGTATATTGAAACGATTGCAACAGATTATTACACTTCCCAGAACGTTTTGTTGTTTACTGGTTATTGTTCCGATATTACCTTTTTATCGTTTTTCTTTTTCGGGAATGGTATCTTTTGTTTATCCGTTGATTGGATTTGTAGGGTGTATATTTCTACTGATCATACCTATCAAAGTGTTCTATCGTAAGATTTTAGTGTTAACAAAGAGGTGATTAATGGTGCGTGTTGTTATAGGAATGGCAGGACATATTGATCATGGTAAAACTACGTTAGTAAAGGCTTTGACAGGTATTGATACAGATAATCTTAAAGAGGAAAAAGCAAGGGGTATTACCATTGAGTTAGGATTTGCTCGTATAAAATTGCCGAGTGGTATAAATGGGACAATAGTAGATGTTCCTGGGCATGAAAGATTTATAAAAACAATGTTGGCGGGAATCACAGGGATAGATATTGCTGTACTAGTTGTTGCAGCGGATGAAGGGGTTATGCCACAGACGAGAGAACATTTCGATATCTTGAAAATCTTAGAAATAAAGCAATTGCTGATAGTTATAACTAAAATTGATTTGGTTGATAGTGAAATACTAGAACTAGTAGAAGAAGAAATTAAGGAGATGCTGATTAGGACACCTTATGAGAAGTCATCTATACTTACGTTTTCGGTAGTTAATGAGGAAGATAAAGCAAGATTGCTTAAAGCAATAGACGAGGAGATAAAAAAAGACCTTTCATTTAGAAAAGAAAAGAAAATAACAAGGTTACCAATTGATAGAGTCTTTACAAGACAAGGTTTTGGTACAGTAGTTACGGGGACATTGTTTGATGGGAAAATTTCAGTCGGGGATCAGCTATATATTCCTATTAAAAACAAAAAAATACGAGTTAGAAATTTACAAGTAAATAATAAGCAAGTAGATACAGTGCAGGCAGGGCAAAGGGTTGCTGTTAATTTGGCAGGGGTTGAAAGCAAAGGATTATCAAGGGGTGATGTATTAACAGAAGAAGGGAAAATGATTCCTTCTCAACGCATTGATGGATTGTTTCGTTTATTAGAGAGTATGTCAGAGTCGTTAAAAAATTTCACACGTATTCGCTTTCATCAAGGAACAGTGGAGGTTATTGGAAGGATATTACTTCTTGATAGGGATGAATTATTGCCAGGGGAAGAAGCTTATGTGCAGTTAATGTTAGAAAAACCTGTAGTTGTGTTTAATGAAGATAGATTTGTATTGCGAAATTATTCGCCACTTTATACTATTGGTGGAGGAAGCATTGTACAGTCTCATGCCTATAAACATAAGAAAAAAGAAGTTCGACAAGTTTTAGAAGAGCTTCAAATTCAAGCAAAGGGTAATCTGGAAGATGTAATTAATTTATATGTAAATAAAAGTGATAGACCGGTACATTTAGAGGAAATAATGTTTAAACTGGGTCTTGAGAAAAACGAAGTTTTAGAAATGATTAATAATATACTTAAACAGGGGAGAATAACTTCGTTTTTTATTTCTAATGATGAAAAGGTCTATATAAGACAATCCATAATAAATGAATGGGAAAAAATAATACTACGAGAAACAAACAGTTATTTAGAGCAGAAGCCACTTGAACCAGGTATAAATCGAGAGTCAGTGCATAGCATGTTATTTTCAAAACTTAGCTTGAAAGAATATAACGGTCTTATAAGATATTGGGTAAATAAAAAAACAATAATCTTAGAAAATGATCTTTACATAGCTCCATATAGTTATAACAAACAGCCGCAAGGGAAGTGGGTAGTTTGTATCAAGTCAATTGAAGAGTTGTATAGAAAGTATAAATGGCAAATACCCTACTGGGAAAAAGTAAGGGAAGAATTAAAAATAGAAGAAATGATGGGCAAACAAATTTTGCACTATATGATAAGAAAAGGTGAGTTGATTTTTTTATCTGATGATATTTATATTTTAAAAGGGTATTTATTATCGGGAGAAGAAAAAGTAAAGGAATGGTTTGAAAATAATGATGAATTGACAGTTGCTCAGGCTAGAGATTTGTTAGGAACGACACGAAAAATAACGATTCCATTTCTAGAATATTTGGATGAGGTCAAAGTTACAATACGAAATGGAAATACAAGAAGGTTAATCAAAGCCAAAGGAACTGCTTAGGATATATCGAAGCTAAATAGCACAGAATTTTTTGTTTGTGCAAGTTTAGGTGATGTTATGGGGGCGGATTGTGCCTGGTGGTGTGCTTGGTCTTCAAAACCAGTGAGGCGGAGAGATCCTCTGCTTGGTGGGTTCGATTCCCACACGCTCCCGCCATGAATATTAAGGAAGCAAAGGGACGGTTCTCTTGCTTCCTTTTCTTTAGTTCCATCTTTGTTTGCGATTATAAGGATTAAATTAGATAAAGTTTTACCGAAGTATCTTAGTATATATTTAAACAGTGAGCGTATGAAAAGGTTTTATGCGAAAACTTCTATAGGTTCTGCTATCCAAATTATAAAGAGTACTATGTTAAAAGAAATAAAGATACCTTATTAAAGAATAAGGACATACAGGAACAAGTAATTGAACTAAATGGGTTATTTATCAGAGAGCAGATTTTGTTAGAACGATTATATGAGGAAAAAACAAAACTGCACAAAGTCATTTTAAATAAAATAATTTAGTGAAATTGGGAGAGAGATGATGAGTAATATCGAAAAGTACCATGAGAAGGTTTTTGAAGATATTAAAAATATCAACGAATACGGTGAAGAGTTTTGGTATGCCAGGGATTTGCAAAATGTACTTGAATATATTCAGTGGCGAAATTTCAAACTCGTTATTGATAAAGCAAAAATCGCTTGTGAGAGTAGTCATAATGAGGTGTTGGATCATTTTGCTGACGTCAGCAAAACGATAGATATGCCAAAAGGAGCAAAGAAAGAAATTGAAGACGTAATGCTCTCAAGATATGCGTGTTATTTAATTGTTCAAAATGGTGATCCAAGAAAAGAAGTGATTGCTTTAGGGCAAACCTACTTCTCAGTGAAAACAAGACAACAAGAAATTATTGACGATTATGATAGACTAAATGAAGAACAGAAACGTCTTGCTATTAGAAATGATTAAACACAAAAAAGTGAAACTTCTTTCAGTGGGGCTTTTTTATCCCCCACTGAAGGTTAGTTGAACCATTCCAGGAGCTTAGCATCGCTTAACTAACTCTTAAAAGCAGGAGGAGTAGCGATGGTTAGCTATTCGGATAGGTCTTTAGCAGAAGCTGCTGATATGGCAGGAGTAAAAACACCGCTTGAATATGCTGTGTTTCAGAATCATGGTTATATGGGCTTGTATGGTGGATTGAAAGCCAAAGATATACATCAAAAGAAAGGCTTAAAGAAAAGTCAAAGAATACTGGATCATATGGGAAGTACTGAACTTGCCGCAAATTTATTTAGAGCAACGCAGACGGATGAAAAGCTCAGAAGAGAAAACATTACAGGAAAAGAGCAGGCAAATGCAACTCATTTTGAAGTAGGAGAAAAAGTTAGGAAGACAATTCAAGAATTAGGTGGTACAATGCCAGAGGATTTACCAACACAGAAGAGGAGTGTTAAACAAATTGAGAATGAACAGAAGAAGATAAAGATAGAGACAAAGAAATTGGAGGATTAACATATGGAAATAAAAAAGCTAACACAAGAAGAGGTAAATGGAACGCTTTGGAGAGCTTGTGATACATTTAGAGGGAAAATTGATTCAGCAATCTATAAAGACTATGTACTTGTAATGTTGTTTATCAAGTGGTTAAATCCACACAAAACAGGAAAGAGCCGTTGTTTTAAAGAAGTTCAGCCAGAGTGTTTGATAGAGAAGGTTTATTTGAGTGGGGAAACATTCAAATACTTAGGGAATCAGTATCGGTTAAAGGTAATAGAGATTGGAAATGGAATAAAAAATGAGTTTGAGATTGAGGATGAAAATGAAGTTGGGGAATGTGTAAAGTATTTCAGAGGGTATATTTATTTGTATGTAAAGGATAGGAATAATTATAAGCGGAAGCAAAAATTAATCCACGATTGGTATAGGGGGAAAGCACACCAAAAATTCTGGGAGAGTTTAGAAAGAGTGTATCCTTATGTGGAAAGATATGGTGTTGGGAAACCTGATATACAGATTAGAACCATGAAAGCTCGTTGGGGGTCGTGCCTGTTAAATGATAAAAGCATATTGCTAAATTCGGAATTGATTAAGGCACCAAAGCTATGTATAGATTATGTTGTTTTGCACGAATTGATACATTTTAAGCATGAGAATCATGATAGTAATTTCTACGACTTTATGACTTCTTTAATGCCTGATTGGAAGCAGAGAAAAGAGATATTGGATGAAGAAGTTGTGAGGGAGTTGTAAGTACCAGAATATATGGTACTTGCTATAGCCAGGTTTATGGATTGTTCATGAGCCTGCTATTTTGGGAGAGGAATTACTTATTATCCAAAAAGAATTTAGTGGATTTTCTGACACAAACGAAAGACTAGATTTGCTTACTATTGACTACAAAGGAAATCTTGTAATCATTGAAAATAAACTTGATGATTCTGGAAAAGATGTTGCGGATATTACTATAAGCCTAGATAAAAAAGCACATGATGAAGTTGCAACAGGGGCAGAAATTGTAGAGCGTGAATTAATCAGAGATAGATTTTGGAAAGAACTTTTACCAAGGATGAATGCTAAATCTCAACTTTTTAGCGGAATAAATATTGATGGGAATCATTATGATCATTGGCTTACAACGGGTGCAGGAATGAGCGGATTAGGATATAGTTTTGTTATAACAAAGAAATATGCAGCAGTGGAACTCGCTCTTAATAGAGCTGATAAAAGTAATAAATTAGAGAAGAAGTAATCCCATACATATAAACATATACTAATAAAAGAAGAGAAAGAAGATTTAAGGATAGTTTTTAGAAGAATAGGAGCAAGTTATCTATATTGGTATAACTACAAATACAGGACACAGAAGAACCGTCCCCTTGTGTTCCTTGTGTTCCAGTCCCCTTGTGTTCCTTGTTGATAAAACACAACTTGTACGGTATAATATAGAACAAGATGTAAATTTTACGAGGGGGTTCACATGGATAAAAAGGAATATATTCCACCATATACGATAACAGATGGGATAGTTAACCTGATTTCCAATATTACAGAGATTGTTACGAAAATCACGATAAATGACAGAATGAGTTCAAATCCAAGACTTAGAAGAGATAATCGGATCAAGACAATTCATGCTTCGCTTGCAATCGAAAATAATTCTTTATCATTAGGGCAGGTTACTGATATTATTGATGGAAAAAGAATATTGGGTGCACCTGACGAGATATGTGAAGTAAAAAATGCTTTTGAAGCATATGAAAAGTTACTTCAATTAAATCCGTTTTTAAGAAAAGATATGTTTTTGGCACATAAGGTTTTGATGAAAGATTTGACGAAGGAAGCGGGAATGTTTAGAAATGGTGGAGTTGGAGTGTTTGACAATGAAAGATTGGTACATATGGCGCCACCGGCAGAACTGGTTCCACAACTTATGAAAGAATTGTTGGGTTGGGTTGAAAAAGCGGAAGTACATCCTTTGATAAAGAGTTGCGTGTTTCATTATGAGTTTGAGTTTATTCATCCCTTTGCTGATGGAAATGGCAGAATGGGACGTATGTGGCAGACGTTACTCTTGTATAGGTGGAAACCATTATTTGGATGGTTACCAATAGAAACATTAATTAGAAAACGACAAGACGAATATTATAAAGTATTGGGTGAATGCGATAGAGCAGCAAATTCTAAAAAAGTTGTAGAGTTTTTATTAGAGAATATATTTGATGCATTGTTAGAAATAGCAATGACCGAACAAGTAACAGAACAAGTGACCGAACAAGTGACCGAACAAGTAGAAATACTTTTAGAAATAATGGGTGATGAGGAATTGACAACTAGGGAAATGATGAAACGAGTTGGTTTGAAACATAGACCGACATTTAGAAATAATTATTTGTTGCCAGCGTTGAAAAAGAAATTGATAGAAATGACTATTCCGGATAAACCCAATAGTAGTAAACAGAGGTATGTTAAAACAACAAGGTAACATAAGGTAACAAGTAACAGAAAGCAAAAGAACCGTCCCTACGGCTCTCCCTATGAGAAACATTCACTTTTCAAGAAATCCCAAAATAGCAGGATTTTTAAAAGATCATACTTATGTAAAAGAGTTTGGGGAAGGTGTGGATAGAATGTTTATTGAAATGTTAGATGTGGGATTACCTGCACCAAAATATGAAAAAGTTGCTTTTATCCGAATAGCTAACCGTCGCTAATACGTCCTCTTCTTAAGAGGGAGATAAGCGACGCTAAGCTTCTGGAATGGTTCAACTAACTTTCAGTGGGGGATGGAGAACCCCCCACTGATAAGAAGTTTCACTTTATGATAAAAGCAACTGTAAAAAATAGTGCTGAAATCTATGAGCCAATAAATCTAACAGGTAATGAACAACAGATAATGAATGCTATAAAAAGAAACCCCCGAATAAGTAAGATCAAAATAAGTAAGGAATATAATATTTCAGTAGCTACAGTTAAAAGAGGTATTGATACTTTAAAGAAGAGAGGGTTACTACAGCGAGTAGGCTCGAATAAAGGTGGATATTGGAAAATTATAATAAAGTCAAGAGCATCACTTCAAAAATAATGATGTATAGAATATACTCCAGTAAGATGCTTGTGTGAGGAGTATTAGAATAAAGACTACTATAATCAATATATCTATCCTAGGGAACTGGGAAAACGAGCTTGGTTAAGATGTTTTGAAAATTATCCAATCACAAGACTCCCATTGCTATAAGTGGGAGTTTCGATGTTCAGATTTAGCGGGATGAGTTCATTAAATCCGGTACTTACAATATAAAGATTTGAACTTGAAGGTTTTAGTTGTTTTACATAGAATACTGCTGGTAGAGTATCATATTTTTTAAACTGCTTTATAATGTCATTTCTGTTTTTTACGTGCTTTTAGAGGATTTAAGAGAATTTAGAGAAAATAGACATATAACACTTTAGGACAAGGAATTAAATATAATGGAAACAGTTGTTATAAATACACAAGAGAATATAGAAAATAATTCAAAGAAAACAAATGGTAAAAAGCTTACGCCACCTCGTGTTTTGGTGTTGGGTTTTTTAATTATTATTTGCTTGGGAGCGATAATGCTGATGCTTCCACAGGCAACTATTGATGGTCAAGGATTGCCAGTATTAGATGCGTTTTTTACTGCGACATCTGCGGTATGTGTTACTGGATTGGTTGTTGTTGATACAGGGACATTTTTTACTATATTTGGGCAGTTGGTAATACTTCTTTTGATTCAGGTAGGCGGAATTGGGTTCATGACGTTCGCCGCTATTTTTGCTATTTTTTTAGGAAGAAAGATTTCCTTTAAAGAGCGCTTAATGTTACAAAATGCTTTGAATCAGTTTTCACTAGAGGGAATAGTACGGTTGGTTAAATATATTATTAAGATTTCCTTTGCTATTGAAGGATTAGGAGCTTTGGCTCTTGCTTTTCGTTGGAGGGTTGAATTAGGTTGGGCAAAAGCCATATATTATGGTGCTTTTCATTCGGTTTCTGGATTTAATAATGCAGGATTTGATTTATTAGGAAATCACAATAGTTTAACTAGTTATCAAGGGGATATTTTTATTAATGTTATAATGATGTTTCTTGTTGTTACAGGGGGGCTTGGATTTGCGGTTCTTTCCGACTTTTATACTTTTAAGGGAAAGAAGTTATCACTGCATTCTATACTTGTTATTAAGTGTTCCTTAGTTCTGATTGTAGGTGGTGCTGCTGCTATATATCTTTTAGAATTATTTAATCCTGCTACATTAGGTGGAATGAGTTCAGGGTCTAAGGTATTGGCTGCTTTATTTCAATCAATAAGCAGTCGTACAGCAGGTTTTAATACGATTGATATTTCTGGATTGAAGGATGCGACTAAATTAATAGTTGCTTTCTTAATGTTCATTGGTGCTTCCCCGGGATCAACAGGGGGAGGAATTAAAACTACAACCTTTTTAGTGATTGTACTTTCGGTATTTCATACGTTTAAAGGGGATAGTCCGGTAGAAATCAGAGAAAGAACTATTCCTAAGGATATAATTCATAGGGCACTTTCTATTATGTTTATGGCATCTTTGTTAATTGCAGTTGTTACGTTGCTGCTTACTATTACTGAAAAAGGGGACTTTTTGTCACTGTTTTTTGAAACAGTATCAGCTTTTGGAACGGTTGGATTGTCAACGGGGATTACACCATTCCTTTCAAGTGTGGGGAAAATAGCAATAATATGTACAATGTTTAGTGGGAGGGTTGGGCTTTTAACATTAGCGTTTGCTTTAAGTCATAAAAGAAACATTTCTCGCACTCATATTAAATATCCAGAAGAAAGAATAATTATTGGCTAGGAGGAATTAGATGCGTAAACAATTTGCAGTAATTGGTTTGGGGCGTTTTGGTACAAGTGTGGCAAAAACTTTGTTTGACTTGGAGTACGATGTTTTAGTAATTGACAAAAACGAACAGATTATTGAAAGCATAGCAAATGATGTAACACATGCTGTTCAGGCGGATGCCATGGATGAGGATATATTAAAGTCGTTGGGAATTGAAAATTTTGATGTGGTTATTGTAGCTATTGGGAATGATATTGAATCAAATATACTTATCACAGTAATGCTAAAGGATATGGGAATTAAGTGTGTTGTAGCAAAGGCACAAAATGCTTTGCATGGTAAGGTTCTTAAAAAAATTGGAGCTGACAAAATTGTGTATCCGGAGAAGGATATGGGGGTTCGTGTGGCTCACAGTTTGGCGAGTAATAATGTGATGGATTACATTGAGCTACAGCCTAATTTTGGGATTATAGAAATAAAAGCTCCATTGGCGTTTGCTGGGAAATCTCTACAGGAAATTAAATTAAGAGCAGCGTATGGAATAAATGTACTGGCTATAAAAAGTAATGATTCAGTTTTAGTATCCCCAGGGGCTGATACCAAAATTGAAAAAGGGGACATATTGATTGTCATAAGTGCTGATGATTCATTAGATAAATTGCCTAAATAGAAGATGTGCCTAATAAGCACATAAAACCATTATTTTGATTTGGGATAACGAACTAAGGTAATGGTTTATTTATTGTAGTGTAAAAAAAAATATAAACAGCTTGAATACTGTGTAGTAGTATTATATTATTAAAATAATAAGCGAATAATTAACTTTAGAAGTGAAATAAAGTTCGGATATTGCACATCTTACGGATAAAAGGAGTTATATATATGGATATACTGAAAGAAAAAATTCTCCAGTATGGAAAGGTTATTGATAATAGGATAGTAAAGGTTGATAGCTTCCTCAATCACCAGTTGGACATTGAACTTTTCAATGAAATCGGGAAGGAATTCAAAAAGAGATTTCGAGAAAAGAATATAACAAAAATTCTTACTATTGAGGCTTCGGGCATTGGAATAGCTTGTATAACTGCACAATATTTTCATGTGCCTGTGGTTTTTGCTAAAAAACATAATGCAGGAAATTTGGGTAAAGATATATATCAGGCAGAGGTGTATTCATTTACAAAAGATGTATTGTATAATGTTAGAGTTTCTAAGGAATATTTGAGTTCAGAAGATAAAATTCTTATCATAGATGATTTTTTGGCAAATGGACAAGCGGTAACAGGCTTGATGAATGTAGCGAAACAGGCTAAGGCAGAAGTAGTAGGTGTTGGCATAGTGATTGAAAAGCGTTTTCAAAAGGGGAGAGAAATGATTGAGGATAAAAATATAAAGCTTGAATCTCTAGCAGTTATTGAGAAAATACGAGATGGGAAAATAGTTTTCAATTAATCCAATTAAGGGTGTTGAAGAATATTTAACATAAATATTCTTTGAAATTAATTATTAAGGGAGGAAAAGGAATGAAGAAAAGGTTAGGGCTTATTTTAGGTATTCTTATGGTAATGGTATTTGCTGTTGTGGGATGTGGTGCTGATAAATCGACACCAACACCCAAAAAACCTGTTGATGACAAACCACAGGTAAAAGCTGGTTTTGTGTATATAGGACCAGTTGGTGATGGAGGTTGGACGGAAGCACATGATAATGGCAGGAAATATTTAGAGGACAAATTAGGTATAGAGACTGTATATAATGAGAATGTACCTGAGAGTTCTGATTGTGAAAAGGTAATCAATGATATGATTGATCAAGGCTGTAATGTTATTTTTGCTACAAGCTTTGGCTTTATGGATTATGTGGAAAAAGCCGCAAATAATCATCCTGATGTAAAATTCTTACATTGCTCCGGCTATAAAATGTCTGATAATATGGGGGTATACTTTGGAAGAATGTATGAACCTCGCTATTTGTCGGGTATTGTGGCTGGTATGAAAACAAAAACCAACAAGATTGGTTATGTAGCTGCATTTGAAATCCCGGAAGTGTTACGTGGTATCAATGCGTTTACAATGGGGGTTCGTTCTGTGAATCCAGAGGCAACGGTTAGTGTTAAGTGGACACATACTTGGATAGATGCGGTAAGAGCTAAAGAGGCGGCAAAGGCACTTCTTGATGAAAATTGCGATATACTTGCTCAACATCAAGATGCACCTGGTCCTCAAGTAGCTGCAGAGGAAAAAGGGGTATGGTCTGTTGGATATAACATGGATATGACAGCGATTGCACCTAAAGCTCATATGACTTCTCCTGTTTGGAATTGGGGACCATACTATGTGGAGCAGGTTCAAGCGATAATGGATGGAACATGGGAGTCCGAAAGTTATTGGGGAGGTATAAAAGAAGGCATAGTTGATTTATCTGTACTTACGGAAAATGCACCTGAAGGTGCAAAAGAAGCTGTTGAAAATGCTAAAGCCAAAATATTGTCTGGAGAAAACAAAATTTGGACTGGACCAATTAAAGATAATACTGGTGAGTTAAAGGTAGAGGATGGAGTTACCTTAACGGATGAGCAATTAACAAGCTTAGATTTCAATTGGTTAGTTGAAGGTGTAATAGGCAAGGTAGAATCTTAAAATAGACTAAAATAGGTGAGGAATAACATATGAACTTGATATCTATGGAAGGAATTACAAAAACCTTCGGTAGTGTAGTTGCTAATAAAAATATAAATTTTCAAGTTAAATATGGTGAGATTCATGCTTTGCTAGGAGAAAATGGAGCAGGCAAGAGTACTCTTGTCAATATGCTGTCAGGGATTTATACCCCTGACAGCGGTTCTATTTTTGTTCGTGGGAATGAGGTAAGATTAACTTCACCCAGGGCTTCGATTGATGCAGGTATAGGTATGATTCATCAGCATTTTAAATTAGTAGATGTTATGTCTGCTAAGGAAAATATTAACCTTGGTCAAAAGAATGGATTTTTTATAAGAGATGATATTTTAACAAAAAAAATCTTAGAATTTTCCAATCGTTATAAGCTTGATATTATTCCTGATAAAAAAGTTTATGAGATGTCTGTTGGGGAAAAGCAAACCTTGGAGATCTCAAAGGTGTTATATAGGGGAGCAAATATCTTGATTCTAGACGAACCCACAGCAGTTTTGACACCGCAGGAAACGAAAAAGCTCTTTAGTATTATGAATAAAATGAAAGAAGAAGGATGTGCCGTAATCTTCATTACTCATAAAATGAATGAGGTTATGGCTGTTTCTGATAGGATAACCGTTCTTAGAAAAGGAGAAACGGTGAAAACCGTTAAGACAATTGATACAAATACAAAAGAACTTGCTGAATTAATGGTTGGTCATCCTGTGGATTTAGCGATACGACGAGACAAAGTATCTAAGGGGAAAGTTTTGCTTGAAGTAAAAAATTTATTAGCCGAAAATGAAGAAAAAGTAGAAGTTTTAAAGAATGTGAATTTCACCGTAGAAGCTGGAGAAATCTTGGGTGTTGCAGGTGTGGCAGGCAGTGGGCAAAAGGAATTGTGTGAGACCATTACGGGGCTTTATCCTGTAAAACAAGGTGATATTTTTTTCAAAGGAGAAAAATTAGTAGGAATGAGTCCGCGTCAGATTATTACCCGGGGAATAAGTATGAGTTTTATTCCTGAGGATAGATTAGGGATGGGACTTGTTGCGTCCATGGATATGGTAGATAATTTAATTCTAAAGGATTATCAGAATCAGAAAGGGTTCTTGATTAATAGGAAGCCGGCAGTTAAAAAGGCAAAAAATATAATAAAGGAACTTGATATAAGTACCCCAGGGGTTAACAATCCTATTAGGGAATTGTCAGGAGGAAATATTCAGAAAGTTTTATTGGGAAGGGAACTTGGTTCTAACCCAGAGCTTTTAATTACGGCATATCCTGTTCGGGGATTGGACATTAATGTTAGTTATAAGATTTATGATTTGATTAATGAGGAAAAAAAGAAGGGCGTAGCGATCTTATTTATTGGGGAAGATTTAGATGTCTTATTAGAACTTTGTGACAGAATCATGGTATTATGTGATGGAGAAATAACAGGAATTTTAGATGCAAAAAAAGCTACTAAAGCAAAATTAGGTCTTTTAATGGCAGGAGAAAAGAACGGTAAATTGGGGGACGCAGAACTTGATTAGAATGATAAAAAGAGGGAAAATGTCAAAAAGGAAAAGTGTTGTTATCAGGTTATTAGCGGTTATTTTTGCTCTTGTTATCTTTGCAATTCTTATTAGGGTGATGGATTTAAACCCTTTAGATGTATACGTTGCTCTTGTTAAGGGGGCATTTGGTTCAGCATACAGAATTAGAGAGGTTATTATTAAATCAACAGCATTAGTAATTACTTCATTGGGTATTGCTATTGCGTTTAAAATGCAATTTTGGAATATAGGTGGGGAAGGTCAAATATTTATGGGAGCCTTTGCTGCGAGTTATATAGCATTGAATTATCCTGAGTTACCCAAACCTCTTCTTTTGACGTTGATGATCATAGCAGGAATGATTGGAGGAGGCTTGTGGGCATTAATACCAGCTTTTTTTAAGGCTCAGTGGAAGACTAATGAAACTATTATGACTCTCATGATGAATTATATAGCATTAAAATGGGTGATGTATCTCCAGTATGGACCATGGAAGGATCCGATGGCATTAGGGTTTCCTAAAATAGCCAATTTCTCTGCTAATGCTATTCTTCCCAAGGTTTTTGGGATTCATATAGGTTGGATTTTTGCTTTGCTATTGGTTGTTTTAGTGAGTGTGTTTTTTAATCACTCTAAAAAAGGTTATGAGATTACAGTATTGGGTGAAAGTGAAAACACAGCTCTTTATGCTGGTATAGATATAAAAAAGACTATTTTAGTTGCAATGTTTATAAGTGGGGCACTTTGTGGTTTGACAGGCATGATACAAGCATCAGCACTTAATAATACTCTTTCCATTGATGTATCGGGTGGGTTAGGATTTACGGCTATTATTACCACGTGGCTTGCTTTTTTAAAACCTTTTTTTATATTAATTGTATCAATACTTTTTGCGGCTTTATTGCAGGGCGGTTCTTTTATTCAAACGGCATTTGGTATACCCCAGGCTGCTGCGGAGCTTCTTCAAGGAATGATCCTTTTCTTTGTACTGGCGAGTGAATTTTTTATTCGCTATAAATTAGTGATGAATAGACATCAGGTTGCCAATGAAAAAAAGGGGGATAATTAATGAACACAATGATGGTGGCTTTTTTAGCTAATACAATTATATCTGGCACCCCCCTGCTCTTTGCCACATTGGGAGAAATTATTACAGAGAGAGTGGGAAACCTTAACCTTGGCGTTGAGGGGATGATGCTTATGGGAGCAGTATCTGGTTTTTATGTTGGTCTTACAACGCAAAGTTCTTTATTAGCTTTAATTGCGGCAATGTTAGCAGGAGGCTCGGGGGCTTTGATTTATGCAATCTTAACCGTCAGCTTTAGAACTAATCAGGTTGTCACAGGATTGGCATTAACAATATTTGGCACGGGGGTTTCAGGCTTTATGGGGCAGAGCCTTGTTGGAAAGGTAACGCCCGATGCTGTTAAAGCAGTTTTTAAGCCTGTTGTTGTACCTATACTTGGGGAGATACCTTATATTGGAGAAATATTTTTTCAGCAAGATATATTTATCTATTTAAGCTATATTATGGTAGTGTTAGTGGGTATTTATTTATACAAAACGAGATTAGGATTAAATTTGAGAGCAGTGGGTGAGAATCCGGCTGCAGCGGATGCCGCGAGTATAAATGTTTCATTATATAAATATGCTCATATTTTATTAGGTGGTGCACTTTGTGGGTTGGGTGGAGCTTATTTGTCATTGGTCTATGTTCCGGCATG
>Ga0265294_10003359_pt1 | contig 20490 bp, 15 predicted proteins | sample MunlanPumphouse3_FD_192504 | JGI IMG/M metagenome (GOLD analysis project Ga0265294, IMG submission 192504) | Groundwater microbial communities from a municipal landfill in Southern Ontario, Canada - Pumphouse #3 | ecosystem: Environmental > Aquatic > Deep subsurface > Groundwater | place...
AAACATAAAAAATGTTAAAAACAATTCTTTGAAACAAATCTTTCCAACAATCAATATCCCTTTTGATATGTCAAGGATAAATTAATTTATATCAAGGAAAAAAATAATTATACTTGATATATTTTATGTCTATTAATTTAAGAATATTTAACTAAAAATACTGTGTTTTATTCCGATTATACATCTTTATTTCAGGGACTTTTCATATATTTGCAATATAGAAAGTGAAGAGTGAAAAGTGAAGAGTATTTGTGATGGCAGACCTTAACATTCTTTTTCCTTTTATTTCACTATTAATTAATTAATATTTTCAGGTTTATGAAACGATTTTTTAGGTTTTCTATGCTTATGCTGGCTTGTTTTCTTGGGGTTAATTCTTTTGCTCAAATTGAAATCAGGCAGCCTTTTATGATTGATTCTACTAATAATAAGGGTGAGAAATTTAATTATAATAGCGTCCTTCAAATCCCTCCTGTTGAGCAACTTAAGAAAAAGAATATTTTTAAATCAGTTGTTGAAAATGAGGTTGTTAATATTGAGGTATCTTCTGGAAATAGCTATAAGATAAACACTTATATTTGTTATATTATTGCCAATTCTTTTTCTAAAACAACTCTTAATCTATTTTCAACCGATATGGTAAAAGTTGGTTTGGATGGCAAAAACATTAAGGAAAGGCTTTCATATAAGGATTCTTTGAATGATGAGAGTAAGATTTCTGTTGAGCTTAATTTGGAGCCTGGCAAGTATATTCTTTCGTTTTCTTTCCTAAGTTCTGATGAGAATAAAAATCATCAATTTAAGTTTAATATTGAAGGAGATTCTATTTTGATTGGAAATGGTGATGGTATGGATTTTAAGTATGGCTTAACTCTTGAGAGTATGTTGGGAGGAAGAAATATTTATAATACAAGCATTTCTCCAAGAGGGGAATTGGTTTTGGTTAAGTTTTTCGACACTGACAATATGGGCAAGAAGCATTTTGGTTATTATGTTGGAAATAGAGCTTCTCCTTATTTTTATGATTATGGAAATGCTTCTATTGAGTGGTTGGAGGATGAAGCTTTGTTTCAAATAAACAGGGATGAGTTATATTATTTTGACAAGGTTAATGATAATAGAAGATTAGTTAAGCAGATATCAAGCGGTGGAAAGTTTGTTATTGCTGAAAACTTACCTGAGGGAGATATTACTATTTTGCCAAAAAAAGAATATGGCATTTTGTCTCAAAACTCAAATGTGGATCTTAGCAACGAGGATTTGAGGCGGTATCTTATTCCTGACGATAGGATTGGTGGTTGGAGAAATAGGACATTATTGTCTTTATATAATTTCAAGACTTCTCAAATTCAACCTCTTACCTTTGGTTATCATTCCACTTATTTGAATGATTATAATCCTAAAACAAATTCTATTCTTTTTTCTGTAAGTTATGACAATATCACAAAACGTCCTTTTTCTGAGAATGCAATTTATGAGATGAATTTGGATAGTTTTAAGGTGGATACTATTGTTGACAGGGATGGTTTTGTTTCCAATGCTAAGTATATTCCTAATTCTGATTATGTTGTTGTTAAGGCAAGTGGTGAGGCTTTTGGAGGGGTTGGCAATACATTGAAAAAGGGTGTAATTCCTAATCCATATCATTCTATGCTGTTTTTGTTAAATGTTAAAACAAAGGCGGTTGAATGTATCACAAAGGATTTTAACCCTTCAATTAGTAGTTTTAAGGTTACAGAAAATAATAAGATTTATTTTAATGCTGAAAACAAGGACTATGTTTGGTTGTATGTTTATAGTTTGGATACAAAAACAATTGAGAAAATTGAGTGTAATTTGGATATTGTTTCTGGGTTTGATGTAACAAAGGATGGAAACGCAATTACTTATTTTGGACAAAATTATAATGATTTTCCTATTGTTTATTTGAAAGATACTGTAGGTACTCACAAAGTGATTAAAGCAAAAGAAAAGAATGATTTGGCTCTTGGAGAGATGAAAGCATGGAATTTTGATTATAAAAACACTACAATTGAAGGTCGCTACTATTTACCTTATGATTTTGACTCTACCAAGAAATATCCTATGATTGTATATTATTATGGTGGGACTTCTCCAACGGACAGGAGCTTTGAAATGCGTTATTCAGCTTATCTTTACACTGCTCAGGGATATATTTTTTATGTTCTTAATCCAAGTGGAACAACTGGTTGGGGTCAGGAATTTGCTGCTCGTCATGTTAATGCTTGGGGAGAGAAAACTGCTGATGAAATTATATTTGGGGTCAAGAAACTATGTAAGGAAAATTCTTTTATTGATGCAACAAAGATTGGTTGTATGGGTGCCAGTTATGGTGGCTTTATGACTCAATTGCTTCAAACTAAAACAGATATTTTTGCATGTGCCATTTCTCATGCTGGAATTTCCGATATCACTTCCTATTGGGGTGAAGGATATTGGGGTTATTCCTACTCCTCTGGAGCAACGGCTCACTCCTATCCTTGGAACAGAAAGGATATTTATGTTGATAGAAGTCCTTTGTTTAATGCTAATAAAATCAATACTCCACTGCTGCTTCTCCATGGCGATTCGGACACAAATGTTCCTATTGGTGAAAGTATTCAAATGTATAATGCACTAAAGATTTTAGGCAAAGAGGTTGAGTTTATTTCTGTTAAGGGAGAAAACCATGGTATTGTGGATTATCAAAAGAGATTGAAATGGAATAATACAATTTATGCTTGGTTTGCAAAGCATCTAAAAGGACAGGACTCTTGGTGGAAGGCATTATATCCAGAAGCAAAGCTATAGTGGTTTATAAAGCTATTATTTAGGATGGAATTTATTACTAATATTCCTTTTCTTCCTTTTTTCCATTTCAACCAACTCTCCCTCTTGATGTTCTGTCATTAATATTATTTTAGGAAGATAAATTTGGTTCCATAAGGAGTTTCTGTCTAAAGCTTCAAGATAATTCTTTTCGGAGTATATTAGTCTTAAGTAATTGGGTCTAATAATTTTATATTCTCTATTTCTAACTCCATACAAACCATTTTTGTCAACAATATAGTATAATACCTTTTCATCTTGAAAAGGTATACTTTTCTTAACAATTCCATATTCGGGATAGGCAAAAATATTGTATCCTATGCAAAACAATGGGATAATAATAATTGAGAATATTGTCATTATAAGGGTTTTCAGGTAGAGTTTTGTTACTCTGACAAGTACTATGTAGAAAAAAATTATTGAGAAAATAAATACGATCAAACCAATATATGGAAGTCGTTGTGAGTAGATAATTCCGAATATTAGAATCGAGGTTATTGCGTATATTAATAATTTGTTTTTCTTTGTTAGATTTGGAAATTTTAGTCTTTTAAAGAATTCTGATAATGAATACACAGATAAAATAATACATAGAAATGCCCAATTTATATTGTTTGAAATCAGTCCAACCATCATGGAAATTCCAATAAAAAACCCAAAAACAACTAAATCCATTATCTTTAGTCTTTTTGAAAGCGTTGATGCATAAAACCCTGTCATAACATCAAAGAGTTTTGCAGTTGATTTTAGTTTTTGCTTTCTAAAAATAAGAATTCCATAATAAGCTAATGGAGCATAAAAGGATATAATATAAAAAAATAATACAAGAAAATTATTAACTGCCTCGGGTAAAACAATCAAAAACTTATTAATAAATAAGATTACTGATAGAAAAACAAGCAAAAAGGGAGAAAAAGAATTGTTATAAATCATCTCAACTATCAAAACAAATAACAAGTATAGTATTGATACGTAGAGTCCTAATCTTTGCTTTGAAAACAAAAGAAGTGAGATATTAAACCTTATGATTAAAAGGATTGCTAGAATTATTAAAATTAATAAACCATCATGAAAATACATTGAATCAAAACGTCCTACAAGATAATCTTTAATCATAAAAATGGCAAAAAGAATTATTAGTAGTATATCACAAACCAATATTAAATACGGAAATCTAAATTTTTTATACCAATTTGATGAAAGGGTACAGGACATACTTCTTAATTTCTCAAACATAAAACATTAAATGTTAAATAAAAATGGGCTACAAAGATAATATATATTTTCACAAATTATGTTTTTTATCTATAATAATTCTGGTCTTCTTTGCTTGGTCCTTTCGAATGATTGTTCCAAATTCCAATTGTCAATTAGTTTTTGATTGCCAGAAAGCAACACCTGAGGAACTTCCCAACCATTATAAATAGCTGGTCGCGAATAGACAGGAGGAGAAACTAAATTGTTTTGAAAAGAGTCTGTTAGAGCAGATGTTTCATCATTTAATACCCCTGGAATAACTCTTATTATTGAATCCGAAATAACCGCAGCAGCCAATTCACCACCACTAAGAACATAGTTACCGATTGAAATTTCTCTTGTGATTAGGTGCTCCCTCACTCTTTCGTCAACTCCTTTATAGTGTCCACACAAAATACAGATATTGTTTTTAAGCGAAAGTTCATTTGAAATACTTTGAGTTAACATTTCACCATCGGGTGCTGTATAAATTATTTCATCATATTCTCTTTTCTTTTTCAAATCGGCAATACAATTAGCTATGGGTTCAATCTGCATAACCATTCCTGCTCCTCCTCCATAGGCATAATCATCAACACTTTTATAGTGATTGGTGGAATATGCCCTTAAATCGTGAAACTCAACACTAACAATTCCTTTGTTTTGTGAGCGTTTAAGAATTGAATGTGAGAATATATTGGTAAAAAGATCGGGAAATAGTGTAATAATATCAATGTGCATTGTAAATTTATTTATATTTTTATTACGTTATTATAAAAAAAAGGTTTCCAATACACATTATTCAATAGAAAGTTTGTATATTTGCTTTCTAAATTATGTTACCAATAAAGAATAAAAAAATATAAATATGAGTTTTGGAATTCAATTTAAAAGTCTAATTATTACATTAATTAGCTTACCTATAATTGGTTTTGGTCAAAAAAATATTGAAAAGGTTGTTCCTGATTTCGAATATCAAGATTATTCAACTCATGTTCAATTTATGACAAAACCTTTTGCATTAACCAATCAAACTCTTTATCTTCCAAAAATTTCTGACACAATTGGTCGTAATTTCTTTGTAGGAGAGATTGCAACGCCTGAAAAAGGTGATAAAAATGGAATAGATTATTATCAATTAAAAAGAATGTCTGCTGACAAATTAGCAAAAATGGAAAAAACCTGGTTTGTTGTTGCTGGCTACATAGCTGATAAGGTTGCTTATGACAAAATTTATTATGCAGAATACATCAAGCAAGACTTTAAAACGCTAAGATATGATTTTATTAAATTGGTGGTTGGAAACTCTGAAGACACTGTTTTTTATAAATATGATGGATTTTGGAACACTTATAATTTCCCATTTATTCCTATGTCATACTACAATGCCAACAAAAACGAATATCCTAAAAATAAACATTCAAATTCCGATTTAAGCCTAGCAAAATATGACACTAACTCCAACTATGCTTTTATCCCAAAAAATCTTGTAGGACAAAAACTCTATCTTCCAGTTATGACTGAGCCAACCTATGACAGGCTATATAATGGAACAAGACTCTATAATTATGATGATGACAGTAGGAAATACTCCTTTGCAAGTCTTCCAATTGGCAAATCGAAGCTTCTTCAAGGCAAAACTTTTGTTGTTAACGACTTTGTTCACGATGCTGAAGGTCTAACTAATGTTTATCTTAAATTAATTGTTCCAGGTGCAAGAGATACCATTTACTACAAATATCCAATTGCTTCTCAAAGAAATGAATTTCCTTTTGTTATTGATTCATACCTTAAGAAAACTAAGGAAAAATATATGTATCAAGAATTTGTTTATCGAGGAAAGAAATACAAGATGACAGCAATTGACACAAAAAGAAAGACTCCAATAACCATCAATCGTGGGGATGTTTTTCAGTGTATTGATTTTTTGGTTAAGGATGGAAAATTCCAAATGTTGATGAGAAACCAAAAAGGAAGAAAATTCTATGTTAAGGCTGACTATTCTTTGGGCGATAGATTAAGTTTCTCCAATTCAATGATTGAAGCTAACAAAGTATTAAAATATAAGGATACCTATAGAACACACTATAACGCAATTCTTCAAAAAGAACTAATTCCTACAATGACAATTGATATGGCAAAAATGTCGTGGGGAGAGCCAGAAAGAGAAGTTACAACTAATTTTGATGGAAGTAATCGTCATTGGTTCTATTTTGGGAACATATACATTATTTATAAAAACAATAAGTTATATCGTGTTGCAATGATTCCAAACGATTTACGTTTATGAGCGAAGATTTTGACGATATTGATGACACTGACTTAAATAAACTTATTCAGCGATTTGAAGATTGTATTACCACAAAACAGGGATGTTTCTTCGATATTGATGAGTTATTGGAAGTTATTGACTACTATTTTGCAGTTGATGAAAATAAAAAAATTAAATCAGCCATAAATCTTGCCCTACAACTCTACCCCAACGAAATTGAAATATTAATTCGTAAGGCTCAAGTGATTGCTCAGGATAAAACCCCTGATGAGGCAATAAATTTCTTATTAAAATTTAAAGAATTTAACCCAGAGGACCCCGACCTTTTATTTGCATTGGCTTCTTTGTATTCACAATCGGGTAGAAGAGCAAAAGCTATTGAAAACTATAAGAAACTTCTGGTTCAGGATAATCAGGATATTGAAGTTTATTCATCATTGGGTGAGGAATATTTTGCAATAGAAAACTATGATGCAGCAGTCAAAATATATAAAAAAGCTCTAAATATTGAACCCACAAACTCCACCCTACTCCAACCCTTTGCCTATGCATCGCAATACATCAAAAATCCAAACCTATCAATTGAATTTCTAAAAAAACTTTGTAAGAAAAATCCATTCTCCGAACAAAATTGGATAGGTTATGGACTTGCTCTATACTACACTGAAAAATATTTTGATGCAATAACTGCCCTCGAACTTGCATTGGCAATTAATGATAAAAATCCTATATCACATCTCTATAAGGCTCAATCTCTAATTGCCATAGATAATGTTAAAGAAGGAATATCATCACTTCACGATGCTCATAGAATTGATCCCACAGAACCATTAGTTCTATTTTTTTTGGGACAAGCTCATGAAAAACAAAATAATTGGACTGCTGCAGCCTCCTACTATAAGGATTGCATAAAATTTGACCAGTTCAATTCCGATGCCTGGATTGGTGTTGGGATGTGTTATTTTGAGCAGGATGATTTTCATAGTGCCGAACCCTACATTATAAAAGCGATTGAAATTGAGCCAACAAATGTTCAGCATAGATTGGCCTACGCCGAAATGTTATACAAGGAAAACTACATTGAAAAAAGTGAGGAACTCTATCAAACGCTTTATGAAGAAGGAAATGAACTAGCACTTGTTACAATAAACTGGGCTCTTGTTATGGATTCTTCCAACAAATCTATGGATGCCATTCATCTTCTTAGAGAAACAATTGACAATAATAAAATTGATGAACCAAGTTTATATTTTAATTTCATAGAGCTATCATTGAAGGAAGATTATTTAAAGGATCATCTTATTGACTACGTTTTCAAACTCTTATTTGAATTTGATATAACAATTGAAATGATTGAAAAACATTGTCCTACCCTATTAATTAGCCCTCAATACGAAACCTTAATTAAAACATATATTGATGAAAAAAACTAAGTTTATTGCAATTCTATTTTTTATTGCAACAATCCTGCCAACAATAGCAATAACAGCGAACACAGAATCAAACACTCAAACAACTACTGATTCATTAAACAGCTCAGAAAAACTATCTAAAATAGAACAAGTTACTTCTTGGTATATGGACAATATGAACTATGGAACAATAACTCTATTGATGACAATTGAAAGTTCTTTTTTACCTTTTCCTTCTGAAGTTGTTGTCCCTCCCGCTGCCTACAAAGCAAGTAAGGAAGGAAGTGATTTAAATATTTTTTTAGTTGTGATTTTTGCAACCTTAGGGGCTATTATTGGAGCATTAATCAATTATTATCTTGCCTTATGGTTGGGAAGACCAATTGTACATAAATTTGCTGAATCAAAATTTGGAAAATTATGTCTTTTGAGCAGTGAAAAAATAACTAAGGCAGAAGACTATTTTGTTAAGCATGGGAGAAGTTCAACCTTTGTTGGTAGATTGGTTCCTGGAATTCGTCAATTGATTTCAATTCCTGCAGGATTAGCTAAGATGCCATTACTACCTTTTATCTTTTTTACAACTCTTGGAGCATTAGTTTGGAATATTATTTTAGCTGTTTTGGGTTATTTGGCTCATGGGCAAGCTGATTTAATTAGTAAATATAGCTCAGAACTTTCTTACATATTGCTTGGACTTGGAATTTTGTTTGTTATATATTTGGTTTATAGTAATTTTGTTAAGAAAAAATCAAACAAGTAAATAATGCAGATTAAACTTTATGGTTTAATTGGTTATCCAATAGAGCATTCTTTTTCGGAGTCTTATTTTAAAGAGAAATTTCTTAGAGAAGGAATTCAAAATTGTATATATAAGAATTTCGAAATTTCTAATTTAGAGGGTTTTATAGAAGATATTCAATCAAATGATTCCAATAATTTCAATCAACTTAAAGGTTTTAATGTTACTATGCCCTATAAGGAAAATATTATTCCCTATTTGGATTTTTTTGATAATGATTGTAAAAAAATTGGAGCTGTTAACGTTGTTAGAATTGAAAAAAAGGACAATAAAAAAGTTTTTAAAGGATATAATACTGATGCTTTTGGGTTTGAAAAATCTTTATTAGAAAATATTAATAATGAAAATATTATGGCTCTTATCTTAGGTAATGGTGGAGCTTCAAAAGCCGTTTCTTTTACTCTTAAGAAACTAAATATTCCTTATAAAATTCTAACTCGAAAAACTATTCTCTCCAACAAAGAGATAAATTATTCTTCACTTACTCCCACCTTAATCGAAAATCATAAACTAATAGTTAACACTACTCCTTTAGGAATGCTACCCTATTTAATGCAAATGCCAGATATAGATATTGAATATATTACAGATAAACATATTGTTTTTGATTTGATATATAACCCAGAAGAAACTCTTTTGCTTAAACTTGCAAAATCTAAAGGAGCTAAAACCATTAATGGATTTGATATGCTATGCTATCAAGCTGAAGAATCATGGAGGATTTGGAATGCCAGATAAAATATTTATTATAGTTAGCTTGGTTCTAATCATTTCAGTTATTAGAATTAAGAATATTGGTATTGCTTTTCGCTCAATCAACACTCTAATTCATGAACTTTCTCATGCATTTATGGCTATTTTAACAGGTGGTAAGGTGAGTGAAATAAAATTGAATGATAATGCCTCTGGTTCCTGTACAACAAAATCTAAAGGTAAATTCAAAACCTTTTTAGTGTCAAGTTCAGGTTATATTTTTTCTGCTTTTTTCTCCTATCTGCTCTTATATTCTCTTGGGAAGTTTTGGAATCAATATTTCTTCTATTTCTTTTTAATAATATCCATAATAGCTTTAATATTCTGGATAAGAAATCTTTATGGAATTATTTGGACACTTGTTTTTGCTTCAATAAATTTTGCTTTAATACTTATTCCTAATGCAATATCTAACTTCTCAAACTATATCTTACTTTTATTTGGACTATTAATATTAATAGATAATCTTATAGCCTGTATAAGCCTTCTCTACATTTCGATTACTTCTCCCAAAAAAGCTGGTGATGCAACAAATATTGCAAAAACCACTAAAATTCCTGCCTTTTTCTGGTCATTAATTTTTTTAGCAGTAGCCCTTTTTGTTGTTTATAAATCTTATCTTTTGTTTTTGCCTATATTTCAATAAAATTATTCTTCCTTTCTATATACAATTTAGGCAGAAGTTTTTAAAGTTGGGAATAACTTTTGGAGTGTATTTTCGGAGTTGCTCCACAGAGTGAGTTGTGGAAAGAGCTATAACAAACATATTTGCTGCAAGTCCAGATTCAATTCCTGCTATTGCATCTTCAAAAACAATACATTTTTCTGGTTCAATATTTAGTTTTTTGGCAGCAAGTAGATATGGGTCTGGTTCTGGTTTGCCTTTAACATTATCATCAGAGGATACAATTACATTGAAAAAGCTTTGAATTTCGGGAAGTTTTGTAAATAATGTTTCAAGTTTGTTGTTGTCAGAACTTGTGACAAGGGCTGTGAGATGATTTTTAATTTTCAATTCTTGAAGGAATTCTTTTGCTCCCTCAATATATGTATAATTCATCTTTTGCCCTAAATCTCTAATATAGGAAACTACACCATCCCATTCTTGTTCTGAAAGATGGGACAGGTAGTTTTCATATATATTTCTTATATGGCTCCCTTTAATTTGAAAGGCGAAATTGTTGATGTGTGGGATATATTTATTCCCAATTTCTGTCCAGATTTTTGTGTATTCTGTTTCAGTATCAATAACTACTCCATCTAAATCAAAAAGATAAGCAATATTATTCATATTATTTTCTATTTAGAAGCTCTCTTACGGTCTGTTTCGTTTAGTAAGATTTTTCTAATTCTAAGGCTTTTTGGAGTTACTTCCAAGTATTCATCTTCTCCAATATATTCCATTGCTTCTTCCAATGAAAAATGAACAGCTGGTGCTATTGAGGATTTGTCATCACTTCCTGAGGCTCTCATGTTTGAAAGTTTTTTTGTGAGTGAAATATTAACAACAATATCATCAGGGCGTATATTTTCTCCAATAACCATTCCTGTGTAGATTTCTTCACCTGGGTCAACAAAGAAACGTCCTCTGTCTTGAAGTTTGTTGATTGAATATTCAATTGCTAATCCTGTTTCTTTGGCAATAAGCGAGCCCATTCTTCTTCCTGCAATTTCACCCTTCCAAGGTTCAAAACCAGTTAGACGATGTGCCATAATTGCTTCTCCTTCAGAAACTGTTAATACGTTATTTCTTAGTCCTATTATTCCTCTTGAAGGAATATTAAAATCAATTTGAGAGCGGTCTCCCTTTGGTTCAATTGAAATTATTTCACCCTTACGCATGGTTACAAGCTCAATAACTTTTCCTGCAAATTGGTCTGGAACAACTATTGTTAATTGTTCTACTGGTTCACATTTTTTGCCATCAATTTCCTTAATAATTACTTTTGGTTGTCCTAATTGTAATTCATAGCCTTCCCTTCGCATTGTTTCAATTAGAATTGATAGGTGGAGTATTCCTCTTCCAAATACAATATGTGAATCAGGAGAATCAGTTTCTTTTACTTTTAGGGCTAAGTTTTTTTCAAGTTCTGCATATAATCTATCTCTAAGGTGGCGTGAGGTTACAAATTTTCCTTCTCTTCCAAAGAAAGGTGAATTGTTGATTGTGAAAAGCATACTCATTGTAGGCTCGTCAACTTTAATAGGTTTTAATGGTTCTGGTTTTTCAATATCACAAATTGAATCTCCAATATCAAAATTATCCATTCCTAAAACTGCACATATTTCACCAGCTCCAACAACATTCTTTGTTTTTTCTTTTGCTAAACCTTCAAATGTATATAGTTCTTTTACTTTCGATTTTACATTTTCTCCATTAGCCTTACAAAGCATTACGTCCATGCCTGCTTGAAGGGTTCCACGGGATAATCTTCCCACTGCAATTCTTCCAACATAGGATGAATAATCTAATGAAGAGATCATTAGTTGAGTTGTTCCATCTTCATAAATTGGTTCTGGAATATGTTCTATTATTTGATCTAATAGGTATGAAACATCTTCAGTAACATTTTTATAATCTTCACTCATCCATCCTTCTTTTGAAGAACCAAAAACAGTTGGGAAGTTTAATTGGTCTTGAGTTGCACCAAGGTTAAACATAAGGTCAAATACCTTTTCCTGAGCTTCCTCTGGATTACAATTTGGTTTATCTACTTTATTAACAACAACAATTGGTTTTAGATCTAGCTCAATTGCTTTTTGTAAAACGAAACGTGTTTGAGGCATTGGTCCTTCAAAGGCATCAACCAATAGAAGAACACCATCTGCCATATTTAAAACTCTTTCAACTTCTCCACCAAAATCACTATGGCCTGGAGTGTCAATAATATTAATCTTAAAGTCTTTGTAGTGTATTGATACGTTTTTAGAAAGAATTGTAATTCCTCTTTCTCTTTCAAGATCGTTGCTATCAAGAATTAAATCTTTTTGTTCTTGATTATCACGAAATAGTTTTGCTTGATATAGCATTCTATCTACTAAAGTTGTCTTACCATGGTCAACGTGTGCTATAATAGCAATGTTACGAATTTTTTTCATCTATTATTTATTATGTGTATTATGCAAAAATTAATTCCTTTGCCTTAAGGATTGCTTCTTGAATCGCTTCAATATCTTTTCCTCCTGCAGTTGCAAAGAAAGGTTGTCCTCCACCAGAGCCTTGAATAAGTTTGGATGCTTCTCTAATAATTAAGCCGGCATTCTTTCCTTTTTGAACAAGGTCTTGAGATAACATTATTATAAGTGTTGGTTTATTATCAAATATACTTGCGGCAATAAATACAAAATTATTGTCATTAAAATGATTTTTGAATCTATATGCTAAATCTTTTATTATGTTTGGAAAAATTGGAAGATTTAACTCTATATAGTTTACTCCTTCAAATACTTCAGTTTTATTCTTTAATTGGTTGAAAAGAGATTCGGTTCTTTCCTTTTGGAAATTTTCAATTGATTCTTTAAGGTTATCATTCTCACTAACAATCTTTTGAATTGCTTGTTGAATGTTGGATTGTTTAAGAATTGAACGAACATTTTCAACCATGGAGGAATATTCGTAGATAAGCTCTTCAACCTTAACTCCTGTAATTGCTTCAATTCTTCTAATTCCAGCTGCAATTGCTGTTTCTGATACTATCTTAATCATTCCTATGTTTCCAGTGGATTTAACGTGAGTTCCTCCACAAAGTTCAATTGATTTTCCAAATTGCATTACCCTAACATTTTCACCATATTTTTCTCCAAACAAAGCAATTGCTCCTAATTTGCGAGCCTCTTCAATGGGCATTTCTCTTCTGTCATCAGCAATAATATTTTGTCTAATAATTGCATTTACTTTCATTTCCACTTTTTGAATTTCTTCATTTGTTAGCTTTGCAAAATGAGAAAAGTCAAAACGCAATCTGTCATCATCAACCATAGAACCTTTTTGTTCAATATGAGAACCTAAAACTTCTCTTAGAGCATGATGAAGAAGATGTGTTGCTGAGTGATTAGCCTCAATTCTATGGCGTCTTTCAACATCAACAAAGGCATTAAAGGTTGAATTAATGTTTTGAGGAAGAGAATTAACTAAATGAACAGCCAAACCATTTTCCGTTTTTGTGTTTATAATATTAATTTTCTCTTCATAATTTTCAATGTAACCGCTATCTCCTATTTGTCCTCCAAGTTCTGCATAGAAAGGAGTTTGGTTGAAAACTAATTGATAGAATGTCTTATCTTTTTGTTTAACTTTTCTATAACGAATAATTTCAACGTCAGCACTTAAACTATCGTATCCCAAAAACTTAGTCTTCTCTGCTTCCTTGATTTCTACCCAATCTTCAGTGTCTATATGAGCTGCATTTCTTGAACGTTCTTTTTGCTCTTTAAGCTTTTGCTCAAATCCAACCATATCAACTTCCAATTCTTTTTCCTTTGCCATTAAACAGGTAAGGTCTATAGGGAAACCAAATGTATCAAAAAGCTCAAAAGCAAAATTCCCGTCAATAGTTTTAGTTTTTATGCTTTCGGTATATTTTTCAAATTTCAATATTCCGTTTGAAAGGGTTCTTAAAAATGATTGTTCTTCTTCAATAATAACTTTTTTAATAAGATTCTCATTTCTTTTAAGCTCTGGGAATTGCTCTCCCATTTTTAAAACCAAAAGTGGAATAATTTCATTCATAAATGGTTCCTTAAAGCCTAAGAATGTATATCCATAGCGAATAGCTCTTCTTAAAATCCGTCTAATAACATATCCTTGTTTGGCGTTTGAAGGTAGTTGACCATCGGCTATCGCAAAAGATACAGCACGAATATGATCGGCACATACTCTCATAGCAACATCAGCCATTTTATTTTGACCGTATGGAATATTTGATTTTTGAGCTAAGAATTGAATATAGGTTTGGAAAATATCTGTTTCGTAATTTGATTCTGTTTTTTGAACTGCCATACACAAACGTTCAAAGCCCATTCCTGTGTCAATATGTTTTTCCTTTAAAGGTTCAAGCCTACCATCTGACAAACGATTGAATTGAATAAAAACTAAGTTCCAAATTTCAACAACTAAAGGATGGTCTTTATTAACTAAGTCTTTTCCTTTTATATTTTCTTTATCAGCTTTTGATCTTAAATCAACATGAATTTCAGAACACGGACCACAAGGACCCTGTTCTCCCATTTCCCAGAAATTATCTTTCTTTGAACCATTAATTATTCTATCTTCACTTAAAATATCTTTCCAAATATTAAATGCTTCTAAATCTTTTGGTTGATTGTCTGCTTGGTCTCCTTCAAAAACCGAAACATATAGGTCGTTAGGGTTTAATTTTACCACCTCTGTCAAAAACTCCCATGCCCAATGAATTGCTTCTTTTTTAAAATAATCACCAAAGGACCAATTACCTAACATTTCAAACATGGTATGATGATACGTATCATGACCAACTTCTTCTAAATCATTATGTTTTCCAGAAACTCTTAAACATTTTTGACTATCTGCAATGCGAAGAGATGTTTTAGGACTATTACCTAAAAATATATCTTTAAATTGATTCATACCTGCATTAGTAAACATTAATGTAGGATCATTCTTAACTATCATCGATGAAGACTCAACAATTGTGTGATGTTTCTGAGCAAAAAAATCTAAAAAAGCACCACGAATCTCATTACTTGTCATAACAAATTGTTTTGGAAAAAAATATATATTTAATCATAAAATGAATAAGCGTGCAAAATTAGTGAAAATATACGTTATATTTTTAGTTAGAGAAGAAAAAACACTATTTTTGCAATAATATTATTAGAATATTTAATCTTAAAATTATAATTTATGGCATTCTTTAGTGTAAGAAAACCTCGAAGATTTGAATATAAACCTCGTATTTATGATAAAAAGAAGGAAGAATTAGAAGCTTTGAAATCAAAATATGGAGAAATTGAAGGAGAATCATATAAAAGAAGAATTGATTTTCGTCAAGCGATGAATGAAAAGAAAAATGAAAAGCTCGGGAAACCAATTCCTGCAACAAAAATCATCTTAATTATGTCTCTTCTTATGCTTGCATTATACCTGCTATTCACCTACATTGAAAAATAGTTTTAGATGTCAAATGTAATTCAACTCCTTGCTCAAAACATTTCCAATCAAATTGCTGCAGGCGAAGTGGTTCAAAGACCATCCTCGGTTGTTAAGGAATTAATTGAAAATGCTATTGATGCAAAATCAACTCATATCCAACTTATTGTTAAAGATGCTGGGAAAATACTTATTCAAGTTATTGATAATGGCTTTGGGATGAGTGAAGATGATGCATTTCTTTGTTTTGAACGTCATGCAACCTCAAAAATTAGAACCTCAGAAGATTTATTTCGCTTAACCACAATGGGATTTAGAGGAGAAGCTCTTTCCTCTATATCTGCAATTTCACATGTTGAGATGAAAACAAAACAAGAAAATTCAGATATAGGCACCCTAATTGTTATGGAGGGGAACCAGTGTAAAAACAAAACCTCTGTTTCATGCGAAAAAGGGACATCAATTGCTGTTAAGAATTTGTTCTATAATGTGCCTGCAAGAAGAAATTTTCTAAAAACCGATAGTGTTGAAAATAATCATATTTACGATGAATTTATTCACACTGCCCTAATTCATAATAATATTGCTTTCACATATTATAATAATGAAAAACTAATTCACAAGCTTGAAAAAGGGAATTTAAAAAAGAGAATAATTGATTTGTTTGGGAAAGCATTTAATGAAAGACTTTTGCCTATTGAGGAAGAAATTGATGCTGTTAAAATTTCAGGGTTTATTGTTAAAGCTGAATATGCTAAGAAAAACAGATCGGAACAATTCTTCTTTGTAAACAATAGATTTATGAAAAATTCTTATCTGGCCAATAGTGTTGACAGGGCATATCAAGGATTGATTGAAGAAAAAAAATATCCTGCTTTTTTTATTAACATTGAAGTCGATCCACAAAATATTGATGTAAACATTCATCCTACAAAAACTGAAATTAAGTTTTTAGACGATAAAATCATATATGCTGTTCTTCATGCTGCTGCAAAAAAAAGTCTTGGTCAATTTACTCTGGCCAACCAATTTGACTTTAATGTTGATAAAAGTTTTGAATTTACGCCATTAAAAGAAGGGCAATTTCCTAATATCCCAAAAACAGATTTTAATTCTAATTTCAATCCATTTTTTGAAAATAACAAGAAAAATGAATCAGAAGAAAACACATTTATTTCTTTTAAGAATGATAAAATAAAATATGGAAGTAGTTTAAATATATATTCTGTTGAAGAAAATATTACTAATGAGTATTCTGATAATAACCCAGAAGTTATTCAACTTGAAAATAAATATATTATAACCAAAACGAAAAAAAGTATTCTGATTATTAATCAAGAAAGAGCTTCACAAAGAATCCTTTTCGATAAGTTTTCCAATTCTCATTACGACGACATTTCTTGTCAACAACTCCTTTTTCCTTACAATCATTTTTTCTCTCCGAGCCAAACATCTCAACTCTTAGAACTGCTTTCTGAAATAAGAAAATATGGTTTTATGATAGAATATCAAAATGATGGTAGCTTTAATATTACTGGAGTTCCAAATAATTTTTCATCTGAAGATGCTCAAATTGTATTAGAGGATATGTTATATGAAATGAACGAAACTAATTTTGATACTCCAACTCCCAAATACTACAAAGTAGCTCTTGCAATGTCTAAACGTTTATGTGTTAAAGAAGGTAAGCCTCTTAGGTCAGAAGATATGTTTGGAATTGTTGGACAATTGTTTTCTTGTCAAAACTGTGAGACAACTCCTTTCGGTAAAAAAATATTACATAAGATTTTTATTGAAAACATTGATAAAATATTTGAAGAGTAAAAAATATGATAATATAATTTTATTTGTATCTTTGTAGCTTATATAGAGAATAGTATTTAATCAAATATATGAAAGAGATATGTTAAAAAAACGAATATCCTTATTGTTTACATTAATAATTTGTTTTGCCTTTTCACTTGATGCACAAATTGTTCCAATAACAACTGCCGACTACGGACTCTATGGTTATCCCCTAACTGTTGGTTATCAGAAATACTCAACCGACACTAACTATGTTCAAAAAGAAAAAAAGACAAGTTTTATTGATGATTACCATATGACATTTAATGAAAATAGAAGGTTAGTAAAAAGACAACATTTCATTAATGGGAATAAAGATAGGTATACAATTTTTACATATGATGATGTAACTCGAGATTTATTAAAGGAAGAATTGTTTGAAGCCAACTCAAAAATTGTTTCTACAATTACCCACAAATACGGATATCTTGGAAGATTAGAAGAGGTTCTTTCTGTTGAATATCCTGTTTCACTTGGAGGTGCTAACAAAATGGTTAGTAAACAAACTTATAAATGGAATTCAAAAGGGCAATTATCTGAATATTCAATCTATGGTGACGATGCTTCAAAACAAAAAACAATTGAATATTTTTATGGACCACAAGATAGTTTGATTTACACCCTAACAACATTCGGGTTTAACAAAAATATTGAGAAAACAACATATAAAAGAGATTTCAAACATCATTTAATTGAAATGTCTGTTTTCCGTAACGACCTACAAGTCAGAAGAGAAACCTACGATTTGAATGATAATTTTCAAATAATTGGTAAAAAAGTTTATAATGGTAAAAACAAATTAACCCTTTCCTACACTTATACTTACGACGAGCATAATTATATGTTGTCCGAAATTGCCAAGGACAATAAGGGTAAATGGGCAATTGAATACTATTATAAATATGAAAAGGATAAATTCTTTAACTGGACTAAGAAAATTACTTACGATGGTTGGGAACCTAAATATATTGAAACAAGAGTAATTACATATTCAGATAAGGACCATTTCTATCAAGACTTGAAAGATTCTGATCAAAAGAAAGTTATTCTTAATAGAGATAAAGAACCAGCTACTTTAAAATTCCAAGAAGAAACAGAAGCACGTTCTGAATAATTAATCTAATAATTCTTTTGCAAGACTAAGAGCAGAATCAGTAGTTTTGCCATTTGAAATAATTGATGCAATTTCATTAACTCTTTGATCTTGATTTAAAAGTTTCATTTCAGAGTAAGTTGAATCTATGGTAGTATTCTTAAATACTTTAAAATGATAATTTGATTTTGCTGCAATTTGAGGAAGATGTGTAATTGCAATAACTTGATGATTATTACTCATTTCTCTCATAATAGAGCCAACCTTTGAGGCAATATCGCCACTAACACCAGAATCAATTTCATCAAATATAATTGTTGGCATAGACTGTTTCTTACTCAAAACAGCTTTAAGAGAAAGCATAAGACGAGAAAGCTCTCCACCAGAAATAACCTTTGAAATAGGTTGCAACTCTCCTCCTCTATTTGCATTAAATAAAAACTCAATATCATTTTCTCCATTTGATGAGATAGAATTGTTTTCAGTAATATTTATCTTAAGAACTGCATCTTTCATTCCCATATCAGAAAGCAAAGGCAAAATCTCTTTTTCAATCTTTTGAGAAGATAGTTTTCTTTGTTTAGTTATATCCTTTGCCAAAAGAATTAGTTTTGAAAAAATATCCTTTTCCTCAATCTTTAATTCTTCAATTTTGTCCGATAAATTAGACGATAATAAAAGCTTATTATCTATCTCATCTCTTATCTTAAGTAAATCTTCTAAAGAATTGACAGAATGCTTTTTCTCTAAATTATAAATAATGTTTAAACGCTCTTGAGAATCCTCTAATTTTTGAGCATCCAAAACAATAGAACTATCCAAATTAATAAGTTCAGAAACTATATCTTTCAACTCAATATAAGAAGAATCCAGTCTGATATATAAATCCTCCAAAGCCTTATGATGAACAACAACCTTTGAAAGATTTTGACGAGTTTGTTGAATAAGATTTATCGCACCAAGAAAATCTTCATTGTCTAATTGATTAATTGATTGAACAATGCTTGTTTTAATTTCTTCAGCATTTGAAAGCAATTCAACCTCTTGTTCCAACTCCTCTTGTTCTCCAATTCTTAAATTAGCCTTTTCAAACTCTTGACTAAGAAATTGGAAATAGGAAGCCTCTTTTTGAAACTCGGCCTCTTTTTTTTCCATATCAGAAATTTCATTAACTAATTTCCTCCACTGAGAATAAATAGAATGATAGTCAAAGAATAAGGTTTTATTATCAATATAAGAATCAACAATTGAAAACTGGAAAGTTGAATTCTTAAGAGTAAGAGTATTATGTTGAGAATGAATATCCATTAACTTCTCCGACAACTCTTTCATCAGATTCAATTGCACAGGGGTATCATTAATAAAAGCTCTTGATTTACCATTAGAGCCTATCTCACGACGAAAAATTGTTTGAGAATTGAAATCTAAATCATTTACTTCAAAGAAATCAATAAATTCATCACCCATTTCAAAAACAGCTTCAACAACACATTTCTTTTCCTTGTCCCACAAAACATTAGTGTCTGCTCTTTGTCCTAAAACCAAACCTAATGCCCCTAACATAATGGATTTACCTGCTCCTGTTTCTCCAGTTATAGCAATAAATCCCTTATCAAAAGGAATATCCATCTGACGAATTAATGCGTAGTTTTCAATCTTTAAATTATGAAGCATTATTAATTTTAGTAGTTAATGATTAATAGATAATCTTTTCTCTTATTTTAAAACTAATGCAAAAGTAAAGAAAAAAATCAATATCAAGCCAAACAATAGTTGAATGATTGGTTGAATAATTAAGTTATAATGCTAATAGTTTGTTTTTGATTGTTGGATTGAAAAGAATTTTAGTAAGAATTTTTGAAGGTATATCATCGCCAAAACTATTTAATTTTTCAATAACCATAAGTTTTGATTTTTCAATGTCTTTTTCTTCAGTAATGATAGTTTTCAAATAATTAAACTGAACTTCATTAAGCTCAGCTTTTATGCAATCAAACAAATCATCTAATATTTGGCTTTGAGAAAGACTTGACGGCTTTTCATTCGCAATGCTATTATAATACTCCAAGATAAATAATAACTTATTAAATTCGCCAGGAATCAAGTTTTTATCTATGTTTT
>Ga0265294_10003360_pt1 | contig 20489 bp, 20 predicted proteins | sample MunlanPumphouse3_FD_192504 | JGI IMG/M metagenome (GOLD analysis project Ga0265294, IMG submission 192504) | Groundwater microbial communities from a municipal landfill in Southern Ontario, Canada - Pumphouse #3 | ecosystem: Environmental > Aquatic > Deep subsurface > Groundwater | place...
TCATCAAACGATGGATAGTATCGCCGCAATCGGTGTGACCAATCAACGGGAAACGACGATTATATGGGATAAAAAAACAGGAAGACCAATTTATAATGCGATTGTTTGGCAATCTCGCCAATCATTACCCTATTGTCAAAAGATAGCGAAATATCGCGATCTAATTCACTCAAAGACAGGGCTATTAATTAATCCTTATTTCAGTGCTTCGAAAGTTCGCTATATTCTCGATAAAGTACCTAATGCTCAAAAAAGAGCCGAAGCTGGAGAATTAATGTTTGGAACGGTTGACACATGGCTTATTTATAACATGACAAAAGGAAAAGTCCACGCTACTGACCCCAGCAATGCATCACGAACAATGTTTTATAACATTTTCGATATGAAATGGGATCAAGAGTTGCTGGATTTATTCAATATTCCCCAATCTATGCTTCCAGAAGTAAAACCATCAAGTGCCGACTATGGTGTGGCTTCCTTCTTTTCGAAAAATGTTCATATTTTTGGTGTCGCTGGTGACCAGCAGGCCGCCTTGTTTGGTCAGGCTTGCTTTCAAAGCGGTGATTTAAAAAATACATATGGTACTGGTTGTTTCGCTTTGATGAATACTGGCAAAGAAGCAATTCTTTCTAAGAATGGCTTACTGACAACCGTTGCTTGGCAAATAGGTGATGATGTCTTCTACGCTCTTGAAGGCAGTGTCTTTGTTGGTGGTGCTGTTGTTCAATGGCTGAAAGAGTCGATGAATCTTATTAATACAAGTGATGAAAGCGAACGAATAGCCCGCAAGGTTGATGATTCTCAAGGCGTATATATTGTTCCAGCTTTTGTTGGACTGGGGACACCCTATTGGGATAATGAAGCCCGCGGCGCCGTATTTGGAATCACGCGAGGAACAACCAAATCGCATTTTGTGCGAGCATCGCTTGAAGCAATCGCTTATCAATCAAAAGATGTTATTGAAGTGATGAAAAAGGAAGCTCATGCTGATGTGTCGGCTTTGCGAGTTGATGGTGGCGCGACTAAAAACAAGTTATTATTACAGTTCCAATCAGATATTTTGCGGTGTGAAATTCGTCTTCCCCAATGTTTGGAAACAACTGCTCTGGGCGTCGCATATATGGCGGGATTAGGAAGCGGTTATTGGAAAAATATGAGTGAAATTGAAAAGTATCATTGCTTACAAGCGACTTATTTACCAAAAATGGAAGAGAAGTTAGCGATTAAAAAATACGCTGGTTGGAAACAAGCTGTCAAAGCAACTATGGCGTTTAAATTAAAGGAATAATATGTCAGAAAAACAAATCTTATCAAACGAACAATTCAAGGAAATATATCACGCTCTCGGTGTCAAAAGTACCTTAAATTTTGACTTCCTATATCAAGCCTATGTTCATGCGATGGAAGGAGCCAAAAGCATCGCGGAAGCCAACCTTTTTGGTCGTGTCGTTCCAATTAACCCCATCTCATTGATTCTTTACTTGGTGAATGAACATGGCTACTTTTTAGACTCACATCCTGATGCCATTCAAGAAGAAATAATCGCTGATGAAAAATATATGCAGACAATCATTAGCGTCGCGCTTGATAAGTATTACACTAATGAGCATCTATCGTATAAATCTAAAACGATTCTTAGCCGTTTTTCTCCGAGTATTTCCACTCTTAACACTTACCTGAATTTTATGCTTGGTATCTTAACTAAATTTTCACGCAATAAGCCAAATGAAACATTAATTGTCGATATTATGTCAAAAGGTTTTTCCATGGCAAGAGCGATTAGCGACCTCCTCGTTTCGGGCTTTGAAACTGAGGCTTTTTCGACCTGGCGGACGTTACATGAAGCAGAATGTATTCTTCTTATTTTAACCAAGCACGGCAAGCCGGTAATTGATAAATATTTGGTGCATATGAACTATGCTATGGCCTTTCGCGGCATTGTTTTTGATAAAGATAAGACTGACGAAATATTCGCGCAAATTAAAGAGGAAATGCGCAATTTCAACTTAAAAAGCAAGGATATGAAGCGTTTTATTGAATACGGATGGTTAATGGCGGTGCCCAAAGAAGAAAGTGATGAAGTCGTTAAATTAAACTTTCGCGATGGAGTCGAAAAAACGGCCGGTCTTAAGAAGTATTCACCAATTTATGAGATGTCGAGCGAGATCGCCCATAGCTCACCATTACTAATCTATTCGCGGCGTGACTATTTCATGCATTTGACCCTTATTAATGTCTATGAATCATTCTTTCGATTAGAAAAGATTTTTACTGATATTTATGTTCGTTCAATCAATGAAGCCGAACGAAAAAGGTATATGTTCATGCGAAAGATTTATTATAGCCAACTTGTCAGCCTTCACGCTCAAGAGCAATCATTTATTCGTCAAATGAATGTCCGCAAAAAGAGCAATTAAGTACTAACTATTATCGCAATAAAAGAGTCGGAGAAAGAGCTTAACCTCCACCTAGAAAATGGGTGAGGATAACGCGGTCTCCGTCTTTTAATATCATGTCAAAACGTGCGAGATGAGTTATGCGAACATCGTTAACAAACATCACACAATCTTGAAAGTCTTTTTCCTCAAGATTAGGATATTGCTTTTTTAGTCTTGCAAAAATTTCTTTAAAAGTACCAGGAGCGACATCAATTTCATGAAGCTTGTACTTACTTCTAAGAATATTTAAGAAAATTATTTTGACCATTGAATAAGCCTCATTTTCTATAAATGACACGCAAGTCATTATTCAGCATATCGATGTTTAATATTTGGTTTATTAGCGCTTCCTCTTTGTTCAAACAAAACATAACAAATTGAGCGACCATCAAATGAGCGACAAAAGGTGGGACGAAAGTCGGGGCTTTCATCTCTTGTTCAAGGCCCGAGGTTGCCTGTTGGTAATAGTCTTTTACAAGATTAGAATTGGCTAATGATATTCCAACTTGCCCATACCAACCACCTATTGCCCCATGAATTAGAGGTCGATTGTGTATGCCACACAGCTTTTCAATATAAATTTTGCAATGGATGTTATCGACGGCATCAAAAACTATATCGATATTTTTAAAAACGGATTCATCTACTTCCTCGATCTTAGAAAAGTGCGTTTTTACGCTAAGATCCGGACAAATTGAAAGTAGTTCACGTTTGACAATATCGACTTTGGGTTGTCCGATATTCTGAGGGGTCGAAAACAACTGCCGGTTTAGATTAGTAATCGAGAACAAGTCTTTATCAACAAGACACATATCGTGTACGCCCATGCGACATAGAGCGTGAGCAAGATACCCTCCTAGTCCACCAACACCGACGATAAGAATTCTCATCGCTTGTATCTTTGCTTGGTCTTCACTTGAAAGAATGCCACTATTGTTGATAAAACGGAGGTCGGCTATCTTGTTTTTCATGTCGATATCATCACTTTCGTCTTTATTATATCAAAAAAGTAGGCGAGATTAATCCTCGCCTACTTCAAATATTTTCGACTAATAATCGAATTATACATCGACATTTGCGTAGCAAGAGCCACCAATAAATTCTCTTAACAGCGAATTGTTAGGGACCCATTCATCAGGCATGTCATCAAAATACTTCAGAAGACGAATTAGCCTTTCAGCGACCGGGAAATAAATGGAATTTGTATCGATGTTTGTTAAAAGGGGCATTGCGTATTTTTTCATGACTGATAGTTCATAACTCAATAAGGAATTGAAAACGTAATCAGCTCCTTCTTGGGTGTTATAAATCCAGGTGAATTCGCCTTTTCTTACGCTTGGCCACATACTCATTGTTTCTTCGGCAGAAGCATTGCGATACTTTTTATCACGTACAATGCGTCGTAGTAAACGCAAATCAGTTAAGGACATTGGATTGTGATTATCGAAGTTAATTTGGGCCTGGGGGGAAATATAAATCTTAAATTTTTGATGCTTAGGAATGTTAATTGTTAATAAATCATTCAAAGCATGAATGCCCTCGATAATAATGGGCTGATTGTGGGGCACCTTGAGTGTCCTACCGGCTACGCGCTTACCAATTTTGAAATCGAAACGAGGAAGTTGAACTTCCTTACCGCTAATTAAATCGAGCATATTTTGGTTAAACAATTCAACATCAAGGGCGTTAATTGATTCTAAGTCAGGATCGCCATTTTCATCCTTTGGAACTTCATTTTTTGGAAGATAGTAGTCGTCGATACTCAAACGAATAGGTTTAATGCCGCGGGACATCAATTCAATGCGCAGACGATTCGAGAAAGTCGTCTTTCCACTAGAAGATGGACCGGCAATACAAATAAGGCGAATGGTATCAATATCGCTTTCGATGGCGTTACCAAGCTCGGTTAACATACGGTTATGCCTTGTTTCACACATATTGATAAAATCGATGACACCATCTTTTTTTATATGTTCATTAATTCCGTAAACGGAATCCGCACCAGCGATTTTTCCCCAAGCATGCGAAGCTTTAAGTGTCCTACCAAAAGTCGGGGCATCTTCAAACTTTGGTATTTCTCCTCCAGCTTCAGCCCGAGGGTATTGAACAATAACGCCTGGTGAATAAAGACGAGTTTTGTATTTCGTAAGGTAACCAGTTGAGGGAACCATCCTTCCATACATATAGTTAAGATAGCCATCGCAATCATAAAGATGAACCGTTTTCTCAGGACGATACTTAAGTAGCTCTAATTTATCGTTTAATTGTCGCTTAATATAAATTTCGCGAGCTTCTTCCTTGGTCACAATCATGCGATTCAATGGATAATCAGCAGCGACGATTTTGTCCATTTCCTCGGTAATTGTTTTAAGCATTGCCATGTCGCTATGTCGAGAATTATTCAAAATCTGAACAAAAATCGAACGAGAGACGTTATAACTAAAACGAACTTCTAGTTCGGGATAGGCGCGATGAAAGGCCATCGCAACTAAATAACGTAGAGAAGTTTCATAAGTGCTAATAGCATCTGTATCTTTGACGGTGAGAAACTCAACTTCAGCGTCATAATAAACTTCATAAGTTAATTCGCGAATGCGATTATTGACTTTTGCACAGACGAACTCTTTTTTTGGATCTGCTACTAGGTCGAGCAGGGCGACCTTTTTTTCAAAGCTTTTTTCATTGCCTTGATACTTCAATGTGAATGCCATGTGGATACCTCCCAATTGGGCGTGTAGTAAGATAATACAAGATTAATCTTGCCAATGCAACCGCTTACATTTTAGCCGTTCTCTTCCTGATTTAACATAGAAAGACTAATTATCTTGAAAAAAGAAGCATAGCTTCTATCTTTTTGAATTAGTTTTGCTACTTATGTTTTATTACTCACTGATTATAAAGATGATTTCTTTACTTTGTTTTGATAATTCCTTAGAATTATAGGCGATGTTGTTATAAACAGCTAATATCCAATATCACTATTCAACGTTAGAAAGCGTTCTCGAAAACTAACAAAGAAAATTCTCGCTTTATTTACGAAAATGACACATCAGAATATTTAGGAGATTAAAACATGAAAAAATCAATGGTCTATATTCAAAGCGGTGGTCCGACGGCCGTAATTAACACCTCGCTTTATGGCGCGATTATTGAGGCAAAAAAGCATTCAGATAAAATTGATAAGATTTATGGTTCCCTTTATGGTGTTGAAGGTTTAATTGTTGATGATTTAATTGATCTTGGTCAAGAAGATGAAGAGACAATTGAATTACTTAAACAAACTCCTGGGGCAGCTTTAGGTTCAACGCGTTACAAGCTTCCAAAAGATTTACACGACAAGCAATACATGAGCATTATTGATACTTTAAAAAAGTATAATATTGGTTACGTTTTCGTTAATGGTGGCAATGATTCGATGGATACTTGTCATAAGCTATCATTGCTATGCAAAGAAATTGGCTATGACTGTAAAGTTATGGGTGTCCCTAAAACAGTTGATAACGATTTAGCCTTAACCGACCATTCGCTCGGTTTTGCAAGCGCCGCCAAACACGTTGTTAATACTGTCAAGTCGATTTGTGTGGACGCTCGCGTTTATAAACGTGGCAAGGTTTATATAATCGAACTGATGGGGCGAAATGCTGGTTGGCTTACTGCTTCAGTTGATTTATTACCGGAAGAAACAAGACCTGATTTAATCTATTTGCCGGAAAATCCATTTAATGTCGATGACTTTTTAAGAGATGTCAAAAGATTATTCGATGAAAAAGGCAATGCCATTGTCGTGATTTCGGAAGGTATTTCCTTTGAACGCGATATGACAAAAGCGCGCGTTGACGCCTTTAATCACGTACAACTTGGTGGTGTAGGCGACGAACTTGCTGACATGGTCGAAGTTCGCCTTGATCTTCCGACACGTTCAATTGAGTTATCATTACCGCAGAGAGCAGATCCTCTTCTCGTGAGTAAAGTCGATCAAGAAGAAGCGATTGCCTGTGGAAGTCTTGCCGTCAAATTAGCACTTGAAGGTCATACTGGAGAGATGGTTTGCATCAAGCGTTTAAGCGATGACCCATATCAAGTCGAATATGTTCCAGAAGATATCGCTAAAATTGCTAACGCTGAACGGATTGTTCCTCAATCAATGATGGCGGGTCCGGGTCATATGGATGAATCCTTCCGTCGATATTGTTTGCCCTTAATTCAGGGATCAGTCGACATTAAATTCGAAAACGGCATGTATAAGTCGGCTGTTTTAAAAAGAGTAAAAGTTAAGTAAAAAATAACCGGGTCATCATTAATGAGATCCGGTTTTTATTATAAATAAGAATCAAGAAATTGCTGATCGGAAACATCATCAAGACCAAACAGATGAGCTTCTTCAAATTGGCCGTCGACATAATAATAAGCGGCAGGAGCGATTGTTTCGCCGAGTTCAAATGTTTCTCTTAAAGAAATACCATCTTCCTCACTAAAGCGATATAAGTCGACAATCTTAATCGACTTTTCACTGTCTCTAGCCTTTGGGAATATTTTATTAACATAAATGTTTCTGGCTCTTTCATTATTTCGATCATATAAAAAATATAAGACATCGTCATCTTCGTTTAGGTGATGCATTACTGATTGATAAGTAGCAAGTGAATACATATTGCTCACTCTTACTAGTTGATTCATCATCGTTTCAAAGGGTGAGTATGTTGAAGCAGTCATTTTGCTAACCGCTCCTTTGGCATAAGTGCTGTTAGTTTCAAAAATTAGTAAGTAAGGCACTTCCAAATTAGCGATAAAAATATCTTGATATTGTTGCCAAATTTTTGAATATTCCAAATAATCATCATTATTGGAAGCGTTAAGATAATAAACTAGGGCCGATGTTTCATAGACATAGCGTAGCAAATTTGGCTTAAAGGCCAGGCAACTTGAGCACGTTTCAGCGAGAACATAAAAGATAAATGGTTCGTTATTATCTAAAAGAGATAGTATTTCTTCGCTATCTGTGTGGCGGAGATAATTATCATAGTTACTACCGACAACGGGTTCTGTCATTTGATATAACTCACCATTTTTTTCAATGCGAATAATATCCGAAGGGCGATGACCACACGAACTAAGCAAGAGCGGTGTTAATAAGAAAACTGATAAATGCTTAAATTTCATATTACGTAGTATAGCACCGCCAAAAATAGAAAAAAAGTAACTTGTCTTGAAGGAGAGCTATTGTTTTGGTAAACGGCTTGTTCTTGTTATTGTTTATGTACGATTGTTATAATAATTCTATTGAACGAGGAACACTTATGAATGTATGGCACATGGCACCTAAAGAGCGGATTAAACCCGAAAGCTTTTTGGCGTGTATCGAAATATCTAAAGGTAGCAAGAACAAGTATGAACTGGAAAAACAAACAGGAACGCTTATTCTTGATCGCATTTTATATACTTCAACCCATTATCCGCAAAATTATGGCTTTATCCCCTTAACATATGCTGAAGATCTCGATCCACTTGATGTTTTAGTCCTTTCTTCCGAATCGATTGTTCCCTTAGCGTTGGTCGAATGCTATCCCATCGGTGTTTTAGAGATGATTGATGGCGGGTATCTTGACGAAAAGATTATTGCCGTTTGCAAAAACGACCCAATCTACAATATCTATAAAGATATTCGCGAGTTACCTCCTCACGTTTCCAATGAAATACGTCACTTTTTTCGCGTTTATAAGCAACTGGAAAATAAAAAGACGATTGTCAATCGGATGAAGGGCGCTAAATATGCTCGTGAAGTTGTGGCTAAATGTTTAAAAGCTTATGAAGATAAATTTGTCGAATACGAACCATTTGTTTATTAAAAGATAAAAAAGTAAAACGCCTTGTCAATGTGACGAGGCGTTTTTGATAATCGCTTTCCATTTATGATGAGCAATTCGCTTATAAATGACTTCTTTAGTTTGGACATAGTGCATCTGCGCCCAGTAATACCATAAAATATCCTGAAGTTCGATCAAGCGAAGCAGATGCCGAAATTGTTTTTCGTCGACACTTTTCCCGTAATATTGTCTTAAAAAGTAACGTCGTGATTTATCATCGACAATATCATTTTCGCTAATAAAACTAGCCAAGTCGAATAAGGGATTATTGTCAGCGGCATACTCAAAATCAATTAAGAATACTTGTCTTTTGCGAAAGAGGAGATTGCCGTTAACGACATCATTATGACAAAGGACAAATGGATCTTGATAGATGAACTTCTCGACTGAAGAAATAACCTTGCGCTCATAGAGCGTATCAACATAGTCAACGCATTTTGATTTATAGTAGCGAAGGCGGTTGAAAAGATCAAAGGAAACGCCGGTGCTAATTTTAGCGCGATGGAGTTTTTTTAATGCTTTGGCAACATAAGCCATTTGCTCATTTGTTGGTTGTGATACTATCTTTTTTGTTCGCTTTAAGTAAAGAGATAATTTGGTACCATCGTTTTCATTAAAATAAACGACATTTTCCGAAATTTTTAGTGGAGCAACTTTATTAATGCATATCGCCTCAAGCTTCGAATTATAAAACTGATCTCGAGATGATTTTTTGATTCGTAAAACATGTTGGCGATTAATTAAATACGAGTGATTAGAAAAACCGGATTTGAGATGCTCAATCTTCTCGGCATTTTTTCCGGCGATAACGTGGTAAATGTTTTTGATTTCACTAGTTGTTGGCATTTTATTTGACCTCGAGGCGATGGGCCGCCTTATAAAGGTTTATAGTTGAAGGGCGAATAAAAGAAACATAAATCGTTTCGTATTTCTTTACGTGTGCTTCACCTTTATTTTCTCCGCGGGTAACATCTTTTTTTGTAGCATACATTACTTCGCCTCGGTCTAGGTCAGAACATAACAAAGCGATTTCGGCGGCGGTGATCAAATCATCATTAGTGGGATTTGGCTTTTTGATGATGACGTGGGCTCCCGGCTGATTAAGAAGATGAAACCAGATATGCTGACGGGAAGCATAAACAAATGACAAGTAATCATTTTGGGCAGCCGTTTTTCCAAAATAGAAAACCGTATCGTTATCTTTTAAAAGATATGGAGCGTATTTTTTGGTAACCGGTAAGCGAATTTTATTTTTGGGTGTCATTAATGCGTTTTGGCTGACAAAACGTTCGATTTCGTCTTCGGTTGATGAGGAGAGGAAATCCTTAATAAAGAGACTTTCATTTAATTCTTGTTCAGCATCAGCGATTAGTTTATCGCTCAAAGCAATTGTGCTTTTAGCCTTCTTATAAATTTTGTAAAAAGACTGTGCATTTTCGGCAAGTGTCTTTTGCCCATTTAATTGAATCACCTTGCCGTTTATTTCGAGTTTGTCGGTGCGCCACTTTTTGTCAACGGGATAAGCTAAGATGGCGTCACCTAATTCTTTATATGACAATTGAATATTGGCCTTCTCGACATCAGCTTTTATATTATCGATTTTTCGCGATGCGGCTTTAATTCTCGAATTGACAAATCGATAAATTTTGATGAACTTTTCCTGATTACGCGTCATTGATGATTGGTTTAAACGACTTAATTCATAATTCGTGTACTTTTCATAGTCAAAAGGCTTATCGGATGCCGTTTTGCTTTGCAACGTCGTGAGTGGCTTTTCATATTTAAAACCACGGGCAATGATACGAGGCGCGTCGATTGTGTTCTTGCGAAAGGCATTAAGAATATTGTCTTCATCATCGGTAAGAATTAAATTAGGGTGAGCGGAAATTAATTCGATGTATAAGCGCCTTGTTACTGTTTGATACGCACTAGTAGTTATGGTGTATTTAAAACAAATAATCCGATCATTGTTTATTTGCGAAACGTTAACAATATAGGCATTGTTCATTTCTTTTTTCAAAAATAGGTAAAGAGGATTTACTAAGGTTGGAGGTGTATTGCTCAAGCCGCTGATAAAGACAGAGGGATTAGTATTGTCTAGATTGATGATAAGATAACGGCGTTTACTTGAAGAAAGTTGTAGAAAAAAGATGCGGCTAGAATAAAAGATGATTTTGCGAATGTATTTGCCAGCAATTTCATCTCCGATTTTGCTTACGACGATAGAAAAATCTTTGGCTGATATTCTCATGGCATAATTATAGCATAATTAGAATTGATTTAAGTGATATCTTCACATATAATTAGTTTACTTATTATGGAAAAAGAACCATTAAAGGAAGGACTCCTTATTATCATTTCTGGCCCGAGTGGGGTTGGCAAAGGCACAATTCGCCGCCAAGTTATGGGCGATGGTAGTCTTAATCTTGCCTATAGTGTCTCGATGACAACTAGAGAAAGACGGATTAACGAAATTGACGGAGTCGATTACTTTTTTGTTTCAAAAGAAGAATTTCAACGCAACATTGATAACGGTAACTTTCTTGAATGGGCCGAATTTGTCGGCAACCGCTATGGTACGCCAAAGCACTATGTCGATGCATTACGCAGACAAGGTAAAAACGTCGTCTTGGAAATCGAAGTGGAAGGTACGAAACAAGTACTTAGTCGCTGCAAAGGCAGCAATGTCGTTTCCATTTTCGTTATTCCTCCGAGTTATGAAGATCTTGAAAGAAGAATTCGTCATCGCTCAACTGAGCCGGAAGACATCATTCAAAAGCGCCTTGCTAAAGCGCGTAAGGAAATGCACCTTAAATATCACTATGAGTATGTAGTTTTAAACGATCGCCCGGACCGAGCCGGCAAGGAAATAAGAGAGATAATTAGAAACAAATTAAATGCAAAGCTTATTAAATAAATATAGGGCAAATTATGCGTATTTTAGAAATATTAACTGAGCATCGAGTTAACGCGCTTAATCGCCCTTTTTCTTATGTCTATTTTGGAAAAAAGGATGTGCGGATCGGTTTTCGGGTCCTCATCAATTTTAATAATAGAAAATTAATTGGCTATGTCATAAAGGTCGAAGACACAAAGCAGACACTGCAAGAACTTGAAAAAGAAAAAGGTTTTCTCATTCAAGAAATAATTGATGTGATTGATGATAGTGAACTTCTTAATGATGAACTCATGGCTCTTGTTGAAAAAATATGTCAACACTACCTCGTTTCTAAGATTAGCGTTTTGCAGACGATGCTTCCCAAATCACTAAAGCCAAGAATGTCCTCGCTTAAAGGACCTAAAGCATATTACGACAAATATCTTGTCGCAATTGATGATAATGAAGAAGGGCTTACGCCTCGACAAATTGAATTATTGAGATTCATCAAGCGCAATGGCAAAATCCTCAAACGAGATGCTGGCTCCCCAAGTATTGTTGAAAAACTTATTATCGCTAATCGTCTAAAAATTATTGAAATTGAACGCTATCGCTTAGAAATTCCAGAATTTCGAAAAGAGACAGCAAAAACGCTGAATGATGAGCAAAAAGAAGCAGTCCGAAGTATTTTAGCTGCTGAACAGGCCGTCAGTTTACTTCAAGGCGTCACCGGCAGTGGCAAAACCGAGGTTTATTTATCCCTTTCTGAAGCGGTGATTGATGCAGGGCGAAACGTCTTAATGCTTGTTCCGGAAATCGCCCTAACTCCAATTATGGTCGAATACTTTCAGAGGCGGTTTAAAGGTAATGTCGCCATTTTGCATAGTGAGCTAACAGAAGCCGAAAAGTATGATGAATACCGAAGAATATCGAAAGGTGAATGTCGGGTGGTTGTCGGAGCAAGAAGCGCTATATTCGCACCTTTAGAAAATATTGGTTTATTTATTCTTGATGAAGAGCATGTCGAATCTTATAAGCAAGATGTAGACCCTTTTTATCACGCTCGCGACATTGCCATCATGCGCGCTGAACATCATCACGCTAAGGTGGTGTTAGGTAGTGCAACGCCGTCGCTCGAAAGTAAGGCCCGCGCTTTAAAAGGCGTGTACCATTATGCCGAGCTTCCTCACCGCATAAATGAGCAGGCACTTCCCAAAGTATCGATTGTCGATATGTCAAATCCGCGAAATTTGACAAGGCAGTCGGTCATGTTTTCCGAACTATTAATTAAGCACATTGCTGAGCGACTGACAAAAGGCGAACAAGTCGTTTTATTAATTAATCGGCGAGGGTATAGCGGATATGTCACATGTCGCTCCTGCGGACACATTTTTAAATGCCCAGATTGCGGTATAACCCTCACTTATCATCGTCAGGACGAAATGCTTAAATGTCACCATTGTAATCATGTGGAGTTTGCCCCAGAATCTTGTCCTGAATGTGGTGGTAAATATTTTTCAAAAAGCGGATTCGGCACTGAACGCATCATAGATGAGATTAAGAAAATATTTCCTGAAGCGCGGACATTGCGCCTTGACAGTGATGTCGGAAGAGTGCGCAATAATATCGCCAAAACGATCGAAGCCTTTCGTAATAAAGAAGCTGATATTTTGGTCGGCACGCAGATGATTGCCAAAGGTCACGATTTCCCTGATGTTACCCTCGTAGGAATTGTACTTGCTGATATCGGCCTTTCCCTTCCTTCCTTTCGAAGTAGCGAACGCGCTTTTGAACTTATTACGCAAGCGGTAGGAAGAAGCGGGCGAGCAGCCAAAGTCGGTGAGGCGATAATTCAAACTTATAATCCCAACCATTACGCGATTCGCTTAGCGGCCGCTCAAGACTATGAAACCTTCTTTGTTAAGGAAATGATGGTTCGTAAAGCTCAACAGTACCCCCCTTATACCTACTTAACAAGTGTTCAAATTTCATCAAAAAACGAAGGATTAGCCATCGATACGATCCATACAATCGCCGAAGAAATAGCAAAAAAGCAATTTCCGGATGTGACAATTCTTGGCCCAGTAACACCATTTATTCATTTTGAAAAGGAAACTCATCATCGTGTTTTGCTCCTTAAATATAAGTCGGAAGAACTTATCAAAAAATATCTTTCAAGGTTATTGCTTACTTTACAAAGTAAAACGCAAATCAGTGTCGCGGTTAATGTCGATCCGTATAACTTTTAATTAAAAGTTGCCACACGGTGTTATAATTTATTTATCAGACAAAAAGGAACTCAACACATGATAACTATTTCCATTCTTGGTCTAGACCAATACGCAATCGGCACATACTCGGCTGAACACACAAAAAACCTCGCCAATCTATTTGAAGTTAAAACGAGCGACATTTCTTTCTATGCTCCAAATTGTTTTATGTATCATGAAGGAATTGATCAAACATCTTGGAATACTTTAATTCGCGTTCACGCTCCTCGTCCGTTCGAAAAAATTGAAGACAAGATCACCTCATATCTTTTTAAAACTCTAGCGGATGTGGCAATTAATATTGCGGTTGAATTTTATTATTATGAACAAAAAAATCGTCACGAGCACATTAACAAAGAATATCCTCGTTTTATCACTGACGCTAATGCGGTTGTAGTTGATGACGAGCACAATCACGATGACGAACACGACCACGATGATGATGACGAACTTTTTGAGGGCAATATCTTTGAGGGAATCGAAGATATCATTAAATAAATATCAAGTATTTTAACGACATTTTGTCGTTTTTTATAGTAGAAAAGGCAAAATTCTATTACTATACTATGTATTGAGGCACAAGGAATGCGACCATTAGAAATTGTTAAAGACTTACTTAAACAAATCCTATATCAAGGAATGGAATTTTCGCATGCTCTTCGCTTGGCGTTTAAAGATAATCAAGCCGATAAGGAATATGCCAGTCTCGTTTCAGCGATTGTCGGCTGTGAACTTCGCCATCACTTTCTTTTTGCAAGAATTGTCGATGATCTGTCTGGCGATTATAGCGAAGACCAAAAGTGTTTGTTGTTTGCTGCCTTAGCTAATACCCTTTTCCTAAAGCGTCTTGAACAGGATGATGTTTTCGCTTATGTTCGCGCTTCATTTAATGAAGAACAGGCCAATGTCATCGAAAAATTATTAGCGTATCAAGATTCGCCTCGGGATTTGATACCAGAATCAATACCCCCAGAGTCACTAGAATATTTATCACTTCGTTTTAACACTCCCGAATGGCTCGTCAAAATGTGGCAAAAGCATTTCGGAAGAGGAGTTACTTACAAACTTCTGAAGAAGAATAATAAACCGCAACTTCAATCTTGTCGTGTTAATACGTTAATGACAACGACTAAAGAAGTGCTTGATGATAATCCTGAATTTCGTGAAGCACCAATTAGCGATATGGTCATTTATCAAGGTAAGGCGCCGATTCGCAAAAACGCTTTCTTTCAAAGTTTCGATGTCTTTTTACTAAAGATGGCGATTAAAGAAATGATGGATAAAGTATGTGGCGATGATGTTGGCGAAGCTTTCCTTTATTCTTATGAGGATAACTCGATTATTCGCGAATTCTTTTTGAAATTTCAAACTAGAATCGGTTTGAATCTTGGCGTGCCAAATACCGATGAGCGTCTTGATATTTCCAAGATCATTCGCTATAACAAGCTCACTAATGTCAACTTTTTTGGAGCGCATCCAAGCGAAATGAAGGCCGCGATATCTCGACCTCAAGATTTAGTCATTGTCAATCCCCAGAGTTCGAATTTTGACTTAATTCGAGCCTATCCAGATTATTTATTGCATTTCAAACGAGAAAGCATCGACGAATTAGTTGCTGCTCAAAAAGAGACTTTGGAAAATTGTTCCTCTTATGTCGGAGAAGACGGGATTCTTGTTTATATCGTTTCAACCATTAATCGCAAAGAAGGACGCTCACTAATAATGGACTTTTTAGATAAACACCGCGATTTTGTACTGATAGAAGAAAAGCAACGATTTCCATTCGACCCCCTCGACACCGCCCTTTATTATGCAATCATGAAACGAAAAGTCGAGGCTGCTGCGAGTGAATAATATTTATAGTTTGAGTCATCAAAAATTAGTTGATGCGATGGTTCAAAAAGGGCAAAAACCCTATCGTGCCACCCAACTCTTTACTTGGATTTACGAAAAAAAGGCCCAATCGTTTGATGAGATGAGTGATGTTTCGTTATCCTTCCGTGAAGTATTAAAAAGCGAATACTATTTTGCAATACCATCTATTTATAAAAAACAGATTTCTGAAGATGGAACAATCAAATTGTTATTAGAGCTTCAGGACGGAAGTAAAATCGAAAGCGCTCTGTTACGTTATAACTATGGCAACGCATTATGCGTTTCGAGTCAAGTTGGTTGCAATATGGGCTGTTCTTTTTGCGCTTCAGGATTGCTTAGTAAACAAAGAAATCTCACTGTCGATGAGATGGTTGGCCAAATAATCGTTATGAATAACCTTCTTAAAGAAGAAGGAAAAGGCGAAGTCGTCACTCATGTCGTTATTATGGGAACGGGTGAACCGTTCGACAATTATGATAATGTCATGGATTTTATTCGAATCGCCAATCATCCAAAAGCTTTTGCGATTGGCGCTCGACGCATTACTGTTTCAACATGCGGCATTGTTCCACGTATTTATCAATATGCTGATGAAGGCATGCAAGTAAATCTCGCTATTTCTTTACATGCACCCAATGATGCCTTGCGCAGTAAGTTGATGCGCATTAATCAAGCTTATGGGCTTGATCAACTAATCGATGCTGTTAAATACTATGTTTTTAAAACAGGAAGAAGAGTGACTTTTGAATATATTTTACTTTCTGGGGTAAATGATGCCGTTGCTTATGCCGACCAATTATCCGATTTGATTCGTGGCATTGAAGCATATGTCAATCTCATACCTTACAACACTATCGATGAAAAAGGTTATCGTCGCAGTGACGATCTCGCTGTTAGAGAGTTTCAAAATCGTTTAACAAAACGAGGCATTACATCAACTATTAGAAAAGAATTTGGCGCTGATATCGATGCTGCCTGTGGTCAGTTGCGCGCTAAGGAGAAAATGTGAGAGTCAAGGGACGCTTTGCATATCGAATTGACATCGGTCGCGTCCGCGTGTCAAACGAAGATCAAGCCACGGTCATAACTAATTCCGAAGGCGATATTTTGATGCTCGTTTGTGATGGCATGGGCGGACATAACAAAGGTGATTTTGCTTCGCGAACCGCTATTTCCGTCTTGAGCGAGGCATTTAAGAATAAACCAAAATTTATTCATCCCTTCTTCGCGAAAAGATGGTTGTCTAATCAAATTCGCTACGCCAATAACGAGATATATAATGCCGCTTATTCAAATCAAGCATATAAGGACATGGGCACGACACTCGTTGCCGCCTTGATTATTGAAGATCGAATTATTGTCGCCAATATTGGTGATTCACGAGCGTATGCTGTCCGCTACAATGCCCTTGAAAGGCTTACCGAAGATCAAACTTATGTCGATTATTTATATCGAACTGGAAAAATTACAAAAGAAGAAATTTCGACTCATCCTAAACGCCATGTCTTAATGAATGCGTTAGGAATTTATCCATCTTTAACGATGGATATTAAATCGATTCCTTATGTTGGTTTTTCGATAATGCTCTGTAGCGATGGACTATATAACAACATCAGTGAACAAGAAATTCATGCCATATTGACGACTGAGGAACGACCTGAGCAAAAGGTTGAAACACTCATCAAAGTCGCTAACTTGAACGGTGGCTCCGATAATATTGCTGTCGCGTATTGGGAGGTCATGAAAAATGATCAAAATCGGTGATAAAATTGATGGTCGTTACCGCATAACGAGTCGCCTTGGCTCAGGAGGAATGTCCGAAGTATATGAAGCGACTGACGTTATTTCCAAACGGGTTGTGGCTATCAAAATCATGAAAGAAGATTTGATGAATGACTTTGAAAATATTCGTCGTTTTAAACATGAAGTCGCCGCTGTTGCAAGTTTACAACATCAAAACATCATAAAAGTTTACAACAATGGTGAGGTCGATGGTCGGCCGTATATGGCAAATGAATACGTTAAAGGTCAGACTCTTCACGAGAAACTAATGTTTCTGACCCGCCTTCAACCATATGAAGCGTGCGAAATAATGTTGCAAATATTAAGCGCTGTCATCTATATCCATAATCACGGTGTTATTCATCGTGACATCAAGCCACAAAATGTTTATTACATGGCCGACGGAACGATTAAGCTTGGTGATTTTGGCATCGCCACGAATGAGGAGATGACCCAATCAAATCCCGATGAGCACATTTTGGGTAGTGTTCACTATCTTGCTCCCGAATTATGTCAGGCGAAGAAGCCTTCGCCATTAAGTGATATTTATGCTTTAGGTATTACTTTTTTTGAATTAGTAACTGGCCACGTCCCTTTTGATGAGGCTTTGCCAGTCGACATTGCGGTCGCGCACATTAAAAGACCCTTCCCTAGTCCCTCAAAAATCGATCCCTCAATTTCTAAAGAGGTCGAGAAAATAATTATCAAAGCATGTCGTAAAAGCCCTCTTGACCGTTATCAAAGTGCACAAGAGATGTATAACGATATTGAAAATATTATGAAAAATCGCAACAACTTCAAAGAAAAAAAGGGTTTCTTTTCGCGAGTATTCGGATTTAAATGAAGCAAGGAATAGTTGTTTCCGCCTATGGCGGTAAATTTGTCGCCATTACCGATAAGCAATATTTTAATTTGTCGCCACGCGGTTTGATTCGCTATAAAAGTGGCGAAATTTTACCAGGCGATATCGTAGCATTTGATGAAGTTACCTTAACGATTGAAAAGATTCTACCACGAGAAAATAAACTTCCACGCCCCCGAGTTGCCAATGTTTCACAAATTATGATTATGGCATCAGCGGTTGAACCTGAGTTTTCTCCTTTACTCATCTATAAAACCTTGGCTTACTCATTAATGTATGGCATTAAACCGTTTGTCGTTATCAGCAAAATCGATCGCCTTAGTAACCTTGAGGAAATGAACCAATTTAAAAAACAATTATCACAAATTGGTTTTGATGTAATTTTGTACTCCAAAAAAACGATGGTCGGCTTAGCGGAGTTAAAAGATAAACTTCATCGGCAAGTGACATTAGCAATAGGGCAAACAGGCGTTGGTAAATCTTCACTCATCAATTTGCTTGATGATGGTTTTAAAAGAGCAATCGGCGAGTATTCAAAAGCGTTAGGGCGCGGAAAACATAAAACGAAAGAAGTGATATTTCTTGCATATTCTGATGGTTTTATTGTCGATTCGCCTGGTTTTTCATCACTGGAATTAGATTTGTATAAAGAAGATTTATCTGTCTTCTTCCCTGGCTTTAGCCAAGCGGTCGGCAAATGCTTTTTTCGCGATTGCATGCATATAAACGAAAAGAGATGCGAAGTAAGAAAGCTTATCGAAAACAAAACAATATCCGCAGAAGCGTATTTGATTTATCAAAAGCTTCTTGATGAATTACAATATAGAAATAAGAGGTTTTCAAAATGAAAAATTATGTAGCTCCCAGCCTTTTAGCGGCTGATAAAAGTAAATTGATGGAAGAAATTAAACTCGCCGAAGATAGTGGCGCGGAATATTTACATTTTGATGTAATGGATGGAAAGTTTGTTCCAAACATTTCTTTTGGCTTAGAAGATCTAAGAAAAATCAGTCAAACACACAAAATGATAAATGATGTCCATATTATGATTGCCGATCCGGAAGAACAAGCTGTTAATTATATTAAAGCCGGTGCCGATATTATTACTTTTCATCTTGAAGCATTTTCCTGCATGGTATGTATGGGCAAAACGATTCGCGCTGTTCGTGAAGCTGGAGGGAAAGTCGGAATTTCAATCAAACCAAAGACAAAAGTTCGTTCCTTGGTTCCCTTTTTAGACCAAATCGATTTAGTTCTTATCATGTCGGTTGAACCAGGAAAAGGCGGACAAGCTTTTATAAAAAGCTCCCTTAGTAAAATTAAGTTCCTACGCCGATACATCAATCGCCATAAATTGAATGTTCTAATTGAAGTTGATGGTGGAATTAACGATATTACTGGGCCACTAGCCCGCAAAGCAGGAGCCGATATCCTCGTGGCGGGAACTTATTTATTTGGACATTCTGATTTTAAAGAAAGGCTTGAAAAGATTCGATAGTAATGGGACTCTGGATCGCCTCGATTATCATCCTTTGTTTCTCTTTTTTGGGAGTAATCATTTTAGGTTTTGCAAATTTTCAAGAAACATTTAAGACTAAGTTTTCGATCTTAAATATGTTTCCTTATGAACTTTCTTATCATAATCAGGGCAAACTTCTGCTATTTTATCGCTTCTTTTTATACTTATACGCCGCCTTTTCAATTACTCCGGCTTTAATGATGGTTAGCAAGTATATTAACTTTTTTGGCTATCTTTCATACATTGTCATGATCAGTATTCTATTTGTGATAAATGCTATTGTTTTATTAACGCTTCATATCATTCAGGCTAAATTTGTTAGGCTCCACACCATGATCGCGACAGCTTATTTTGCCATCAGCGCACTTGCAGCCGGAGCCTCTTCGATTTTTCTTATTAACCTTTACCTTGGCAATAATCAAAATGATTGGAATTTGCTCGTTTTTGGCATTTTAGAAGCAATGCTTGGATTTGCTATTTTAATTATTATGTTAAACCCCAAACTACGAAATTGGGCTGAGTTAAATACGAAAACAAATGAAGACGGAACAACCATTATAACTAGACCAAAACTATTTATTTTAGCTTCTAGCGAGTGGCTTGTTATTTTCGTTAATTTCGCAGTGCAGATACTCTTATTGTTGGCCTACTTATAAGCAACAAAAAAGTCCCACACATGGGACTTATTTTTTTAAAAAGTAAAACGATTATTTTCCGGATTTCATCAAGGTGCGATGAGCTCTTGCTGACATGCGTACAGTTTGAACTTTGCCATCAACTTCAACTTGATATGGTTGCATGTTAACATTCCAGCGCCGGCGTGTAGCACGAAGGCTGTGGGAACGATTGTTGCCGCTTAGCGGACCTTTACCTGTGACGGGACATACTCTTGACATAATAGAACCTCGGTTTCTTAAAACGCACGTTATAATTTAACATATGTTAATACTAGATGCAATAGAATATTCCTCACAGGCCTCTTAACTACAATTTTGTGCTCG
>Ga0265294_10003363_pt1 | contig 20484 bp, 17 predicted proteins | sample MunlanPumphouse3_FD_192504 | JGI IMG/M metagenome (GOLD analysis project Ga0265294, IMG submission 192504) | Groundwater microbial communities from a municipal landfill in Southern Ontario, Canada - Pumphouse #3 | ecosystem: Environmental > Aquatic > Deep subsurface > Groundwater | place...
AACAATGAAATCTATACATTAAATGAAGAGTTTCAAGCTTCAAATTTAATCTTAACCACAGGAGCTGACACTACTCTTATAGGGGAACAATACTTTAACATAAGAGCCGTTTGGGGACAAAGAATTATAGTTGAGACTTCAAGTTGTATCGATATTAACTACCATAAAGAGTGTTCTATTTCTACGAGTACTCCTACGGATAATAATGATAAAAATAGACTCAGTATTGGAGCTACGCATCACCGCTTTAACTGCGACCACAGCGTTTGTGTACAGTGTTTAAAAGAACCAAATTTAAATACATTAAAGAGATTAACTAAAGACGAAAATAGCATTTACAGCGATACACAAATCTTATTAGAACGAGCCAATGATATAAGAAAGCTTGAAGACATAGAAATTAAAGAGATTAAAATTGGTGCCAGGGCTTCTAGTGTAGATTATTTCCCAATGGTGGGACCTTTGATTGATTCACAAAAAACACTTGAAGAGTTTCCGCATATTAAAAAAGGAACGCCTGTTCAAAACCATAGATTAACTGCTCATAAAAACTTATATGTAATTAATGGATTAGGGGGAAGAGGGTTTGTTTTAGCTCCTTATTTAGCCTCTTTACTTGTGGATTTTCTTTTGCATAATAAAGAACTTCCTGAACAAATTACAACGCCTAGACTCTTTAAGAGATGGGCTAAAAAACTCTAAGTTATTAATTTTATTAAGCGTTGGCTTATCTAAAACCGATAAAATTCCTTAATTTTATAAAAAAGGAAAAAAATGTTTAAAAATATTTTAAAAATTGTATTTTTAGGTCTTATAGGCTTTTCTGCGTTAGTTTACTTTACAGCAAACAAACCAAAACAGATAGAAGCTAACCAAAACAGTGAAGTTTTAATGACAAAAGAAGCACTGCCTCAAAGCTTTGAGCTTGTTGGAAATAAAAATGATGTTATGAAAGATGAACTCTTTAAAGAAGGTACTAAAACTTTAATTGTAGTAGGGAACCACGACTCTTTAGTAGTAGTAAAAGAGTTAAATAACTATTTTCCTCTGGATATTCCTTTTGTAATGGTTGCTAATATTTCAAGCGCACCTTGGTTTGTTAAAAAATTGTTTATTCCTTCAAAACTTGAAGAGTTAAATAAAGGAAGCAATATTGCTATGATTTATGACTTCAATGGAGATACCGTACACGCATTAGAAGTTACCAATAACGAAAAAACAGCCTTTATAGCCTATATTTTAGATGAAAATAATGGGATAAGAAAAATATATGAAGGAAGCGTTAAAGAAGGAGCTTTAGATGGTTCTATGAGTGAAGAAGAGAAGAAAGAAGTACTACAACCTTTGTTTGAACTTATTAACGAATAGAGGTCACCGTTGGAAGCTAAAAAACTTTTAGCTTCCAACATTACTTTATAATTAACAATAAATAATCCTTACGAATTCATTTTCCCAATGGCACAACTTACAAAGCTTTTGGCGGTTGTTGTTGCTTTTTGTAGTCCACTTAACTCATCGGTTGTAAGTGGGTAACCCATTTTTCTAAGTTTAAGTTTTAGAATTTCTAGTTGGTCATCTTTAATTTCTAAAGTAATTTTTCTAGGCATTACTTCTAAATCTACCGTTACTTCACCAAAATCTTCTGCTAAACCTTTTGTTAAGGTACTAGCACATCCACCACACTTTACATTTAATACTTCAAATGTTTGTTTCATATTATTCTCCTTATTTGTTTAAAAAATCATTCTCTTTTAGAGTATCAATGAGTTGCTGTACAGATGCTACTGATTTAGCAAAAAGTGTTTTTTGAGTCTCATTTAAATGAAGCTCAATAATTTTCTCAACACCATTTTTTCCCAGCATTACAGGAACTCCACTAACAACATCTCTGTATCCATATTCACCTTCTAGCATTACAGCACAAGGATATATCTCTTTTTTGTCGTTTAAGATAGCTTCTACCATTAAAGAAGTGGCATGAGCCGGGGCGTAGTAAGCAGAACCTGTTTCAAGATACTTTACAATTTGTGCACCACCATTTTTTGTTTTCTCAACTATTTCATCAATCTCTTCGTGGCTTAAAACTTCAGTAAGTCCCAAACCAGCAACTGTGCAAAAATTGGGTAGAGGTACCATGTCATCGCCATGTCCGCCCATAACAGAGGACTCAATTTGTCCAGCACCGTAGCCCAGTTTTTCTAAAATAAAGTGACTCATTCTTGCGCTGTCTAAAATACCTGCCATTCCTATTATTTGATTTCGTGGAAATTGGGAAACTTTTAGTGCGGTGTAAACCATAGCATCTAAAGGGTTAGAAACAACAATAATTATTGAAGTAGGGGCATGTTCTTTTATTTCAGCAGTAACTTCTTTTAAAATTTTAGCGTTGGTTAATAATAAATCGTTTCGACTCATTCCTGGAAGTCGTGGAAGTCCAGCTGTTATAACAATTACATGGCAGCCTTGTAAATCACTTGGTTGTTGAGCATGAGTAACTCTAGTTGAAGATTTTGCAGCATTTGAAGCTTGTGAAATGTCTAAAGCCATGGCTTTAACAAGATTTTGTTTAATATCTTTTAAAATAATTTGTGAGCAAATATTTTTAGATGCTAAGGTGTAAGCTAGCGTTGAGCCTACATTTCCTGCACCTATAATAGCTATTTTTCTATTATCCACTATACGTTCCTTGAATTTTATGCGCAATTATAGCAATCATTTTATTGTATATGGATAAAAAAAAGGCAAGGAAATTTTCCTTGCCTTTTTGAAGTTAAAAATAGGGGTTATCCAATGATAGCATTTAGTGTAGCTGATGGTCTTAATGCTTTAGAAGCTTTCGCTTCATCTAGTAGATAGTATCCACCAAGATCTGAAGCTTTACCATGGTTAGCTACTAATTCAGCAATGATTTTGTCTTCATTATCACTCAACGCTTTAGCCATAGGAGCAAACTCTGCTGCTAACTCTTTGTCTTGAGTTTGAGCTGCCAGTTCTTGCGCCCAGTAAAGAGCTAAATAAAAGTGACTTCCTCTGTTATCAATCCCACCTAATTTTCTTGATGGCGATTTATCATTTAGTAAAAATGTTCCTGTTGCTTTGTCTAAAGTTTCAGCCAACACTTTTGCTTTTGCATTGTTTTGTGTATTTCCTAAATGTTCAAAAGAAGCAGCAAGTGCCATAAACTCACCTAATGAGTCCCATCTTAAGTAATCTTCTTCAACAAATTGTTGAACATGTTTAGGAGCAGATCCTCCCGCACCTGTTTCAAACAATCCACCACCTTTCATTAAAGGAACAATTGAAAGCATTTTAGCACTTGTTCCTAACTCTAAAATTGGGAAAAGGTCAGTGTTGTAATCTCTTAATACGTTACCTGTTACTGAAATAGTGTCAAGCCCCTCTCTCATTCGTTTTAGTGAAACTTTTGTAGCTTCAAGTGGAGCCATAATAGAAATATCAAGTCCAGATGTATCGTGTTGTGGCAAGTATTTGTTTACTTTTTTAATCATTTGGGCATCGTGACCTCTGTTTTCATCCAGCCAAAAAATTGCTGGTGTATTGGAAAGTCTAGCTCTTGAAACTGCTAATTTAATCCAATCTTGAATTGGAGCATCTTTAGCTTGACACATTCTGAAAATATCACCATTTTCTACATCAAAGCTAAATACAGTGTTTCCTGCTTTGTCTAGTACTTTAATCTCTCCATTAGCTTCTGCTTGGAAAGTTTTATCATGACTTCCATACTCTTCAGCTTTTTGAGCCATTAAACCAACATTTGGAACCGTTCCAATTGTTGTTACATCTAGCGTACCGTTCTCTTTACAATCATCAATTACCGCTTTAAAGCTTTGAGCATAACATCTATCTGGAATAAGTGCTAAGGTATCTTCTTCTTTATCTTGTGCATTCCACATTTTACCGCCACCTTTAAGCATAGCAGGCATTGAAGCATCAATAATAACATCAGAAGGAACGTGTAAGTTTGTAATTCCTTTTGCAGAGTTTACCATAGCAAGTCGTGGTTGTTTTGCGTAAACAGCTTTTATATCTGCTTCAATTTCAGCTTTTTTAGCTGCATCAACTTGGTCTAATTTAGAGTATAGATCTCCTAAACCATTATTAAAGTTAACGCCTAATTCGTCAAAAAGTTTTCCGTGTTTTTCAATTAAATCTTTGAAATATACTTTAACTGCAAATCCAAACATAATAGGATCTGATACTTTCATCATAGTAGCTTTTAAATGAAGTGACAGAAGAACATCTTTATCTTTTGCTTCTTTAATTGCTTTAGCATAGAACTCTTGAAGTGCTTTTGCACTCATTACAGTTGCATCTATAATTTCACCTTCAAGAACTTTTGTTGAAGCTTTAAGTACGGTTTCTTTACCACTTTTATCAAAGAAAGAGATTTTTAAATCATCAGCTGCATCAAATGTTTTAGAAACTTCAGTATCATAAAAATCTCCATGATCCATGTGTGCTACATCTGTTTTAGAATCTTTTGTCCATTTTCCCATTCGGTGAGGGTTGTTTTTAGCATAGTTTTTAACAGCACTAGGCGCTCTTCTGTCTGAGTTTCCTTCTCTTAAAACAGGGTTAACTGCACTTCCTAAAATTTTTGAATATCTTGCTGTAATTTCAGCACTTGCATCATAATTAGGAACATCGTAACCTTTTGATTGCAACTCTGCAATAGCAGTTTTTAATTGAGGGATAGAAGCTGATACATTTGGAAGTTTAATAATATTTGTATTTGGGTCTTGTGTCATTTCTCCTAATTCAGATAAATGATCAACCATCTTTTGGTCTTCTTTTAAGTTTTCAGGGAAGTTTGAAAGAATTCTTCCAGCTAGTGAAATATCTTTAGATACCATTTCTATACCAGAGCTTTTTGTAAATGCTTTGATAATTGGTAAAAACGAATAAGTTGCTAAAGCAGGTGCTTCATCAACTTTAGTGTAAATGATTTTTGACATGTTATTTCCTCGTAATTGATTACAATTTTTAAAACCGTAATTTTAAATGTGGGTGTATCTTACCATTTATATAATCAAGGTGAAATTATATTGACGGTTATCAAAAAATTAATAATATGATTGTTTCATTTTTTCACAAATTCTACTTAACATTTTTCCATAAATCTTTAATAATGGCTGGTTTCTGATCTTTTTTAATGGTGTCAAAAATAGAAGTTTCTACATTTTTATTCTCTTTAGCCTCTTTGTTATTGATGGTTACTTTTGTTTGAACTGGTTTATTTGATACATTAACATTTGGTGCAATGGTGCTAGAAACAGCTTTAATTTCTTTTATTATTGGAGCTGCAACTTTTGGATTATTGTTAATATTATTAACATGATCTTTATAGTTTGTACTAAATCTGTGCATGCTTGTACGATTGTCTTTTACAAAATATAAATACTCTGTTTTAGCAGGAAAAATTGCTGCTTTTATAGCATCTAAAGAGATAGCACAAACGGGATGTTGAGGAATTCCTTTGTTTAAATATGTGTTGTAATAGCTATCATCTTCTCGTATTCTAGCAGCAGTAACTCTTTCATGAGAATATCTACCATAATTGAGTGTTCCATCCATTTGTAGAGGCATTCCTTTATTTAAACGGTTGTAAACTACACTTGAAACCAAAGGCATTTCTTCTTTGGAAGCTGCTTCTTTTTGAATAACTGAAGCAATAGAGATGTAGTAGTACCAATTTTGAGGAGTATATTCCCCAAATATTTTTTTACTAAACTCTTCATAGCGTCTTTGTGTATAACTAATAAGATAATAAATTAAATTCTCTTCACTCATTCCCATAGGCAAACTGTAGCTTTCCGCTAAAATATTACCATCTTCTCTAAAAGCATACTTTCTATACGCATTAAATAATTTTATTTCAGATAAACCCATTTTTAAAGCCACATCTTTTAAGAAAAAGTAGTAGGTCTCTCCTGGAATTAAAGTTACTTCTTTTAACGCTGCTTTTGAAGTAACTAATTTATATAAAAAGTCTGCCTTGGTCATCTTTTGGGCTTTTAAATCAATCCAGCCTTGTTGTGGATAACCTAAAAAACGAACAAGCGTTTTATCTATGAAATTTAATTCATAACCGCTTTTGCTTAAGTATGTTATAATTGAGTTTGTCGAGCCTTTGGGAATATAAATGACTTTTGTTGAATACACAAAAAGATTCACATAAAACAACACAACTACACAAGTTATCAGGAAAAACTCTATTATGTTAAATATTATTAAATTTTTATTTATATCTATTTTTATTTTTTTTATTGGATTTTTTTTCATTGTATCTTCTGGTATTTATATCGAGAAGTTTTCCTTTGCAAGCATTAATGTTTCGAAATTGTATATCAAATTAGATAAAAAGTTGATTGTGCAAATCGATGAGATAGAACTTCCCACAACTACAAGCTCTGAAAACTCAACAAATGATATTAAAAAAAACATTCAATACCTACCTTATATATTAAAAATTTTCCAACGTATTAATATTGAATCGCTTAAAGTTAAGAACAATGAGTTTACTATTACTATAGATGAATCTATTTTTTATATTGACAATAAGTTTATAAACATTTCAGCACAGCCTGTTGTTGAAGAACATAGTATCACTTTAAAACTCTACTCTTTATATTTAAAAGATTACAAATTACTGTTTGATGGTCTTTTAAAAACAGATTTCAATACTCACGACACACTTTATTCAGGTAATATTTTTTACAAAGAGTTAGAATTAAGTTTAGATGCACAAACTCAAGAAAAGAGTATAGATTTTACTTTAAGAGGTGAAAAAGAGTTTCAATCTCTTAAGTTTGTAAAAGATTTTGTACAGCTTCATCCTACTATTGAAGAGTGGATGTATGATAATATTAAAGGAGATATTCACTTAGACTTTTTACAAGGACAGCTTGAAAAAGATAGCTTTATGCCTATTTTAAGCTCACTTGACGGTCTAGCCTATGTTAAAAATGCCGATATTTTATTTCATAAAGATGTAAACACAATTAAAACGCCATTAATAACGGTATCTTTTAAAAATGATAACTTATATTTTGACTTAGAAAAACCAATGTATAAAAATATTAGTATAGATGGAAGTAATGTCGTTATTCACTCGTTAAGTGGAGATGCCGAGCCTTCAAATATTGTTATTGAACTTAAAACAAAACATCATTTAGATAAAGATATTTTAAATATTTTAAAAGCCTATGAAGTTCATTTGCCCATTATTCAACTGGATGGTTCAACACAATCCACATTGGCAATACAAGTTTTTTTTAAAGATAACTCTTTACATACTAAAGGAGTGTTTCATGCCAAAAACTCAAATTTTAGTTTAGATGGATTTGAATTTTTAGCCCACAATGCGACGGTAGAACTAAACGATGAAATGGTTTTAATAAAAGAGTCAAATGTAGAAGTAAAAGAGATGTTTAAAGCCTATTTAAATCTTGCTATAAACACCAATACGAAGAGTGCTAAAGGGGATGCTTTAGTAAAAAAATTTAAGATACAAACAAAAGAGTTACCGCTTATTCATATAGACAGTATTGCCACAGATATACTGCTTGATTATCAAGAGTTTACTCGTATAACCTTGCCAGAGCTTTTTACAGAAATCTCTGTTTTAAAAGAGGGAACACAAATTCATATTGATAATTTGGCATTTGCACACTCTTACTCTGAAATTCTTAAAAATCTTAAAATTAAAAAAGGAACACTAGATATTGTGCTTCATAGCAAAGATAATATTGATTTTAATGCCACTTTAGATGAATTAGATTTCCCTATTTTTGAACAATCAGGAGAACAATTAACCCATACTTCTATTGTTGGCAATATGAGTAACGACATCATTTCTATAAACAGTTTAGATGAAAGAATAAAAGTACGAATAGAAGATGGAAAAAACTTCATTACCCTTGATGGCCTTAATATTAGTAATATAGCAATAAAAAGTACTCAAAATGAACAAAACGATGAGAAAAAAGAAGAAAAAAACACTTTACATATTCAAATTAATGGAATAAATTCTAATATTGCACTCAATGACAAACAAAAACTTTTAGCAAACAATTATGTTTTAATTATAGAGGAAAACAAAATAAATTTAAACCTTCAGCATAAAGAGGGAAATTTATATTATCTAAAAGATGGAACAGATAAAATAGAGTTTTATGGAAATAATCTCTCTTCTGCATTTATAAATCAACTCGTAGGAATAGAAAACTTTTTTCAAGATGGAGAGTTTAACTTAAAAGTAAAAGGCACAGCTAGTCTTCTACAAGGTGAGGTTACCACGGCTAATGCCAAGATTAAGCAGTTGGCTATTTTGAACAATCTTATTACTTTTATTAATACTACGCCTGCAATTATTAACCCACTTTTAGCAATTCCTTCTTTTGTTGGAATGGCTACGAATAAAGGTTTTAACTTAACAGGATACAGAATAGTGGAGGGGAGTCTAAATTTTAGATACGATTTAGAGCGAGAGCTTTTCTATATTGATAACCTAAACACGGTTGGAAATATGGCTGACTTTAAAGCTGTTGGACTCATTGATTTAGAGAAAAAAGAGATAAACAGTGATGTAGTGGTTATTTTCTTAAAAGATTACAGTAAAATCTTAGGCTACGTACCTGTTTTAAACTACTTATTTTTAGGCGATGACAAAAACGTTTCAACACGAGTACAAATATACGGCAGTTTAGATGACCCTAAAATAGAAACCAATCTAACACAAGATGCAGCAGATGCCTCTTTGAACTTTGTAAAAAGAATTTTTAATCTTCCTGCTAAAGGGTTGGAATTGCTTACTCCCTCAAATTAACTTTATCTCTATTAAACAGCGATAATAGTTATTTATAAAGAACTAAGCACAGTTGTTTTACTTTAAATTATTACACATAAAAATTATAAAATTATGATAAAGTATTAAAGCTTTTTAATCTAATTGGATGGCACAAAGCTTCTGCCTAAAAATATATTTAAGTAAAGAAGTCCGCCTAACAAAGCGATTATGGAATAATGTAGACCCTTTATTCCTTTCGTTCAATCTTAAAATAGGAGAACTATTATGTCAAGTGCTATATTTTATGCAAGCAGTACAGGAAATACTAAAGAAGCAGCAAAACTCATTGCAAAAACCTTAGGTATTAACGATGTTTTTGATATATCAGACACAAATATTGAAAGAATAAATGAATATGATAAACTCATTTTTGGTACTTCAACATGGAGCAATGGTGACTTACAAGACGATTGGGACGATGTTTGGGATGAGTTTTGTAAGCTTGATTTTAAAAATAAAACCGTTGCTCTTTTTGGTTTAGGCGATCAAGAGTCATACAATGATACTTTTGTAAATGCTATGGGTACTATGTATGAACAAGTTACAGCAAAAAATGCAAATGTAGTAGGAGCTTGGAGCACTCAAGGGTATGTCTATGAAGAGTCAAAATCTCAAAAAACCGATGGCGAATTTGTAGGCTTAGTCTTAGATGAAGAGAATCAAAGTGAACAAAGCTTAAACAGAATTGCCCTTTGGTGCGAACAAATAAAAGAAAAGATAGTTTAATATATAAACAGTAAAACGAATTATTAAAAAAATTAAGGTATAACCTTTTTGAAATATTTATCCAAAGAGGGTATACTTGTGTCACGTTAAGAATACCTAATATAGGGATGATTTATTATTTTAGCTGATATAAAAAATAAGAGATACCAATGAAAAGAAAAATATTATTTACGTTGAGTGTATTGATAGTATTGGGTATAGGATATACTCTATATATTAATTTAAATTCATCTGAAAAAGGAAACAGCAAGCCTATTGTTGTAAAAGTGATTAAAGGCAATATTGAAAACCTTGTTACTTCTACGGGTACTATCAATCCTAAAGATTATGTTGATGTCGGTACGCAAGTTTCAGGACAGCTTGAAAAACTCTATATTGAATTAGGCGATGTGGTTAAAAAAGGTGACTTGCTGGGGCAAATTGATGTTACAGTCTTTAAAGCAAAAGTAGACCAAAGCAAAGCTCAACTTAAATATCAAGAAGCTCAATTTAAAGAGCGTAAAGCCCAATTAGAATTAGCAAAAACCAATTATACTCGTCAAAAAGAGCTTTACAAAGAACTAGCAACCAGCTTGGAAAACTTTGAAAATGCAAAACTTAATTACGACTCTTCTTTGGCTCAAATAGAGATGATTCAAGCACAAATTGAACAAAGTCGGTCAAGTATTCAAGCCGATGAAGCCAATTTAGAATATACACGAATATACGCACCAATGGACGGCACTGTTGTTTCTATTAGTGCTAAACAAGGGCAAACACTTAATGCCAATCAAAACGCTCCTGTGATTTTACAAATTGCTGATTTATCTACAATGACAGTTAAAGCTCAGGTCTCTGAAGCCGATATTAATAAACTTCAAAAAAATATGCATGTTTACTTTAAAACGTTAGGAAATAATAAAAGATGGCACAGTACGCTAGACAAAATTGAGCCTACTCCTACAGTTGAAAATAATGTTGTGCTATACAATGTTTTATTTGATGTTCAAAATCAAAATGGACAACTTATGACCTACATGACGACACAAGTCTTCTTTGTATTAGACCAAGCTCAAAATGCACTTTTAGTGCCTATAAATGCTATTAATGGTAATGAAAACAGTTATACAATTAAACGAGTAGAAAGCAATGGAAATATTAAAGAGTATCCTATAAAAATAGGCGTTAAAAATAGAGTTCAAGCTCAAATTCTTGAAGGCGTAAATGAAAATGACTCTATTTTACTCAATAGTTCCAGTAAAGCACAACCGCCCTCAAGGATGAATTTTTGAGCAGTTCACCGCTAATAGAATTAAAGAATATTGTAAAATCTTATCAAAACGGTGATTTTAAAACTACGGTACTCAATGGCATTTCATTGAAAATATATCAAGGTGAATTTGTGGCAATTGTGGGTGCTAGTGGAAGTGGAAAAACAACATTAATGAATATTTTGGGTTGTTTAGATAAGCCTACAAGTGGAGAGTACTTTTTTAATAAAAAAAATGTTGCTAATTTAAGTAAAGATGAATTAGCCGCATTACGAAGAGAACTGTTTGGTTTTATTTTTCAAAGTTATAATTTAATCAACTCTTTAAGTGCCAGTGAAAATGTAGAAGTTCCATCGGTGTATGCGGGAGTATCCTTAGAATTAAGAGAGAAAAAAGCAAAAGAGTTATTAAGCTACTTAGGATTAGAGGATAAACTTAAAAACCTTCCTACCCAGCTTTCAGGAGGACAACAACAGCGTGTTTCAATTGCCAGAGCCTTAATGAACGGAGGGGCTATTATTCTTGCAGATGAACCAACAGGCGCACTTGACAGCAAAAGTGGGCAAGAGGTAATTAACCTTTTTAATGAACTCTCTTCAAAAGGGCATACCATTATTCTAATTACTCACGATGCAAAAATTGCTTCCAATGCTCACAGAATAATAGAAATTCAAGATGGTCTAATTATTAATAACTCCCAACCACGAAAGAATGAAAAATACGATACATTTGATTTTAATGCTTTTTCAAGCAGTAATATTTTTAATGAAATAATAGAATCAACAAAAAGTGCTTTTAAGTCTTTAAAAATGAATCTTTTTAGAACTATTTTAACGCTGCTTGGCATTGTAATTGGAGTAGCTTCGGTTATTGCTATGTTGGCCATTGGAGATGGAGCAAAAAAAGAGGTACTCGAAAGAATGGGTTCTATGGGTACTAATTTATTAGTTGTTCGCCCAGGAGTTCCTGGACAAAGAGGTTTTACCAATATTCAAACGCTTATTTACGAAGATGTTGAAGCCATTAATGATGTAGAAAATATTTTATGGGCAATTCCTGAAAGTAAAAAAAGTGTCACCGTTCAATATGGTAATATTGACCAAATAACCCCTTTAAATGCAACCAACAGTGATTATATTAATGTCCGAAAATGGAGTGTAGCACAAGGAAGTTTTTTTAATGAAGAGGACAATTACAATCTGGCCAAAGTAATTGTTTTGGGTCAAACGGTAGCCAAAACGCTCTTTGAGCATGAAAATCCTATTGGAAAGTTTGTTCTTATTAATAACAGTATGTTTCAAGTTATTGGAGTTATGGACAAAAGAGGAGCCAATGCCTTTGGAGAAGATGAAGACGATGTTGTTTTTGTTCCCTTTTATACAGGAAGTTTGCATATTATTGGGCAAAGGCATTTACGAAATATCACAGTAGCTATGGATGATTTGTCTAAGATTGAAGCAACCGAACAAAGTATTAAAAGCCTTTTATCTCAACGACATGGAATTGAAGATTTTAGAATATTAAATATGGCATCCATGATAGAAGATGCTACTAAAACACAAAATACGTTAACTGTACTTCTAGGTTCAATTGCCGCTATATCTTTGCTAGTAGGGGGAATTGGAGTAATGAATATTATGTTGGTTAATGTAACGGAAAGAACCAAAGAAATAGGCATACGAATGGCTACGGGGGCAAGAACCAGAAATATTTTACAGCAATTTTTAATTGAAGCACTTGTAGTTTCTGCATTGGGTGGAGTTATTGGTATCATTGTGGGACTGGGAGCTACTTTTACTATTTCTTTGTTTAATACAGAAGTAGGCTACGCGCTAATGCCTGTTCTTTTAGCCTTTTCTTGTGCTTTTTTAACAGGGCTTATTTTTGGTTATTTACCTGCAAAAAAAGCAGCCGATTTAGACCCTGTAACTGCTTTGTCTTCAAAATAAGGAAATATTATGAAAAAACAGATTATTTTTTCAACTGCTTTAGCAATTTTTTTGACAGCGTGTTCCTCTTCTTCTTTACAGGTTAATTCACACTATGAATTGCCTAAAAACCTTGAGAACGCAGCTTTTTTAAAAGTAGATAAATTTTGGTGGCAACATTTTGAAGAAGAAGATTTAAACAGCTTAGTCAACCAAATGCTTGATAATAATTCAGATATGCTAATGGCACTACAAAAAATAGAACAAGCCAAACTTTATTTAGACAACGCAAATGCTTCTTTTTTTCCAAGTATAGATGCAAGTGTAAACAGTTCGAGCAATAAAAAAAGAGAAAAAGGTGAGAGTTACACCAGTAGTAAATCTACAAGTGCAACGATTAGCATGAACTATGAGCTTGATTTGTGGGGAAAAGTCAGAGCTTCTCACAATATTGCACAAGCTGCATTAAATATGACTCAATACGATTTTGAAACCATTCAATTAAGCCTTGTAGCAACGCTAGTTGAAACTTATTTCCAATATACAGCTACTTGTGAAAAAATAAAATTAACACGATATACGATTCAAAATGAAGAAAAAGTGCTTACTATTATGAAAAAAAAGCATGAATTAGGAACAATTAATGCCTTAGATTTAGGTAGACAAAAAAGTTCTTTACTCACATATGAATCAACATTAACGGCTCTGGAACTGCAAAAAAAGAGCTTGCACAGCAGTTTAGCTTTATTAGTTGGGAAATCCTCGCAAGAGTTGCATATAGAAGAACCTTCTTTTGAAAAAATAATTATTCCAAAAGTAAGTGAAAATCTATCCTCAACTCTTTTATTAAATCGCCCCGATGTAGCCAGAGCAAAAGAGCAAATTAAAAGCAATAATGCCTCTGTCCACGCAGCTTACGCTTCGCTGTTTCCAAGTTTTAACTTAACCGCACAAGCAGGGCAGGCCAGTGCTTCTTTGCTTTCATTAAATCATCCTACTACCACTTTGGGATTGGGTTTGGGATTAAATCTTAACTTATTTGATAGAGATATATTGAAAAACCAAGTTAAAATTGAGCAGTCTAAAACCTATGAAAGCGTAGAAAATTATAAAAAAACAGTTTTAACTGCTCTTAAAGAGGTAGAAGATGCTTTAAATAGTTCACACAGTAATAAAATACAAAATGAACTCAAAGAAGCTATTTTAAAAGAAGAGAACAAAACACTTTCACTTTCTCAACTGCAATATGACTATGGAGTAATTGATTTTTCTTTGCTAATGGATGCTAAAAAAGCCAATACACAAGCAAAAGAGTCCCTTATTAATCAAAAATTACTCTATTTATACTCTTTAGTTACTTTGCAAAAAGCATTAAGTGGAAGTTGGGTTGAAGAAGAAGAAAAAGAGAGATAAATAACTTCTTAAAAATAGCAACGATAGCTTAATATTGATAACTGTTATTAATAAACAATTAAGTTTAACTTCTTTATACTTCTGATAATTATTATCAGTTGTAAATATTAAGGAGTTCTTATGAGTCAAGAGATATTAAACCACTTTGAGGGGTTTAACAGTTTTAGATTTGATCCAAATCTTAGCACTTTTATTGCTACAAAACACCACATAGACATAGATATACAAGAGATGCTAGACATTACATATGCTTTAGAAAACAATTTTATTCCTTATAAAATATGCAGTGGATTTAATATTCGTGTATTAAAAAAAAGTAAGAAACAAGTATTGTAATGGAAAATATAAAACTAATAGTTGACTATGGAACGCTAGGAATTTTAGGTTTAATGAGTTTTATAGTCTTAATGTATGCAATTGAAAGAGCATTTTTCTTTAAAAATTTAAAACTCTTAGACTATAAAACAAAAAATGCAATAGAAAGAGATGTTACTAAAAACTTAACTACTATTTCACTTATTGGCTCAAATGCTCCTTATGTAGGGCTTTTAGGAACTGTTGGTGGGATTATGGTAGTTTTTTATGAAATTGGAATAAGTGGAGGTGCGTTAGATACTTCTAAAGTAATAGTTGGTTTAGCACTTGCACTTAAAGTAACGGCTGCTGGGTTGATTGTTGCAATTCCAGCAACTATTATTTACGGAGGTTTTTTAAGAAAAGTAGATTTAAAAATAAGTGAGTGGGAAGATGAAATCATTAAAAAGAGTTGAGGGCATAAATGTTGTTCCTTTAATAGATGTTATGTTGGTTCTTTTAGCCATTGTTCTAACAATATCTTCATTTATTGCTTTAGGAAAAATTGAAATTACCTTACCACAAGCCTCATCGCATATTAAACTAGAACCTAAACAGTTTGAGATTTTAATTACAGCGGATAAAATTTTTTATGTGAATGATGAAAAGGTAAGCAAAGAAGAGCTTTTAGTAAAACTAAATAGTCTAACAAAAGAGGACTTAGTAGCAATAAGTGCTGATAGACTAGTGCCTTATGAAGAGTTTATCTTTGTAATTGACTCACTTAAGAAAAAAAATATTGAAAAAATATCTATGGTTGTCAAAAAGTAATAGAATGTTCAAATCATCTTATTTAAATTATGAAAAAAAAGCTTTTTTTATCTCTTTTTTAATTTACAGTACACTTTTTGGTTCATATTTGTTATACAAGCACTACAATCCTATAAAGATTGAGAGTAAAAGAGAGGTTATCTCAATGCAACTTTCAAGCTTTGAACTGCCAAAACAAAACAGTGTAGTACCTACTCAAGCAATAGAAAAAACCAAAGCTATTGAAAAGCCAATTGAAAAAAATAAACCAGTAGAAAAACCCAAGGCAATTACTCCTGCAAAACCTATTGAAAAAATTATAAAAAAACCAATAGAAAAACCTATAGAAAAACCAAAAGAGATTCTAAAAGAAGAAATTGCACAACCAATTGAAGAAAAAACCTCAAAAAGCCAAGAGCAAAAAAGTATTGAAAGAGAGCCAGAAAAAATAACACATGAGCAAAACTTTGTTAAAACCAACTTTGCCATTATTCGCAACAAGGTTTTAAGTACTTTAATTTATCCCAATGTTGCTAAACGAATGGGGTGGGTTGGTGTTGTTGAACTAGCAATTGTTATTGACACCAATGGAAAACTACTAGATGTTTATATTTATAAAAGCTCAAATAGAGAACTCTTAGATACAGCTGCTTTAAAATCAGCTATGAAGTTAAAAAATCAGAACTTACCAAAACCTCAAATGGTTTCAACTCTTATTCTTCCTGTATCTTTTAGAGTAAATTAAAGAGGCCTTGATATTAATCAATGATTATGATTATCAATTGTATTAATATGCAACTTACAAAACTAAAGGATTTATATGTATAAGAAAAAGTTATTTCAAGCCTGTAGATAGTTGTTATTTACAAAAATTATTAGAAGGTTTAAAAAAAATGAAAAAAACTCTATTTATTACAAGTTTAGTGGTATCTAATTTACTCTATGCAAACTCTGTACAACTTGAAGAAGTTACAATTACAAGTGCTACTAAAACTAAAAAAAATATTGATGGCGTTACTGCTTCTGTAGAGGTTGTAACAAGTGAAGATATTAAAAAAATAGCTGCAAGTACTTTAAAGCAAGTTTTTGAGAAAATTCCATCTTTAAATGCCCAATATGGTCGCTTTCCACACCCAAGTGCTGCTTCTAAAGCTTCTATTTCTATTAGAGGAGTAGGCTCAAATGGTACTTTAATACTACTAGATGGCAAACGCTTATCAGGTGAAACTGAGAGTCCTTATGAGCTTAATAGAATTCCTGCATCTATGATTGAACGAATTGAAATTGTTAAAGGCTCTATGTCCACGCTGTATGGTTCAGATGCTATTGGTGGGGTAATTAATGTTATTACTAAAAAAGCCACTAAACAAAGTAGTACTTTAGATATAAAATATGGCTCAAATGGTTCAGGAGAAGCTAAAGAGAAAAATCTGAATTTTGTAACTACTGGAAGTGTTGAAGATACTCGCTATAAACTATTTGGCTCATTTATAGATACAACTTCATACTCTTTAAAGAAAAGCTACAAACAAGTAGCTACTAACCCTAACACAGGTACGGTTATGCCTGCAAATCCACAACATGGAATTAGCGGACAAAGCGATGTTACTTATTTAAATGAAAGTACCATAAAAAGTGTTGGAACAAGAGTTGAACACGATATTAACGATGCTTTAACAGTTGGCTTAGATATTAACTATTTTACAGAAGATAATGAAGGCGTCTATTTAGGAGCAGCCAAATTTTCAGGTGGTGGTTTAATTAAAAACACTCCTGTTAAATCTATTGATGAAAACAAACGATTAGATATTTCAACAGATTTAAACTATATTATTAGTGATAATTTACAAACTTCTTTAAAATATTATCGCTCTGATTATAAAAAAAGAAATGAAACAACACCTTTAAATTTTACAGGTCCTGTAAATACTAAATTTAGTGCAAATGTAACTATTGATAATATTGAGTCTGTTACAACATATGCGTTAAATGAAGCCAATTTAATTACTGCTGGTTTGGATTATAGAAAAGAGACACGAGATTCAAGTGCAATAAACCCAGACCCAACTTCAGTTGAGTTTATTACTAAAGAAGTGACTTATAAATCTGCTTTTATTCAAGATGAAATTGCTATTAATGAGAGCTTAAATGCAACATTGGGTGCTAGATATGACCATATTTCAAATGCAAATAACAAAGTTACATTTCAAGCAGGAGTAGTTCAAAAACTAAATGAGACAACAAATGTAAGAGCTAACTATGCTCAAGGGTACAGAACCCCTGATATTGCAGAACTCTATGTTGTTTCACCATCTTTTAAAAATGGAAAACGACTAGGTGCTGAAGTGGTTTACGGACCAAAAGGTGCTAGTTATGATTTAAAACCAGAAGAGTCACAAAGTTTTGAAGTGGCTTTAAATAACCGTTACTATAGCTTGTTTTCAGAAATTGTACTATTTCATACACAAATTAAAGACAAAATTGAGCTTGTTACTTATAATAATGCAAATAATGCTACAAGATATTATACATCTGAAAATATAGATAAAGTAGAGATAACAGGAGCAGAATTAAGCCTTGATTATGCTTTTTATGATAATTTAAATAGTTCTTTAAATATCACATATTTAGACACAAAAGATAAAGCAACAAACAAAGAACTTATTTTTACGCCTAAAGTATCGGCATCTTTAGGGGTTGATTATAAAATCACTGAAAATTTAAGTACACATGCCATACTAAGATATATTGGCAAACAGCATTTAGATACACAAAATAGCACTAAAAGTGATGCGTATATGCTAAGTGATGCCAGTTTAAATTATGATTTTGACAAACAGTGGTCTGTGTATGGTGGTATTAACAATATTGGCGATAAAAAAACTCAAGAAGAGTTAGGTGTTAATAGTGGCAGATACTATTTTGTTGGTATGAGAGTCACTTTTTAACAAAATTTAAACCCAAAGGAAAGTTATGAAAACAATTATTATTGCAATACTATTTACTGTTTCACTTTTTGCAGCACCTAAAATGGAGAAACTAATTATTGCAGGACCCGTTGCTACTATTTCTCACCCCATTTTTGAGCTTATTAGAAGTGGAGCTTTAAATGATGTGGCAGAAAAAGTAGAGTTTAGACTTTGGAAAAACCCCGATGAGCTTCGGGCAATTTTACTTAAAAAAGAGGCTCATTTTGTAGCAGTTCCTACAAATGTTGCTGCTATTTTGTACAATAAAGGTGAAAATATAAAGCTTTTAAATGTTCCTATTTGGGGGATTTTAGAGATAATTTCACGCGATAAAAATATTAAAACTATAAGTGATTTAAAAAATCAAGAAATAGTAGTTCCTTTTCGTGCTGATATGCCAGATATTGTTTTAGAAGCAATTATTAGAAAAAATGGTCTAGACCCTAAAAAAGATTTTAATATTAAATATGTACCAGCTCCACCTGATGCTATGCAAATGCTTATTTTAAGACGAGCTTCAAATGTACTTCTAGCAGAACCAGCAACTTCAATGGCAATGCGAAAAACAGGCTCTTTTCCTCTTAAATTAATTGCACCTGAACTTTATAGAAGTGTAAATATTCAAAAAGAGTGGGGAAAGGCTTTTAACACTAAAGATTCTATTCCACAAGCAGGATTAGCAGTTGTAGGAGATATTGATGCCAATACGGTTAAACGATTTGAGCAAGAGTATATAAAAGCACTTCAATGGTACAAACAAAACGCTCAAGAAGCAGGGGAGTTAGTTGCTAAACATATTGACTTCTTAAGCAAAGAAGCTGTTGCTGACTCAATTGAACATGTTCAACTTCATGCCGTTAGTGCTAAAAAAGCTCAAAAAGAGCTAGAGGAGTTTTTCTCTATTTTAAATGAGATTGAACCAAAATTAATAGGGAATAAAATACCCGATGAAGGGTTTTACTACCAATGAAAACACTTTTTAGAATAATCAAGGATTTTCCTTGGTTTTTATGGAGCGGTTGGGGTTCAATTGCTTCTATTTTACTCTTTTTGGCTTTTTGGGATTTAGGAAATCAAATTTATGGCGACTTAGTATTGCCATCACCTAAAGAGGTGCTTGTAACAATGTACGCACTCTTTGACGATACCTCTTTTCTAAACGATTTATCCATAACCATAAAAAGAGGTCTATTTGGCTTTTTAATCTCTTTAGGCATTGGAACATTTTTAGGACTTATTGGTGGGTTATTTACCACAGCTTCAATTATGAGCCGACCTATTGTTACAATATTAGTAGGAATTCCACCAATTGCGTGGATTGTTTTAGCCATGATTTGGTTTGGTTTTGGAGATACAACCGTTATGTTTACAGTGGTAATTGCTTCTTTTCCTATTATTTTTGTAGGTGCTTTACAAGGAAGTCGTACTATTGAGGGCGATTTAAAAGAGATGATGGAGAGTTTTAATTTAAGCTTTTTTCAAAAGTGTAAAGATTTGTATTTTCCTCATCTGTTTTCGTATTTGTTCCCTTCGTGGGTGAGTGCTTTGGGTATGAGTTGGAAAATTGTTATTATGGCAGAACTATTAAGTGCCAACGATGGCATTGGATCTGCTTTAGCAGTATCAAGAAGCCACTTAGACACACCAACTGCTTTGGCTTTAGTTACTACTATGGTTGGCGTACTACTTTTTATGGAATACATTATTTTAGAACCTATTAAAAAAGAGGTAGAGTCATGGAGAAACTAAGCGTTAAAGAGTTAAATTTCTATTTTGGGTTTACTCAAATTTTAAAAAATATTAATTTTGAGCTTAATGTCGGTGAAATTATTGGCATTGTAGGACCTAGTGGTGGTGGAAAAACAACTTTGTTAAAACTGTGTGGTGGTTTACTGGATGTTGTTGAGGGTGAAATTACCAATAGTTTTAAAAGTTCGGCTTATACTTTTCAAGATGCAAGGCTTCTTCCTTGGAAAACAACTATTGAAAATATTATGGTGCCAATAGTTTCTAAAGAGGGAGAAAAAAAAGCGTATAACAAAGCCTGTGAAATGGCTTTAAAATTTGGCTTAGAAGAGGGTGATTTTAATAAATATCCTAAAGATTTAAGCGGTGGAATGAGACAAAGAGTAAGCTTTGCACGAGCGCTTATTACAAAGCCTCAACTTCTGTTTTTAGATGAACCTTTTTCAGCTTTAGATATAGGGCTTAAAAAAGATTTACAA
>Ga0265294_10003365_pt1 | contig 20476 bp, 13 predicted proteins | sample MunlanPumphouse3_FD_192504 | JGI IMG/M metagenome (GOLD analysis project Ga0265294, IMG submission 192504) | Groundwater microbial communities from a municipal landfill in Southern Ontario, Canada - Pumphouse #3 | ecosystem: Environmental > Aquatic > Deep subsurface > Groundwater | place...
AGTTCGCAAGCGAGTTTTGATGATGCTAAGACAGTAGCTGAGTTTTTGGGAATTAACTATTATAAGGTAGATATCACACCAATGGTTGATGCCTATTTTTCCACTACTGGAATGGATGCCAATTCATTAAGAAAAGGTAATTACATGGCACGGATGAGAATGATAGTTCTTTATGATTTCTCAGCTAAATACCAAGCATTGGTTGTAGGAACAGGTAACAAATCTGAACTGTTAACTGGTTATTGTACTCAATATGGTGATTCTGCTTGTGCTTTTGAGCCATTAGGGCATCTGTATAAAAGCGAAGTGTGGAATATGGCACGGATGCTAAATGTACCGGAAATTATTATAGATAAGAAACCTACAGCTGATTTATGGTCAAACCAAACAGACGAGCAAGAGATGGGGATTACTTATCCTCAATTAGATAAAACATTATATTATAAATATGAACTTGGCTTAGCTGATGAACAAGTGTTGAAGCAAGGAATTACAGAGAGAGAATTATCTTTAGTAGAAAAGTTGTATAATAAATCCAAGTTTAAACGAGTTATGCCCCCTATGTTAGAGGAGATAGATTGAGTTTATTTAGTAAGAAAAGATGCGGTATATGTAAGGAAGAAAAAGCTGTAAGAGAATGTCATAGAAGAGGAAAAACTATTTGCTGGCACTGTTGTAACAACATGCGGAATGATCTCAAATGTCCTACCACTTGTTCTTATCATTTACCTCCTGGCAAGGGCTTAGAATTTAATGTCAAAGCCGATTCTTTACAAGAATCAAATGATTTAATGCTTAGACTTTTTGATATTTGGACAATGGGAATTCATCCAGAGATAGGTGATTCTGCACCGCTAGAATTGGCTCAAACAGAAGAGGGGAGAGCTAAGTTGGAAAACTATTTCTCCAAGATTAAATTTTTAGATTCTCTTCCAATAAATAGAATGAGAAAAAAACTCAAATTACCACCAATCAAAATTCCAGAAATTAATGATTTCGAAAAATATGCAACTGATATTATGACAATTTTAGTTGATCAAGATTGGGAATCTCTTCTCAAAAACTATTATCATCAAGAACAACTTCAATCTGAAGAAAATCGAAAGCTCTTTTTGAAAAGAAACAGCAAGTTTAAAGCATTTAAAAAAATTAAAAAGTTTTCTCTGATCAGCTCTTCTTTAAATAAAGAAGCTAAAGAAGCGCTAATTCACTTCGATGTCAATAAAAAAGCAGATATTACCTTGAATGTGAGTCTGGTAGATAATGAGTGGAAATTGAAAAGCAGGATTGTTGGAGATCCCCAGCTTTTTTATGGTGAGGATACTGCCATCAAGCATATTGCTACTTTGCTAAGTAAGAATGAGATGGATGAAGTTTTTAACCTATGCTACAAATACAGCATTATTTACCCAGATTCTGCTGATATTGAATACTATTGGGGACTTTATCACTCTATTACTGAAAACATAAAAGAAGCAAGAAAGCATTTTAAAATAGCTTACATTCTTGATCCTACATTTGTAGAGCCCCTTTATAATTTAGGCTTTATTTATCAAGTTGAAAAGAAAAATGACCAAGCTCGCGAAATTTATGACAAAGTGTTAGAACTGGATCCTAATGAAGTAAAGACTATTAATAACTTAGCTATTCTTCATATTGAGAAACAAGAGTGGAAACAAGCTTTAGAATATTTAGAAAAATGTATGAAGATTAATCCAGATTATGATATTGCCCAAAGAAATTATGATATTGTGAAAAGGCAATTAAAAGAGGATGGAACAAAGATTTAATGAATCTTAACTACCTTAAACATGCAATGGAACTGGCTGAAAATGCTCGCGGTAAATGCTCACCTAATCCATTTGTCGGTTGCGTAATTGTGAAAGATGATGTGATAGTGGGAGAGGGCTTTACCCAAGCTTGGGGGCAAGACCATGCTGAAGTTCAAGCTTTAAAACAAGCAAAAAACTTAGCTACTGGGGCAGATTTGTATGTTACTTTAGAACCATGTTCTCATTATGGTAAAACTCCACCATGTGCTAAAGCAATAATTGAAGCAGGAGTAAAAAGGGTTTTTATTGGGATTAAAGATCCAAATCCCCAGGTTTCAGGTAAGGGAATTGCAATGTTGGAAAAGGCAGGTATAGAAGTTAGATATAATCTTTTAACTTCAGAAATTAGTCACCAACTTGAGTATTTTCTTACTTACATCCAAACAGATCGACCCTATGTCTTTATCAAAAGTGCTGTTTCTATTGATGGTAAAATTGCAGATGATTGTGGTAATTCTAAATGGATAACTAATGCTAAATCACGGGAACGAGTTCATCAGTTAAGAGCTGAAGCAGATGCAATTATTACTGGTGTAACTACAGTAAATAAAGATGATGCAATGCTGAACGTCAGGCTTGCTGGTTATGAAAATAGAAATCCTCTTAGAGTAGTATTAGATTATGATTTAGAGATTAAACTTGCTAATAAGTTAGTCAAGTCATCTCCAGAGATTAAAACAATTATCTATACATCGCAGACTAAGCTTAATTCAGATAAGGCTAAGAGCTTAAGAGAATTTAAGATTGAAATTAGATCTGCTGAAAGTGTAGGTAAAAACTTTATTCTTAAGAAGATTTTAGCAGAGCTAAGAGAAGAAAATATCTCAGTGGTTATGGTGGAGGCAGGTCCAAGATTAGTCTCTTCTTTTGTGAGAGAAGACTTAGTTGATAAACTTTACTACTTTATTGCTCCGTCGTTAATTGGCGGTAGTAATAGTGCTTTTAAAGATATTGGGGTTAGAGATATTTCAGAGAAGAAAGTGCTTAGACTCTACTCTACAGAGATAATTGATGGTGATTTATTGCTGGTATATTATCTTTCTAATTCTGAATAACCTACTCTTAAAACTCTATAGCAAAAACCTGATTATTTTTGAAGTTAACTGAAAACAGGAAATAGATTTTTCTTAATTAAATAAGTTTTCCAGTTCATCTTCTTCACTTGTTTCCCAGAAATAATCACTTGTAATCTCACACCCTGGATAATAATGCTTAATTATCCTAACATAATCCCAACCAGCATAAGATTTTAAATATCCACCTGATTGACAAAAACCAACTCCGTGTCCATTACCTTTTCCTTCTATGATAAGATTGTTCCCACTCACTTTAATTATTGCTAAAGTAGAGGGAATCCCTCCTAACAGGGCTCTAATTCTATCTTGAGAAGTAATAGTTTTCTTCCCAGAAGCCGTGTTAAAAGTGATTTTGCTAATTCTTCCTGAATCATCGCGTCCATCTACTTTAGCAGAATAAATCTTGGAAAACTTACCTTTACTTGCAACTGTACTTAAAGAAACAGTACGTTTCCACTGGTAACTATCTTTAATCCAATTAGGTAATTTATCATAGTTATAATAAACTTTTGCAGGGTCTTTTCTAATCCAGTCTTCTACTACACGATAACTGTTCATCTTCTTTCCTTTGAGGAAATCAACATCTGTTTTATCAGCTAGATAGGGATAACCTTTACCTCCCCAAACTTGTTCAACATTGGCAAGATAGCCACCACTATAACTATTAAAAGGAGTGAAAGCTACTTGACCTTGGTAAGTAACAAGCATGTAAGCTGTTGCATTAGTTGCGTCAATGACATTCTGAGGAACTCTTTTCTTAGTATTAAATACCTGTGAATAAGTATCAGCTCGTAAATCCCAAGGATAATTACTATTCTTCATTGATTGATGAATGGCATAAGTCCGAGCAATGACAGCTTGTGATTTTAGAGCTTCAACAGGAGCACCAGTGCCAATTTCACTGACAACTACATAGCGGGTGTAAGATTCTAGATTCATGAGATTCATTACAGCTATTTCTCCTTTGTGCTCACGTAGATGTATATCTCCTGAGAATTGTTGTTTAGGTCTGCCTGATAAATAAAAGTTACCTGTTAGTGAAAGTTCAAATGTATATGGTTCATCTGTGAAAGATTTATTATCTAAAGAAATCTTTACTTTACCTTTTGAAGTATGACTAATCTTAAGGCTTTTACTATGAAATTCCTGTCCATTGATAAAAATCAGTCCATCAGTATTTAGAGTTATGGTCTTATCTAACTTAACTAAGACCTTGAGAAATACTTCATTTCCTATTGTCATGTAGGCTGATAAAAGAGAAAAGAGTAATAACATAATCAGAATAAAAGAAAGTTTTTTAATCATTTGAACCTCTATCTATTGATAAATAACATTTTGCCTAAGATCTTAGATATTGTCAAGGAATCTGTTGAGGGAATCTGTATTAGTTTATAGAAAAGTAGGGGTGTAAATATTATCACCCCTACTTGTTTTAAATTTGATTATTATTTTATTCTATCCTACTTCAGCACCAGTTTTAACATCTTTATCAGCTAAGAGGACGGAAAGATTCTCTCCATCATCTGCAGCCAAGATCATACCTTGAGAAAGAACACCTTTAATCTTGCGAGGTTTAAGGTTAAGAAGCATTACTACTTTCTTTCCAATAATCTCCTCAGGTGTATAAGCTTTGGCAAGTCCTGCAATAAGCTCTATCTCTTTACCACCAATATCAGCGGTAATTTGTAGAAGTTTATCAGTCTTTTTTACTCTTTCAGCAGTAAGTATTTTAGCAATTCTGATGTCTAATTTCATAAAGTCATCAAAATCTATTTCAGTTTTGATTTCTTTAAACATAGGTTTTTCAGGTTTTTGATTAGCTTTAGCATTTTCTTGTAGCAGTTTAAGCTGTTCATCAATCTGTTTATCTTCAATTTTATGGAAGATCTGTTTGATATTAGTTAAGTTTAGAGGATAAGGGTCAGAATATAATTCTTTCCAAGTAGGTTTACTTGCTAGCCCCATAATTTCTCTAAACTGAGCCATAAAGTTAGGGAGAATAGGGGTCATGACGATAGATATAATTCTGAGAATTTCACAACAGGTATAGATCGTTTCTTGAACAGAGTCTTTATCAGTTTTAATAACTTTCCAAGGCTCTCTTTCATCAAAGTATTTGTTACCTAAGCGAGCAATATCCATAATAGTTTTGCTAGCTTTGCGAACTTGATAGCTTTGGTAGTAGTTATCTATATCTTTGGTTAGTTCCATCACTTGTTTTAAGGTCGCTTGAGAAACCGCTGTGAGCTGCTTTGACTTATCGACTAAACCGTCAAAGTGTTTCTTTGAAAAAGTAAAGACTCTATTGCCTAAGTTTCCAAGCACATTATTTAACTCTGTATTAATTTTATTTTGGAAGTCCTTCCATAAGAAATCATTATCTTGTTTCTCAGGAGCATTAACAGCAAGAACATAGCGTAGGTATTCACCATCGAAATATTTGATAAACTCATCAACCCAAATAGCCCAATTACGGCTGGTAGAGATTTTTTGCCCTTCTAAGTTTAGATACTCGTTAGCTGGAACATCATGAGGAAGAACATATTTCTCATTTTGCCCCATTACAAAAGATGGCCACATAATAGTATGGAAAGGGATATTATCTTTGCCGATAAAATGAATAAGTTTAGTCTTTTGGTCTAACCAATAGTCTTTCCAGAGTTCAGGTTTACCTTGTTTTTCAGCCCATTCAACAGTTGATGAAATGTAACCAATTGGGGCATCAAACCAGACATAAAGTACTTTCCCAGTCGCTTCTTCTAAAGGTACAGGAACTCCCCAATTGATGTCGCGAGTAATAGCTCTTTCTAATAATCCATCATTTAACCAGCTAAGAATAAAGTTGCGAACATTTTCTTTCCAATAAGTTTTTGTCTCTAACCACTCTTTAAGTTGGTTGGTAAACTTAGGTAACTCTAAGTACCACTGTTTAGTATCTTTAATTACAGGTCTAGTACCTGAAACCTTACTGATAGGATTGATTAACTCCATTGCGTCTATAAGTTTGCCACAAGTATCACACTGGTCACCACGAGCACCGTCTGCTCCACAATGAGGGCAACCGCCCTCTACATATCTGTCAGGAAGAAAGCGAGACTCTTGCTCATCGTAGAATTGCTGAGTAACTTTACTGTTAATATAACCATTAGCTAACAATTCTGTAAAAAACTGTTGCGATAGTTTATAGTGTGGTTTTCGTGATGTTCCTGAGAAATTATCGAATTCTATTCTTAAACCATCGAAGCTTTCTTTTATTGATTTATGGTATCTATCTACTATCTCTTGTGGTGATACTCCTTCTTTTTCTGCTTTTATTGAAATTGGAGCTCCATGTTCATCTGTTCCACAAATATAGATAACATCTTCTTCTTTTAATCTTAAGTATCTTACAAAAATATCAGCTGGTAAGTAAGCACCGGCAACATGTCCAATATGTAACTTACCATTAGCATATGGTAAGGCACTAGTAACTATATATTTACTCATTTATGTTCTCCGTTAATTAATATAATGTTTATGTAATTTATTTAATAATTGTTCAATTGAGCTTGTTGAGACAATTAGATTAATCCCCACAGCATTCTTTTTTATATCTTTGATTTCAGTACCTAAGGATTTAACTTCTTGGATAAGAGCCATTAAAAAGTCAATATCATTAATAATCCTATGTCCGATTATTGATATTGATTGCACCTCACTAACTTCGATTACGTGAAAGGGTTTTAAACATGCTGAAGTATCTTGATAATACTCTTTTTCAACAATAATAGTGTTATTTCCATTTATAGTAAAATCATAAATATCTATGTTGCAGTTATTAAGAGTCTGTAAAAGTTGAATAGAATCAGCTTGAACAATAAATCTGAATAATCCTGTTTTCTGGGCTAAAGAGGTAATCTTTTTCTCTTCCATAGGATTTGTCTCCTTGTTAATAAAAGTTCCTGGATTAAAGGTAAAAGAAGATTTAACTTCTAAGGGGATATCATACTTTTTGGCAAATTCAACAGCACGAGGGTGAATAACTTTTGCCCCTCCATAGGCCATTTCTAATACTGTATCATAGTTAATCTCATCAAGCTTAACAAAGTCTTTAACCACACGGGGGTCAGCACTGTAGATTCCTTCTACATCAGTATAGATTTCACACTTTTCAGCATTAAGATAGGCAGCGAGAGCAACAGCAGAAGTGTCTGAGCCACCTCGCCCAAGAGTAGTAACCTCTTTTTCCATGCTTACACCCTGAAAGCCTGCCACTATAACGACTTTATGTTTAACTAACTCTTCTCTGATTCTGAAAGCTGTAACGTCTATGATACGAGCATTGCCATGGTTAGAGTCAGTAATGATTCCCGACTGAGAACCAGTGAAAGAAATTGATACTATTCCGAACTCCTGTAGAGCAATTGATAACAGAGACATAGATATTCTTTCTCCTGCTGTCAGTAACATATCTAATTCACGTTTTCCAGGCTTCTTGCTGATACGATAAGCCATTTCTGTGAGCTCATCTGTTGTGTCTCCCATCGCTGAAACTACAATTACATAACTGCAATCTGACTCCATATTCTGATGTAGTCTTTTGGCTATATTAAGGATTTGCTCAATACTACCGACAGAAGTGCCACCAAATTTTTTAACAATTATTCTCATCTTACACCTCTGCTTTATATAAGAAGTAAAGCCCAACTAAAGAAAAAATTACATTAGGAGACCAAGCAGCAACTAAAGGTGAAATGACTTCACTGTAGCCTAAACTTCGTGTGATTTGGAGTGTGATTAAGAAGATAAAACATACCATTAAACCTAACATAAAAATATATCCGCGGTTTTTACTTCTGGTTGAGCTTGACACAATAGGAAAGGAGAAGAAAAGAATTATTAGATTAGCAAAAGGGAATGATATTTTCATATAAAGATCAACTAATTCTTTGGAATAGTTATCATTAAGTTTCTTCAATCTATCTATGTAAGCACTTAACTCTTGATAATTCATAGATAGAGTTGGCTTTCCCGAACGAATAAACTCTAAAGGAGTAACTGTCATTACTTTACCTTTATATTCATTATCAAATTTGTAATCAACTAAGCTTCCTTTATCAAACACCCGTTGATATAGTTGCTTATATTTCCATTCATCACTATCCCAATTAGCTGTAGTTGCTTCACTTCGCGAGATAATTGAGGAGAAATCAGGAGATACGATAGTTTTATCTATGACCCTCATCTCTTCAGTATGTCCATTAAAAAAAGCTACGTAGTTATGAGTATCAAGACCTTCTTGAAAGAATATCTTTGTTCTGAGCATTTTATCTTTCAAATCCCCTTTTTTTATCTCTACTTGGTAGAGGATTTGCCTTCTTTCTTCTGCTTTAGGTAAGACATAATCGCCAAACCAACCAATAGCTATGCTTACTAATAAACCTATAAAAATGAGGGGTAAAAGCATACGCTTAATACTAATTCCGGCTGCTCGAATAGCTATGGATTCATTAAACTTCGCTAAGTTATTCATTAAGAATAACCCAGTCAGGAGCATAATTACTGGTGATGTAAGAGTGAGGAGATAGGGAAGTCTGAGGACATAATAGAAAGTCGCTTGATTAAGAGTTGCTCCATACTTCAACATTTTAGAAAGTTGGTCGATTATATCTATCACGATGAACAAGACCGATGAAGCCAAGAACATTACTACAAAGGTTTTTAAAAACTCTTTAATCAAATATTTATCTAAAGTTCTCATTATTTCTTCCTGTGTTTGCTAAATATACTGACTAAATCTAATCTAGAAAAATCTAAGAAAGAACGTTCAAATTTAGCAGTGTAGGTTAATACTATTGCGATTAAAAAAAATAAAATATTAGAAATCCACATTGACAACCAAGGATTTAGCATCCCTTTATCAGCTAATCTCTCTCCTCCAATCAAAGCTACATAGTAGATTAAGAAAATTACCGAGCTTACTGAAAAAGAAGTTCCGATGCCACTACTCTTAGTCATGATTCCAATAGGGATACCAATCAAAGCAAAAACCAAACAAGCAAAAGCTAAGGCATATTTTTTGTGATATTCAACTTGAAATCTTCTAATCCTCTCTTGGGAGTAGATTGTCTCTTGATTATTAATATTTATTTTACTTTTGTTAGCATTAATCTTCTGGGCAAGCACTCTATCACCCGGATTGGCTTTTAGTTGAGTTTGTAGTTGTTTAATATCATTTTCTATTCTTTGATTATGTTCTGCATATAGGGCAATACTCTCTTTGTCCTTATTTATTGCATCTACTAACTGCTCTGATGACATCTCTCGGTCAGAACGAAACTCTCGTTCTCCAATTTCTATCTTATCATCTAATCCAAAGATATTCAAAGTGAATTCAGTAAAAGTAGTAATTGAATATTTATCCGCATCCTTTGCATCTCGTTCATGCATTTCACCATCGTAAAGTATGGCTTTCAAGCTAGACCCACTATCAATAGGAATAAGAACCCCACGATTAGCTACAATAGTCTTAGGAAATTGAGTATTACTCCTATCGTAGATAACTATTCCTTTCATTAGTTCTTCACTAGTTTCTTTCACGATTACAGTATATTTACCAAAATCAATGTATTCATTAGGAGTGATTATCTTCATAGGCTTTTGCATGGAAACCTGCATTCTTAAATTACTGAACTTATGATTGGTTTCAGGCAAGATCCTATTATTGAAGTAGATCATAAAGAGAGATAACAGAAGAGCTAAAAGATAGATTGGCCGAACTAATTTGAAAATGTTTATTCCTCCAGATTTAATTGCAATAATCTCACTATCAACGCTAAGTCGCCCAAAAGCCAAGATTGTTGCCATTAGCACCGCCATAGGTATCGATAGTGCTAAGAGGAAAGGAAGAGCTAATGAGAATATATTTATCACTGTCATAAAATCTAAATCTTTTTCAATAATTAGATTCAATAGGTCAATTATTTCATCTAAAAGGAGAACGAAGGTGATAGTTACAAGAGTAATTGCAAATGGAGAAAACAACTCTTTCATTAAATATCTTTTAAGAATCTTCGACCGAAGATACATCACAATAATAAAAACAATTACTAGTGAGAATAGTATTTCGTTAAGATAATGAGCTACATAAGGTATCGTCATTAACTTATCATTGAAGATTTTAATGTAATTGGCAAAAAACTCTATAAAATTCATTTATTTATCATTCCTAAAAACTCTTTTTCATTTAATATTGTTACACTTTTAAGAAGCTTAGCTTTGTCAAGCTTTGATCCAGGATTAGCACCAGTTATTAAATAATCTAAATTTTTACTTACACTTGAAAGAATTCTACCACCATTAATTTTGATTAAATCTTGGATCTCTTTTCTGCTGTATTTCTCCAAAGTCCCTGTAACTAAGAAACACTTGTTCTCCAAAATATCTGATTTATATCCTGACTGTTGATAACTAAAGTTTAATCCTAATTCTCTCAACTCTCCTAAGAGAGCTATATTCTTGGCTTCATGGAAAAAATCATAAACTGAACCAGCAATTCTTTGACCAATCTCAGGAATAGCTTCTAGCTCTACAGTATCAGCTTTTTGTAAGTTATCTAGAGTATGGAAGTGCTCAGCTAAAATAGACGCAATTTTAGAACCGACATATCTTATGCCCAAAGCAAATATCAATTTATCCAAGTTTTGCTCTTTAGATTTCTCTATTGCTTTCTTTAAATTATCAACAGACTTCTCACCAAATCCTTCAAAACTCTTAATTCTTTCAAAATCTAACTTATACAAATCAGCTATGGTGCTTACTAATCCCTTATCTATCAATAAACTGACTACCGCTTCTCCCAATCCATCTATCTCCATTGTATCTCGAGAAGCGAAGTGCTCTATACTCTTCTGGATTTTAGCAGGACAAGAGATATTTATACAATACCAAATTGCCTCTTCAGGTGCTTTTTCTAATAGACTATCACATACAGGGCATCTCTCAGGAAAGATAACTTTCTTAGCATTTTTTTTTCTCTTCTCAGGATTGACACTCAATATCTTAGGTATTATTTCACCCGATTTTATGATCCTAACTGTATCATGGTAGTGAATATCTAAACGCTCTAACTCGTCAGCATTATGAAGAGTAGCATGGCTTACCGTAGTCCCAGCAAGATAAACTGGTTCTAAGCTAGCACGAGGTGTAACTGCACCTGTTCTGCCTACTTGGAATTGCACATCTAACAGTCTTGTCTCTTTTTCTTCTGCCTTGAATTTATAAGCTATTGCCCATTTAGGAGATTTTACAGTATATCCCAACTCCTGTTGCAAACCTATATGGTTGATTTTCAAAACAATCCCATCAATTTCATATGCTAAATTAGCTCTTTTCTTATCCCACAAGTTGCAATAATCCTCAATCTCTGCTAGTGAAGTTGCTTTTGCATAGTGTTTGTTAATTGAAAACCCTTGTTGTGCAAGAAACTTAAGTAACTCATCTTGATTGATATTTAAATCAGCTTCATGACTCCCAAGAGCGTAGATAAAAGAAGCAAGTTTCCTCTTCTCTACCTCATCTCTATTCTTCAGTTTTATAGTCCCTGCTGCAGCATTTCTGGGATTAGCAAATAGCTTCTGATTATTCTCTTCTCGCTCTCGATTAATTCTCATAAATTCAGGCAATGAAAGATATACCTCACCTCTGACTTCTAACCCCTTTTTATAGGGGATTTGTTGAGGTATATCAGCTATAGTCAAGGCATTAGAAGTTATTACTTCACCTTTAAAACCATCTCCACGGGTTGTGGCATATTGAAGTTTCCCTTGCTCATAAAAGAGATTGATAGAAAAACCATCAATCTTTTGTTCCATCACAATCTCAAACCTATAGGTTGGATAGGAAGAGTATATTTTTTCAAAGAAAGCCTTGACTTCTGCAAGTGAATAAGCATTTGCTAAACTATACATCCTGGCACGATGGGTTATTGTCTCGCCATCCTGAAGCAGATCATTACCAACCTTTGATAAAACTTTTCCCTCTTCAGCAAATTGTGGATATTGCGCTAACAACTCTTTAAGCCTAATTACTAGCATATCATATTCAAAATCAGTTATCTCAGGATCACTATCTTGATAATATAGCTTATTATGATACTCTATCTCTTTTTTAATCTTCTTTATTTCTTTTTCTACTTGCTTTATATTTGCCATTTGCCTTCTAAACCTTATGTTTTTTTCATAATCTCATTATTTAGATTATTTGTCAATAATTATGTTTAACCTGAATAATGCAGTAGAGCTTTGCGAATAGCACTAAATTCTTCTGCTAAAGTAATTTCCATAATTTGTCTGAATATATAAATTTATTAAGAAAAATCTGTAACTGATTTACCTAGAAGAATTTGCACTCTTCATTAAAGTCTACTGTATCATCCAAGTTTAAGAACTCTCTTTGAGCACTCTTTGTTAGCGAGGACACACACATAGGTATGCTCCTACAGTAGTGTAATCCTGGATAGAGTCTCTTTGTCTTAATTATTAATTATTTATTCCCTCTATCCTGCCTATTCTATGGGCTTTTTAGGTGTACTCCAGGTCCACCCTAGGAGTTATCTTAATTAATTTCCAAAGATTATTAGAGATGAGAGCTAAGGCGAAAAGAAGGAGAAAGAGAGATTAATAAAAAAACATAATATTGAAGAAAGAAATTGACATGAGAAATCAAAAACAGGATTATGGAGTATGATAATAAAAAGAGATTGCTATGTAGGTTAAAGATAATAGAATTAATAACTTTCATGAGGAAAGAAGATTAAAAGAAACCTAATAGCTTTAATTAAGTTTTAACAATTGCTATAACTATAAGTGTAAATGGAATATGATTTGCATGTATATCATTTACATTGCTTATTGGAAAAAAATATTTAAAGGGGATAATTATGAAACTTTATGTATCTGCTATTCTATTATTGATAACTAACCTTCTTTTGGGACAGACTGTGTGGGATGATGCTTTATCCATTAGACAAGGGGGAAATGTTGAATGGGTGCAAGCTTCCGTTACAACAGAAAATAATGAAATAGTTCATGTCTGGACTGAAAATGTTATTGGCGTCAATGATATCGTTGCAATGAAATATGATAATCAGGGGAATCCTCTCTGGGGAGATGAAGCTCTTTTAATTGATTATTCAAATAACATTCAAGCAAGCCCCAAAATAATCTCAACAAATGATGGTGGAGTTGTAATTGTCTGGTTATCTTATAGCTCTCAAATAAGTATCATGGCACAAAAGCTTGATGCTTCAGGAAATAAGTTATGGACTGAAAGTGGAATTTATATATCTGCTAACTATCAAACTGTTGCACCAAGTAGAATATTATTATTTCCAAATGAAATAGGAGGAGCAATTGTAACTTGGGTTGACGATAATGCTATGGCTCAAAATTTAGATAGTAATGGAGTCAACCAATGGGACGACACTGAAAATGGCTTAGATTTGGGTCTTATTCATTATAATAATCAAATTACTTCTGATGGTCATGGTGGACTTATAATTATTGATAGTGAAGAAGATTCTCTTATGATGTCGGTTAAAAGAATTGATACAAATGGGGAAATTCTGTGGAATGAAAATATTGAATTAGATTCACCCCAAAACGATAGAAGTAAACTCAATATAATCTATAATAATGTTGATAGCTACTATCTTATCTTAGAAGATTTTGACTACCCAAATACCGATTTATCTGTAAGGAAAATATCATTAACCGGAGAGCTAGAAACAACTATGGGCTATATCCCTTTAACTATTGATACTGCACCAATGTATTTTATTAAATATGAGACTAATAATAATGGAGATTTAATTGTAGCTTTACAATCTTTAAATTCCTATAATGATGATGAATATAGCTTAATCGCCTATTGTTTGGATCAGGATCTAAACCCACAATGGGGGGACTCAGGTATATTCTTAGATACACTTCCTTTTTTAGTAACTGAATCCATGGCAATTGAAACATCAAATTCAGGAGATATTTTCATTACAAATACAAAAATTAATGAAGAATCTACTATTGCTCCTGCCTACAATATTTACCTATTTAAATTAAATCTTGATGGTAGTCAAGAAACAGCCCAAGGTGGACTTTTGCTTGCTCAGAATCAAGGACCATACCCTACGGCATTTTTAGCTTATGAAGATGACCTATTTATTACTTGGAAAGAATATTTGAATGGATACAAGAATTTAAGACAAAAGATAATCAATGATAATCTCCAAACAATAAATCCGCCTGAAAATGAAGTAATAATTGACGTGCTTACAGGTTCTGTATCCTATTATGATTATAAAGTTTATTCTTTACCTAATTCTGGCAGAAGTGTAATAATCTGGATAGATGATGTTCTAGGAATGAACAAAAAAATTAAATATCAAATTATAAATTCTGAAGGAAATTATGAATTGGCTGAGAATGGAGTTGATTTAGCCAATTTCTCTCTTGACGGACAAGATGAGTTTGAATATAGTCCCGAAGATTTTACTAGTGCCCAAAATGAAGCAGGTCAAATATGCGTTGCTTGGAAATCTGATTTTTTGGGGATTGTGGGTAGAAGTAGAGTTATTGATAGTGATGGTTCTCTTTTAGGTAGTGATATCGGTGAAGAAATTTATGGTTATGGGGAATATGAACAAGTATTATCTATGTTAATGGGGTCATATAATAATGACTTTTATTTAAGTTTTTTAACAGCAAATTATGGTCTTGAGGAAAGAGATATTTATACTACAACAACTAGTAATTCCTTTGAATGGGGAGAAATAAATCATGTTCAATCATTTCTTGGCGAATTAGATTTTTTTAATGAATTTGATGCTGTTATCAATAATTACTGTATCGTTAGGCATAGTTATCATGCTTATCAGGCTTTTAAAATCGGTGAAGATGGCTCTGTATTTGAGATAAATCAAATGCTTACTGGTTATAACTCAAAGTTTGCCTGTGATGCTGATAATAATCTCTTCTTTACTTGGCAAAATGGATCTAATATTTATCTCCAAGGCTTAACTAATAATCAGGATTTATTCTGGGATGAGCCAATTCTTGTGAATTACGATTCGTCAGCGGAAAAAGATGTAGATGTTTCAAATCCAGAAATTCTTATTAGTAATGATATTTTTGTAACATGGAATAAAACTATGGATAACTATGTTAATGATTTACTTGCTCAAAAAATATCATATTCTGGTCAACAAATGTGGAATTCCCAAGGAGTGCTACTTACAAATTTAGAATATTCTTATGAAATAAACTCTTTATTAGAGATAGATGATGATAATATTCTTGTTGGTTGGACAAATCAATTTAACTTTTTTGATTCACCTATTTTCAATGTAGTTAATAGTAATGGTTCAGTTGTTCTCGAGGCTACTAATGAAATGATTATAGATAGCCCATATTCTATTTATAACCTACAAGTAAGTCTTAATCCTGATAATCAGTTGCTTTGTACCTGGGTAACTACTGGTGGGATCTATGCTCAACTTTATGATTTAAATACTGTTGAGAATGAATCAAACCAAGTTGATACAACAATATTAAATTTGAATCAAAACTATCCTAATCCCTTTAATCCTATAACAAACATCTCCTTCTATCTTACTAAGCCAGGTCAAGTAAGTTTGGATATCTATAATATTAAAGGACAGAAAGTTAAAAATCTTGTTGATAATAGACTTGAAGCTGGTAGGCATACACTTGTATGGAATGGGAAAGATAATAGTAATAAAACTGTAGCTTCAGGAATTTATCTCTATAAAATGACTAGTGATGAGTATAGTTCGACCAAGAAGATGATTTTGATGAAATAATGATAAGAATCATTGCTGAATTTCACTTATCCTAAGGAATAACAACATATATACCAAAGATTTATTATATAAATTAGATATCCTTCTATTAAACCCTTACAGGGTTATGATCTTAATTTTGGATATTGTACCTGGGATGACAATCCCTATAGGATCTTACCCCAGGCTAATCTATTAATCCCTTTGTGTCTTCGCTAATGCATTCTACATAGCTTGCTTGAAAGCGAAGTAGAAAGCTTCGCCAACACAGGTCAGGGATATTTTAATCATTACATTATTAACTAAGTTGTTATGTTAGGCATTAATCTTTCCACCAAACTTGAACTTGAGCCTTCTTCAGACACTGAAGAGAAGAATTAAGATTGTCATTGCTTTCCCCTTGGCTAAAGCTTCGGAGAATGAATCCCAATGAGGCGGAGAGAATCTCCACCGTCCGACTGAAGAACCCACTACACCACTTGGGTTTAATTTGTTCTTGACATTCCTTAAGCCTAGCAAATTTTAAAAATATTAAACAAAAGGGTAAGATAAAATGTTAAAAGATAAAAAGATAGTCTTAGTTGTTTCAGGTGGAATAGCAGCTTATAAAGCAATAGATTTGGCAAGTAGATTAAAAAAGCTTGGGGCAAAGGTGAGAACAATTCTGACCAAGAATGCCTTAGAATTTGTGAGAGAGATTAATTTCAGAGCTATAACTGGTGAGCCAACTTATACTGATCAGTTTGATTTAAATGAACCTATAGCTCATATTACACTGTCAGATTGGGCAGATATGATTGTAATAGCACCTGCAACGGCAAATATTATTGGTAAGCTTGCAAATGGGATTGGCGATGACTTAGCTACTTCAACGATGTTAGCTTTCTATAAGCCTATCTTAGTAGTTCCGGCTATGAATGTTAATATGTATCATAATCTGGCAGTTCAGCATAATATTCAAGTAATTCAACAAAGGGGAATCCATCTTTTGATTCCAGAAAAAGGGATGCTAGCTTGTGGTTATGAAGGAAGAGGAAAGTATCCACCTAATGAAGAGGTAATTCCAGCAATTATTACTTATCTTAACTATCAAGAGAATATTCAATCTAAATATCTAATTACCATGGGGGCTTCACAAGAAGATCTTGATCCTATGAGGTTTATCACTAATCACTCTTCTGGAAAGATGGGCATTGCTCTAGCAAGAGCTGCTTATTTAAGAGGAGGGGATTTGGCTGTTATTCATAGTAGAATAAGTGAAACGTTGCCTTATTATATAGAAAATACTCAAGAAACTTTATCAGCTGAAGAGATGTTTTTACAAGTGAAAGAACAGTATCAAAAGGCTGAGGTAATCATCATGTGTGCTGCGGTGGCAGATTATAGTCCAGTAGTTAAGCAAGAGCAGAAGATTAAGAAGAGTTGTGAGATGAGTCTTGAACTTAAAAGGACTCAGGACATCTTGAAATATTTGGGTGAGAATAAAAAGCCAGGACAGATCTTAGTAGGTTTTGCAGCTGAATCTGAGAATATAATTGAAAATGCCAAAGTAAAACTTCGCAAGAAGAATTTAGACCTAATTATTGCTAACAATATCTCGGTTTCTCAAAGTGATTACAGCGAGGCATATCTTATAACAGCTGATAATATGACTGAGTTTAAAGGCTCAAAATTTGATTTAGCTAACAAGATTGTTGACACAATAAAGGTATTGAGAAAAGTTGTAAAAAAAATATGATTAAATAATATTATCAATAATAATAAGGGTATAACTATGAAAGGCAAAGCAATAATTATTACCGGTGCTAATGGTGCTATTGGCTCTTTCCTTACTGCAGAGTATTTGAAAAGAGGTTGTTTAGTTTTTGCTTTAATTCATAATCATAAAGATAGAATTTCTCCTTTAATCGATAAGTTCCCAGATAAACTTGTAGTTAAAGAGTGTGATTTAACTAATTATGATGTGGTCAAGAGTGTTTTTAGAGAGTTCATAGATCAGTTTGGTTTTATTCCAAGAAAATTAATTCACACTTCTGCGGTAAGAAGTAGTGATTTTTCAATTTTGACAAATACTGATCCTAAAAGATGGTATTCTATTGTTCAGATGAATATCTTTTCTTGTTACAATTTACTCCATATTATACTTCCTTTCTATCAAAAAGATAGGGTTGGTAAAATTGTCTTAATCGGTTCCAATATTAGTCGAACAGGTCTCAAAAATGGATCTGCTTATGCTGTGGCTAAAGGAGCTTTAGCTAATTTAGCACGTACTATTGCTTTGGAATATGGGCAAGATAATATTTTAATCAATGTTTTATCTCCAGGAGCTGTTCAGGCTGATCAGTCTCATTTTGATCAAGATTATCGTAGATTTAGAGAAGACTACTTTCAAAAAGAGTTAAAAAATACTCCTTTACGGAAGTTAGTTCAACCGATTGATATTCTAAACAGCTGTGATTTTTTGTTATCAGATAAAAATAACTTGATCTCCGGAGAAGAAATCTTTATAACAGGTGGGAAAATTTAGAAATATGGGCGAGATAGATTTAACAAAAAAAAGCAGTTATTATTATGATTTACCAGAAGAGTTAATAGCTCAGTATCCTTTGCAGGAACGAAGTAGCTCGAGACTATTAGTATTAAATAAACAAAGTGGACAAATCCTTCATGAACATTTTACTGACATTGTGGACCACTTTAAGAAAGGTGATCTTTTAGTCGTGAATTCTACTAAGGTAATACCTGCTCGTTTAGTGGGAAAAAGAGAGACAGGAGGAAAGATAGAGGTCTTCCTGTTAAATCATATAGTTAATGATACTTGGAGATGTTTAGTTAAACCAGGTAGAAAGTGTCAAATTGGAACAAATATTAAGATAACTGACAACTTTACTGGAACAATTATTGACACCTCAATAGAAGGAAGCAGGTTAGTAAAGTTTAATTACAAAGGAAATTTTTGGACTGCTCTAAGTGAAGCAGGTCATATCCCACTTCCTCCTTATATAAAACGAGAAGCAGAAAAAGCTGATAGTATTACTTATCAAACAATTTATGCTAAGATAAAAGGCTCTGTAGCTGCTCCTACTGCTGGATTACACTTTACAGAACAGGTGTTTCAGGCACTAAGAGACAAGGGTGTTGAGATTGCAGAAGTAGTTCTTCATGTTGGTTTAGGTACTTTTCGTCCTGTCAAAACCGAAAATATTAAAGACCACAAAATGCACTCCGAGTATTGTAGTATTAGTAAAGAGACAGCTACAGCTATAAATAAAGCTAAAGCAGAGGGAAGGCGAATAATTGCTGTTGGAACTACTTCTACAAGAGTGATAGAAAGCTTTGCAAAAGATAATGAGGTCGAAAGTGGAAATAAATGGACCGATATCTTTATTTATCCAGGGAAAAAGTTTAGGATTGTTGATGCGATGATAACGAATTTTCACATGCCTGAATCGACACTAATCATGATGATTTCTGCCTTTTCTGGCTATGAGAATACAATGAATGCTTACAAAATCGCAGTAGCAGAAAAGTATAGATTCTTCAGCTATGGCGATGCTATGTTAATTATTTAGGAGTTGTTTTGATTATTGATGAACATCCATTGTTTGATGAAATTATTCATAAAAATAAACTGAATAGTACTTCTATTCATGCTCTAACATTAATTAAAGAGAACTTAGTTAAGGGTAATTTCCTTGTGATTGCAGATGAACAGTCTGCTGGAACAGGTAGGAAAAAGAGTTTATGGTATTCTCCTCAAGGTGGATTATGGTTCAGTATGGGCCTTTTTAATGTTGTGCAGGATAGCTCAATAACATTATTTATGGCTGTAATGATTCATCAAACTATTGTTGAAATCTATCCTTCTTTGCAGGAACATCTAAAGATTAAGTGGCCTAATGACATTATGTTAGATAATAGGAAAGTTTGTGGTATTTTAACTTCTTATCATTCATGGGCTAAGTATTTAATTTGTGGTGTCGGAATTGATACTAACATTTCTGAGATACCTCTAGAACTTACCAATATTGCAGTATCTCTGAAGAATTATCTAAATATTGAGATAAACAATACTTTTATCTTAAAATCGTTCCTTGATAAATTATATCAGCAGTTACCAATTTTTATTGAATATGGATTCGAAGAATACCAAAATTATTATAATCAATTTGATTATTTAAAGAATAGGTTTGTATCCTTAGATACTGAGTTTCAAATATTCAGAGGAAAGGTTCTTAAAATCAACAGGAAAGGTGCGTTAATAATGGAGTTGGATGAAAACTTAATTCAACCTTTTTACTCAGGAAGTATTGTTGAAATTGACTGAAAAAGAAAAAAATAAAGAAAAGTATTGACTTATAAGTGAAATTAATTTTTTTTTAAAAAAAGAATATTATCGTGGAGGATATATGAGAAAACTCATTGTACTAATATTGAGTGCATTTCTATTTGCCTGTAGTATGAATGTTAGTTCTTTTGAAAAGCAAGAAAAACCAGAAAAAGTTGAAGGTGCGCTCAAAGTAGCCATACTCCCACTTGAACAATTAGATAATCAAAGTGGATACATCAAAAGGATACTTGAAGTTAGAGATCTTCAGTTAATGTTTGATTTAACTGAGAATTATGTATTACTTGATTTTGACAAAGTAAGCGATGTTATTGACGATTATGGTATAATTGATATCGAGGAATTAGAAAAAGATGAAATTCTTGAAATAGGTGAAGAATTAGAT
>Ga0265294_10003366_pt1 | contig 20475 bp, 36 predicted proteins | sample MunlanPumphouse3_FD_192504 | JGI IMG/M metagenome (GOLD analysis project Ga0265294, IMG submission 192504) | Groundwater microbial communities from a municipal landfill in Southern Ontario, Canada - Pumphouse #3 | ecosystem: Environmental > Aquatic > Deep subsurface > Groundwater | place...
TAAATATATTCCCACACCGGAAAGGGCTACAGATAAGCCATTCCTGATGCCTGTGGAAGACGTTTTTTCGATTACCGGTCGGGGGACAGTAGCTACAGGTCGTGTGGAAAGAGGTATGGTCAAGGTTGGGGATGAAGTAGAGATTGTTGGTTTGACCGAAGCCCCGCGGAAGACAGTCGTTACCGGAGTAGAAATGTTCCGCAAGTTGTTGGATCAGGCGGTCGCAGGGGATAATATCGGTACACTTTTGCGTGGTGTAGAGAAAACGGATATTGAAAGAGGGCAGGTTTTGGCTAAGCCCGGCTCGATTAAGCCACATCTCAAGTTTGCTGCTGAAGTATATGTATTGACTAAGGAAGAAGGCGGCAGACATACACCTTTCTTTAACGGTTATCGGCCCCAGTTTTATTTTCGGACAACAGATGTTACCGGTGTAGCTACTTTACCTGAAGGCGTAGAAATGTGTATGCCCGGCGATAACATCAAGATGACGATCGAGCTGATTACCCCGATTGCCCTTGAAGAAGGCTTGCGTTTTGCTATTCGTGAAGGCGGACATACGGTGGGTGCCGGTGTTGTCACGGGTATTATTATGGAGTAGTTTTTAGTGTTTAGTGTTTAGTTTTTAGGGAATGGATAGTTTGTAAAAAGGACTTGTGTTTAAAAAGAGTTTTTTATATAATAAAACAGTATGGCTAAGATGCGATGAGGCGGAAGGTTGCTGTCACGGGCATGATACGCCCGAGAGCGTTGTCGCGAGTAGGATGGGCAGCTCGTAGGCAGGTAATTTTCGCTGAGAATGTCCGAAAAATAAGAAGTCGGGCGAAAGGGAGGGAGTTTTATGGCTAAACAGCAGAAAATCAGAATTAGGTTAAAGGCCTTTGATCATAAAATTCTGGATCAGTCTGCAGAAAAGATTGTGGATACGGCTAAACGTACAGGGGCATCGGTTGCAGGTCCAGTACCGCTGCCAACAGAGCGCAGTATGTATACAATTTTAAGGTCTCCTCATGTCAATAAGGATTCCCGTGAGCAGTTTGAGATGAGAACTCATAAGCGGCTTATTGATATCTTAGACCCAAATCCCAAGACTGTTGATGCGTTAATGGGTCTGGATTTACCGGCAGGTGTTGATATTGAAATCAAACTGTAAAAAGAGATGAGAAGAGACCAAAGGCTTTACGAGGAGGTGGCAATAGTGACAAAAACCATATTGGGAACTAAGGTGGGGATGACTCAGGTTTTTGATGAAACCGGGCGCATCATTCCTGTTACGGTGATTGAGGCCGGTCCCTGTATTGTGGTGCAGAAGAAGACCATAGAAAATGATGGTTATAATGCGATACAATTAGGTTTTAGGGCTATAGAAGAAAAAAAATCAAATAAACCTAAACAGGGGCATTTTGCCAAGGCTGAATTGAAACCCTTGCGTTATTTAGCAGAATGTCGCGTGGCAGATGCTGCTCTTTATGAGCAGGGGCAGGAAATTAAGGCTGATTTGTTTTCTGCCGGAGAATGGGTTGATGTTATCGGCATTTCTAAAGGGAAAGGGTTTGCCGGAGGGATTAAACGGCATGGGATGCATCGTGGCCCGATGGCGCATGGTTCTAAATATCATCGTGGCTCCGGGTCTTTAGGGGCAAAAGGACCAGCTCGTGTTTTTCTCGGGCGTAAACTACCGGGACGTCTTGGCGGTGAACGCGTAACGGTACAAAAATTATTGGTGGTTAAAGTAGATCCGGAACGTAATTTGCTGTTGGTTAAAGGAGCAGTTCCGGGCCCCAAGAAAAGTCTGGTAACCATCAAGAGTTCTGTTAAGGCTTAAAGTGAGGACTTAATGGGAAGGAGGAAAATGTAGATGCCCAAAGTTGCTTTGTATAATATAAATGGCGAACAGATCGGCGTAATAGAGCTGAGTGATGCTGTTTTTGGTATTGAACCTAATGAAGCTGTTGTGCATGAAGCTGTAGTGATGCAATTAGCTAGTTTACGTCGTGGCACTCACTCTGTAAAGACCAGAGCAGAAGTAAGAGGTGGCGGGAGAAAACCTTGGAGACAAAAAGGTACAGGTAGAGCTCGTGCCGGTACGATTAGGTCTCCGCTTTGGCGTAAAGGCGGGATCGTTTTCGGGCCGAAGCCTCGTGATTATGCTTATCATTTGCCACGTAAAAAAGCACGTCTCGCTATTAAATCTGTGCTTTCTGCTAAAGTAAGTGCCGGGGAAATAATGGTTTTGGATCAGTTGGCATTTACTGAACCGAAGACGAAACAGATGCTTGAAGTTTTAGCTAAGCTTAAGGTTGAGCCCAAGGTTCTAGTAGTTACTGCCGATCATAATGATCATGTGCAAAAATCCAGCAGAAACATAGCTGGCGTTAAGTCACTAGAGGCTGAGGGGATTAATGTCTATGACCTTGTCAAATATGATCGGTTATTGATTACCAAAGATGCTGTGGTTAGGATTGAGGAGGTGTTTTCTTAATGCGTAATCCTCATGAAGTTTTGCTTAAACCTATCGTAACTGAAAAAACTACTGATTTGATGCAGGAAAACAAGTATACTTTTAAGGTCGAACCTAAAGCAAACAAGATTGAAATAAAAAAGGCGATAGAGTTAATTTTTAATGTAGACGTAATTGATGTGAGAACAATGAATGTTTCCGGTAAATTTAAAAGACAGGGGCGCTCAGTCGGCTATACCTCTGACTGGAAGAAAGCCATTGTTACTCTAAAACAGGGGCAAAGATTACCAATTTTTGAAGAGTAGCTTGTTTATACGAATGTAAGGGAGGGAAAAAAGGATGTCAATCAAAGGCTTTAAACCTCTTACTCCAGCGAGAAGGCACATGACGGTTTCTTCTTTCGAAGAAATAACAGCAAAGGAACCGGAAAAAACCTTAGTGGCACCATTGAAGAAAAATGCAGGGCGTAATAATTATGGACGCCTGACGGTAAGACATAGAGGCGGAGGACATAAGCGTTTATATAGAAAAATTGATTTTAAACGTGATAAAGATGGTATCTCCGCTAAGGTAGCCACGATAGAGTACGATCCTAACCGTTCGGCCAATATAGCTTTACTTCATTATGCTGATGGGGAGAAACGATATATTATTGCACCTCAGGGTTTACGGGTAGGCGATACGGTTATTTCAGGTGCTGATGCCGATATTAAAGTGGGCAATGCCTTACCTTTAGAAAAGATTCCTGTGGGAACACTGATTCATAATATCGAGCTAAAACCTTTAAAAGGTGCGCAAATTGTTCGTTCTGCCGGTGGTTCGGCTCAACTGATGGCGAAGGAAGGTAATTATGCTACGATACGTATCCCTTCTGGTGAAGTGCGTCTTGTGCATCTCAAATGTAAGGCTACGATCGGGCAGGTAGGAAACGTTGAACATGAAAACATTACTATTGGGAAAGCAGGACGTTCACGTTGGTTAGGGATTAGACCTGCTAATCGCGGTGTCGTGATGAATCCCGTCGATCATCCCCATGGCGGTGGCGAAGGGCGTTCCCCCGTAGGACGGAAAACACCTATGACACCTTGGGGTAAGCCTGCTATCGGTGGTAAGACAAGAAAGAGAAAGAATCCCAGTGATAGATTTATTGTGACGTCTCGTAAGAAGAAGTAGGAGAAGGAATTGTGAAGAAAGGAGGCTAATAAGTGGGCAGATCAGTAAAAAAAGGCCCTTTTATTGAGGAGAGTCTTTTAAAGAAGATAGAACAAATGAATAGCACTAATGAAAAACGTGTGATTAAAACATGGTCCCGTCGTTCCACAATTTTCCCGCAGATGGTAGGACATACCATTGCTGTTTATGACGGGAAGAAACATGTTCCTGTATATATTACGGAAGATATGGTAGGACACAAATTGGGTGAATTTTCGCCGACAAGAGTTTTTAAAGGGCATGGTTCCCATACGGAACGTTCTACCGCTTTGAAATAATTGCCGGGAAGAAGGAGGTATGCTTTATGGAAGCTAAAGCCGTAGCTAAATATATACGCATTTCTCCCCGGAAGGCACGTCAGGTAATTGATCTCATCCGGGGGAAGGATGTAGGGGAGGCGTTTACTCTCCTCAAATTTACAGCACATAAGGGGACGGAATCTATTACTAAGGTTTTAAAGTCCGCTGTGGCCAACGCTGAGCATAATTATGCACTGGATTCTGATGCTTTATATGTTCGGGAAGCCTATGTAGACGAAGGCCCGACGTTAAAAAGGGTTAGACCTAGAGCTAGAGGTAGTGCTGATGTGATTAAAAAACGTAGTAGTCATATTACTGTCGTTGTTAGTGAGAAAGGGGGGGATAAATAGTGGGTCAGAAAGTACATCCAAAAGGGCTGCGTGTCGGTATTATTCGTGATTGGGAGAGTAATTGGTACGCTGACAAAAACTATACTGAACTCCTCCATGAAGATATCAAGATCCGTAGTTTTATTAAAAAGAAGCTTTTTCAAGCAGGAGTTTCTAATGTGCAAATAGAACGTGCTGCCAATAGGGTAAAAGTCTCTATTCATACAGCTAAACCAGGTATTGTGATTGGTCGTGGCGGTACGGAAGTGGAGGCTTTAAGGAAAAGTTTAGAACAGATGACAGGTAAAAAAATTAATGTCAATATTATTGAGATTAAAAAGCCGGAACTTGATGCTCAGCTCGTGGCAGAAGGTGTTGCTCTACAACTAGAAAAACGAATCGGTTTCCGTAGAGCGATGAAGCAGGCTGTCTCTCGCACGATGCGTTTAGGTTCAGAAGGTGTAAAAATTCGCTGTTCCGGACGTTTAGGTGGGGCGGAGATTGCTCGTACAGAATGGTATAGTGAGGGCAAGGTGCCTCTGCATACATTAAGGGCAGATATTGATTATGGTTTTACCGAAGCCAATACTACTTATGGTAAGATTGGCGTGAAGGTTTGGATCTATAAAGGTGAGATACTTCCTGAAGTGGGAAACAGGAAGGAGGAGAAGGCTAATGCTGAGTCCTAAAAGAGTAAAATGGCGCAGACCTCATCGCGGGGTAATGAAGGGTAATGCTATGCGGGGGAATGAGGTTGCTTACGGTGAATATGGGTTGCAGGCTTTGGAACATGCTTGGATTACTAGTCGTCAAATCGAGGCCGCTCGTATCGCGATGACCAGGTTTATTAGGCGTGGCGGTAAAGTATGGATTAAAATATTTCCACATAAAGCGGTTACGGCTAAGCCTGCTGAAACTCGGATGGGGAGTGGAAAAGGTTCTCCTGAATATTGGGTGGCCGTAGTTAAACCTGGCAGAATTATGTTTGAAATTGCCGGAGTTGATGAAGTATCAGCTCGTGAAGCCCTCCGTTTAGCTTCTCATAAATTGCCCATTAAAACTAAAATTGTAAAACGTGAAGAAATGGGTGGTGAAGCAGGTGAAAGCTAAAAATCTTCGTGACCTGACACAGAATGAATTAAATAGTAAGATTATTGAGCTGAAAGAGGAACTGTTTAATTTGCGTTTCCAGCTTGCCACCGGTCAATTAGAAAACCCGATGCGCCTGCGTGAGGTTCGTAAAACAATTGCGCGGACCCATACAGTGTTAAGGGAACGGGAGCTGCAAGAAGAAAAACAGTAGAGTTTTAGGCAAGCTCTATCAGGTCAAGGTTGAAAAAGGAGGTATGAAGTTTGGAAAGGCGCATGCGCAAAACTCGGATAGGTGTTGTGGTAAGCGATAAGATGGAGAAGACAGTAGTTGTGGCTGTCGAAAATTATGCCAAACATTCTCTTTATAAGAAGATTATCAGGCGTACTAAGAAATATAATGCTCATGATGAAGAAAATTTGTGTAAAGTTGGGGACAAAGTCCGGATTATGGAAACACGCCCTTTAAGTAAAAGCAAAAACTGGCGGGTTATCCAGATCATCGAAAAAGCCCCCCTTGTATAGACAGGAGCAATTCCTGAAAGGAGGTTCAAGGCATGATTCAACAAGAAAGCGTACTGAAAGTTGCTGATAATACTGGGGCCAAACGGTTATTGTGTATTCGGCCTTTGGGAGGTTCTTTGCGCCGTTATGCTTCCATTGGTGATATCATTGTGGCTACAGTTAAAGAAGCAACACCAGGCGGCGTTGTTAAAAAAGGTGAAATAGTAAAAGCAGTAATAGTGCGTACTAAAGATGCTGTGCGTAGAACTGATGGCTCTTATATCCGCTTTGATGAAAATGCTGCTGTGCTGATCAAAGATGATAAAAGCCCCAGAGGTACACGTATCTTTGGCCCGGTAGCCCGTGAATTAAGGGAAAGGGAATTTGCCAAAATTCTTTCTTTAGCCCCGGAAGTATTATGAAATTGTTTTTGAAAAGCGATGGCTGGAGGTGATCTGTATGGCCAAAATGAAAATACATGTTAAAAAAGATGATTTAGTTCAGGTAATTACCGGTAAAGATACCGGTAAAAAGGGGAAGGTTTTAAAGGTAGATCCTCGGAAGGGGCGGGTTATTGTGGAAGGTCTGAATGTTGTCAAACGGCACATGAAGCCTACACGCGTTAATCCCCAAGGCGGAATTACAGAAATTGAAGCCCCTTTGGATAGTTCTAATGTCATGATTTATTGCGAAAAATGTAATAAACCTGTGCGGATAAAAAAAATATTTTTAGCTGATGGGAAAAAGGTTCGCACATGCCATCAATGTGGTGAGCAGTTTGATAAGTAGACTCTGCCGGAAGGGAGGTTTAAAGCATGGCACGGCTAAAGGAAAAGTATAAGGAAGACGTTATTCCTGCAATGTTGCAGAAATTTAGCTATAAAAATATCATGGAAGTCCCTAAGCTGGAAAAGGTTGTTATTAACATTGGCGTAGGAGAAGCAACGCAGAATCCGAAAGCACTTGATGGCGCGGTAGCGGATTTAATAGCTATTACGGGACAAAAACCTGTGATTACGCGAGCGAAAAAATCAATCGCTGCTTTTAAGTTGCGTGAGGGGGTAGCGATAGGGACGAAGGTTACCTTAAGAGGCGAGAGGATGTATGAGTTTGTTGACAAGCTTTTTAATGTTGTCTTGCCTAGAGTCAGGGATTTCCGGGGGGTTTCACCCAAGGCTTTTGATGGCCGGGGGAATTATACCTTAGGTTTAAAAGAACAATTGGTGTTCCCAGAAATAGATTATGATAAAGTAGATAAGGTACGGGGGATGGATATAATCTTTGTAACAACTGCCTCTACTGATGAGGAATCTAAGGAACTGTTGAATTTAATGGGAATGCCTTTTGCTGGAAAATAGGTGAAGTGTAAAGGTTAAAGGAGGGACTTGTGTGGCAAAAAAAGCTAAGGTTTTAACGCAACAGCAGATACCTAAATATAAAGTTAGGCAATATAATAGATGTAAAATATGTGGTCGTCCCCATGCTTACATGCGGAAGTTTGGTATGTGTAGAATTTGCTTCCGTAAGCTGGCTTACGAAGGACAAATTCCCGGCGTGACCAAGGCCAGTTGGTAAGTTTGGAAAGAGGAAGGGGGTCGTTTAAATATGGTCATGGCTGATCCTGTAGCAGATTTTTTAACAAGAATTAGGAATGCTAATTCTGTTCATCATGAAAAGGTAGAAATTCCGGCTTCAGGTATGAAAAAAACGCTTGCGGAAATTTTTAAAGCCGAAGGTTTAATCAAGGATTATGAGTTTATTGAAGACGGGAAGCAAGGCATTCTCAGATTATATCTGAAATATGGTTTGCATGAAGAAAAGGTGATTACAGGGATTAAGCGTATTAGTAGACCGGGTCTTCGTGTTTATGTGAAAAAAGACGAAGTTCCTCGTGTCTTAGGTGGGTTAGGTATTGCTGTTATTTCTACTTCACAGGGTATAATGACAGATAAAGAAGCTAGAAAACGTAGTTTGGGCGGGGAAGTAATCTGTTATGTTTGGTAAAAATCCTGTCAAGCTTGCAGCAAGAAAAAGATGGATGCAGGAGGTGTAAAAATGTCACGAGTTGGAAAACAGCCCATCGTTATTCCTGCAGGGGTAGAAGTAAAAATTAAGGGGACGCATATCTCTGTGCAAGGTCCGAAGGGGCTGCTCGAGAAAGAGTTCCATGAAGAGATGAAGGTGGTTGTTGAGGAGGGGCAGCTTGTGGTGATACGCCCTAGTGATAACAAAAATCATCAAGCACTTCATGGCATGACTAGATCGATTCTTGCCAATATGGTTAAAGGCGTAACGGATGGTTTCGAAAAATCCTTAGACATAGCGGGGGTTGGTTATCGTGCTGCTAAACAGGGGAAGAAGCTTGTTTTAACAGTAGGTTACTCTCATCCTGTAGAGATTGAACCGGAAGCGGGGTTGGAGATTGAAGTGCCCGCACCGAATAAGATTGTCGTTAAGGGTATTGATAAGGAAAAGGTTGGGCAATTAGCGGCTAACATTCGCTTTGTGCGTAGCCCTGAGCCTTATAAAGGGAAGGGTATTAAGTATAGTGAGGAAGTAGTGCGTATTAAAGCCGGAAAGACGGGCAGTAAGGGTGTCTAAAGTTACAACAAGGCTCTTAACTGTAGCGGAAGGGAGTGAAGTAGGTGATTATTAAAGCTGATCGTAAAAAAATACGTCAGAAGAAACATCGGCGCTTACGTCAAAACATACAAGGAACAGCCGAGTGTCCGCGGTTGGCTGTTTATAGAAGTTTAAAGCAGATGTATGCTCAATTAATAGATGATACGAAGGGTGTTACTCTTGTCGCGGCTTCCACGTTGGAAGAACCTCTCAAAGCAGAATTAGAATCCGGGGGTAATGCTGAGGCTGCTTATAAAGTAGGACAGCTTTTAGCCCAAAAGGCTTTGCAAAAAGGGATCAAAAAAGTGGTTTTTGACCGCGGGGGTAATCTTTATCATGGACGTGTGCAGGCAATTGCTGAGGGTGCCCGTGCGGCAGGGTTAGAGTTTTAATTTACCGGTAAAGGAGGGGAGAAAATGGCGAGAATAGATGCCAACCAGCTGGAACTTAGTGAAAAAGTAGTTTATATAAATCGTGTGGCTAAGGTTGTCAAAGGCGGACGGCGCTTTAGTTTTAGTGCTTTAGTTGTGGTCGGCGATGGGCATGGTTATGTGGGTGCCGGTCTGGGTAAGGCTACCGAGGTTCCCGAAGCTATACGTAAAGGGATAGATGATGCGAAGAAAAATCTTACCTTTGTCCCGCTTGTAGGTACAACAATTCCTCATGAAGTTCTGGGAAGGTTTGGGGCCGGAAAAGTTTTGTTAAAACCTGCAGCCGAAGGTACCGGGGTTATTGCCGGCGGTCCGGTGCGTGCTGTCCTGGAATTAGCAGGGATTAGAGATATTTTGACTAAATCTCTAGGGTCAAATAATGCTAATAATATGGTGAGGGCCACTTTGAGTGGGTTAAAGAGTTTGAAACGAGTCGAAGACGTTGCTAAAATACGTGGTAAATCCGTAGAAGAACTCTTGAGTTAGGAGGGCAACAATGGCGAAATTAAAGATTACTTTGAAAAAAAGTGTCATTGGCGTTAATGAAAAAGTAAGAGCAAATGTACAATCTTTAGGGCTTTCTAAAATACGGCAAAGTGTTATTCACGAAGATACCCTCGCTATTCGAGGGAAGATAAAAAAAGCGGAACATTTATTATCTGTAGAGGAATTGACCTAGTAACAAAGAGGAGGTGCAGCAAATGAAACTCCATAATTTAAAGCCGGCAGAAGGTTCTAAGACAACTCCTGTGAGAAAAGGTCGTGGTACAGGGTCTGGTCTGGGGAAAACTTCCGGCCGTGGGCATAAAGGACAAAAAGCCAGAGCCGGGGGAGGAAAAGGCCCCTATTTTGAAGGTGGTCAGACACCTTTGCAAAGGCGGATGCCCAAACATGGTTTTACGAATATCTTTAAGTCTGAATATGTCATAATTAATGTTTCTCAATTAAATGATCGTTTTGAAGCAGGGATGGTAGTTACACCGGAAGTTTTAGTGGAATCAGGTCTTGTCAAAAATGTACGGGATGGGGTTAGAATACTCGGCAATGGAGAAATCACAAAGGCTTTAACTGTAAGAGCGCATGGTTTTTCCAAAGCGGCAGCAGAAAAAATTGCCGCTGCTGGCGGTCAAGTAGAGGTGATTTAGGTGGTAGAGGTTTTAAAAAATGCTTGGAAACTTTCGGATATACGTCAAAAGATACTTTTTACCATAGCGATGTTAGTAGTTTTCCGGCTGGGGGTGCATATACCGGTACCGGGAATTGATACACAGGTTATTGCTGATTTAATTGCGAAGGGTCAACTTCTAGGGTTTTTTGATGTTATCTCCGGGGGTGCTTTTAAAAAGTTTTCGATTTTTGCCATGAGCATAACGCCTTATATTAATGCCTCTATTATTATGCAGCTTTTAACGGTCGTCATTCCTTATCTGGAAAGATTATCTAAGGAGCCGGATGGTCGTAAAAAGATGGCACAGTATGTTAGGTACGGGACAGTTATTTTAGGTTTTGTGCAGGCAGTGGGGATTTCTTTCGGTTTACGAAAGGCAGTGGTCAATCCCGGCTTAGGTTCTACATTGCTTATCGCTTTGTCATTGACTGCAGGTACGGCTTTTTTGATGTGGCTGGGTGAACTAATCACGGAAAAAGGAATTGGCAATGGGATTTCTTTGATAATTTTTGCGGGGATTGTTTCTCGTGTCCCGGTAGGGGTTGTTTCGGTTTATGAATACTTAAAAGCCGGGACGGCTAGTATTTTTGTCGTGCTTCTTTTTGCCATCATTGCTCTTTTTGTGATGGCGGGGATTGTCGCCATACAGGAAGGTCAGCGCCGTATTCCGGTACAGTATGCTAAACGTGTCGTCGGGAGAAAGGTTTATGGAGGGCAAAGTACCCATATCCCTTTGAAAGTTAATCAAGCAGGGGTTATTCCGATTATCTTTGCCATTTCCATTTTAATGTTTCCGGGGACGATTGCGGCGTGGTTTCCTACTAATAAATTTGCTGTGGTGATTACGAAAATCTTTGATTTTAATTCTTGGTGGTATCAACTTATTTATGCTCTGTTAATTATATTTTTCACTTATTTTTACACAGCCATTACTTTTAACCCTAATGACGTCGCTGATAATATGAAGAAATACGGTGGTTTTATACCTGGCTTGAGACCTGGCCGTTCTACTGCGGAGTATATTGAGAAAGTCGCCAATCGGGTTACTTTCGCCGGAGCAGTCTTTTTAGCCGCTATCGCGGTACTGCCGGCACTGTTAATCTCTTTAACCGCCTTACCTGTGTACTATGGAGGTACTAGTTTGCTGATTGTAGTAGGTGTGGCTTTGGATACGATGAAACAGTTGGAATCAAATCTTTTGATGAGACATTATCAAGGTTTCTTGAAATAACAGGAGGTAAGGGTAATGAGAATAATTTTGATGGGTCCGCCGGGAGCAGGCAAAGGAACGCAAGCGGATTTTCTTACTAAAGAATTAAAGATACCTCATATTTCTACAGGGGAGATGTTCCGCAAGGCTGTTAAAGAGAATACTCCCTTAGGTATAGAAGCTAAACGGTATATGGATTCCGGGCAGCTTGTCCCTGATGCCGTGACGGTAGGTATTGTTAAAGAAAGATTAGCGGAAGCGGATTGTCAGAAGGGTTTTTTGCTGGATGGCTTTCCACGCACAGTTGCTCAGGCAGATGCTCTGGATGTTACTTTACGCGAACTTGGTGTAAAATTAAATCAAGTGATTAATCTTCTTGTAGGTCGGGATGCTCTCTTGCAGCGTTTAACCGGGCGGAGAGTTTGCAAATCATGTGGGGCTACTTATCATGTGCTCTATAATCCTTCCGCGGCGGGTCAGAAGTGTCAGCTCTGTCAGGGGGAACTTTATCAGAGAAGTGATGATACGGAAGCTACTGTAGCTAATCGTTTAGATGTTTATGAACAGCAGACGGCTCCTCTGGTGGCCTATTATGAAAAAAAGGGGCTTCTCCTAAATATTGCCGGGAATGAAACAGTAGAGGCGATTGCTGAAAATATTTTAAAAGTTTTAGGAAGCGAGCAAGGATGATTATTCTGAAATCTGAGCGAGAATTACAGTATCTGTATGATGCGGGGCAGATTGTGGCTAAAACGCATCAAGAAGTGGCTAAAGCTGTGCAGCCTGGTGTTACTACCCTTGAACTTGATCGTTTAGCCGAGGAATATATTTTAAAGTGCCAGGCGAAACCAGTGTTTAAAGGTTATTATGGTTTTACCGGTAGTATCTGTACTTCCATTAATGAAGAGGTCGTGCATGGTATCCCTAGTTTAAGGCAGTTAAAATTTGGTGATATTATTAGTATTGACATTGGTGCGGTGATTAATGGTTTTGTAGGTGATGCTGCCGTCACTTTGCCGGTAGGCGAAATTGATGAAGAAGCACAGCAATTAATTGAGGTCACCAAAAATTCTTTAGCTGAAGGGATCAAACAGGCGGTAGTTAAGAATAGATTATCTGATATTTCTCATGCGATTCAGACTTATGTGGAGAGTAATGGTTTCTCAGTTGTACAAGATTTTGTAGGTCATGGTGTGGGCAGAGCGATGCATGAGGAGCCTCAAATCCCGAACTTTGGTCCACCCGGACGTGGCCCTCGGTTAAAAAGCGGCATGACCTTAGCGATTGAACCGATGGTTAATGTAGGTACTTATGAAGTAGAAACACTACTTGATAATTGGACTGTAGTGACTAAAGATAAAAAACGCTCTGCACATTTTGAGCATAGTATTGCCATTACAGATGATGGACCTTGGATTTTGACAAAATAAATTATTTCCAAAGTAGTAGGGATAAGGAGGTAGTATAGATGTCCAAACAGGATGTAATTGAAGTTGAAGGTACTGTTCTGGAACCTCTCCCCAATGCCATGTTTCGGGTTGAATTAGCGAATGGGCATAAAGTTTTAGCTCATGTCTCCGGTAAAATTAGAATGCATTTTATCCGTATTTTACCAGGGGACCGGGTTACTGTTGAGCTTTCACCTTATGATTTAACTAGGGGAAGAATTACTTATCGTTTTAAATAAGTAAATTCCTTAGGTATGAAGGAGGTAGAAATAGTGAAAGTTAGACCGTCTGTTAAGCTTATCTGTGAAAAGTGTAAAATAATTAGACGTAAGGGTAGAGTGATGGTAATTTGTAAAAACCCTAAGCACAAGCAGAGACAGGGGTAGGATTTATTAAATAAGAACAATAAGGAGGTGTACAAATGGCTAGAATTGCAGGTGTGGATATCCCTCGTGATAAACGGGTTGCCGTAAGTTTAACGTATATTTTGGGGATTGGCAGATCAACTGCCCAGAAGATCTTGGCTCAAACAGGGATAAACCCTGATACAAGAGTTAAAAATTTGACAGAAGATGAAGTGAATAAACTTCGTGAAGTGATTGATAAGGAATATAAGGTAGAAGGTGACCTGAGACGTGAAGTTTCTTTAAATATCAAGAGATTAATTGAAATTGCTTCTTATAGAGGAATGCGTCATCGTCGTGGTCTTCCTACCCGTGGGCAACGGACTAAAACAAATGCCCGTACGCGTAAAGGCCCTAGCAAAACCGTGGGGATTAAACGTGCGACGGAAGCTAAATAAGAATTGTGAAAGGGGGGAAGGAAAGCTAAATGGCCAAAACAACTACTAGGGTAAAGCGTCGTGCCCGTAAAAATGTGGAACAGGGAAGAGTTCATATCCAGTCTACTTTTAATAATACCATTGTCACTATCACGGATATGACTGGGAATGCAATTTCTTGGGCTACTGCAGGACAGTTAGGTTTTAAGGGTTCTAGAAAGAGTACGCCTTTTGCTGCACAAATGGCTGCGGAACAAGCTGCTAAGGTGGCCGTGGAACATGGGATGCGGGAGGTTGAGGTTTATGTGAAAGGACCTGGAGCAGGTCGTGAAGCCGCGATTCGTTCTCTACAGGCTACGGGTTTAGAAGTAAGTGTGATTAAAGATGTTACTCCGATTCCTCATAATGGATGTCGTCCGCCAAAAAGGAGAAGAGTTTAAGGAGGTGTCAATGAATTTATGGCAAAATATACAGGTCCAGTCTGTAGACAGTGTCGTCGTGAAGGTATGAAGCTCTATTTAAAAGGTGATCGCTGTTATACAGAAAAATGTGCTATTGATAGAAAAGCTTATGCTCCTGGTCAGCATGGGCAACACAGTCGTAGAAAATTATCCGAATATGGTTTACAGTTAAGGGAAAAGCAGAAGGCTCGTCGTATTTATGGTATTCTGGAAAGGCAGTTTAGTAAGTATTTTGTGATGGCTGAACGCCAGAAAGGTATTACCGGCGAAAATTTACTGCAAATCTTGGAAAGACGCTTAGATAATGTGGTCTATCGTCTCGGTTTTGCTTCGTCAAGAGTGGAAGCGAGGCAGTTAGTTACCCACAATCATTTTCAGCTTAATGGGCATAAAGCGAATATCCCTTCCATTCTTGTGAAGGTGGGAGATGTGCTGCAAGTAAAAGAAAAAAGCTTGAATTCGCCCAAGTTTATTGAATTAAAGGAAAATATTGCTCACAAAACTCCGCCTGCGTGGTTAGATTTAGATAAAGAAAACATGACAGGTAGGGTATTAGCTCTTCCCAGTAAAGAGCATCTTGATCTTCCTCTGGAGGAACATCTGATTGTTGAGTTATATTCTAGGTAGTTGATAGTAGATTGTTGATTAACTGGGGGAAAGTTAAGTTAGGTTTGAGTAGGAGGGTTAACCTGTGATTGAAATTGAAAAACCCAAAATTGAGTGTGTGGAGATAAGTGAGAAACAAGATTATGCCAAGTATGTTGTGGAACCGCTGGAAAGAGGCTATGGGATTACTCTAGGTAATTCTTTGCGCCGCGTAATTTTGTCTTCCCTGCCGGGAGCAGCGGTTACTTCGGTGAAGATTGATGGCGTTTTGCATGAATTTTCTTCTATCCCCGGGGTGGTGGAAGATGTAACGGAGATTATCCTTAATCTGAAGGCCCTTGCTCTAAAAATATATACAGATGAGCCACAGGTAATTCGCATCGAGGAAACAAAAGCGGGAGAAGTATTGGCGGGAGATATTATCAAAAGTAGTGAGGTGGAGATTCTTAATCCTGAATTGCATCTAGCTACTTTGGATAGTGATGCTCATTTGTCAATAGAAATGACGGTGGAAAAAGGCCGTGGTTATCGGCCTTCGGAAAAAAACAAGAAGGAAGACCATATCATCGGGGTAATTCCGATCGATTCCATTTTTTCACCGGTACGTAAAGTGAATTATACAGTGACCGATACTCGTGTCGGACAGATTACGGACTATGACAAATTAACTTTTGAAGTTTGGACTAATGGGACAATCGCTCCTGATGAAGCGATCAGTCTTTCCGCTAAAATACTGAATGAGCATCTCCAACTTTTTGTGGGACTTACTGAGAAAATTGGGGATGTCGAAATAATGGTGGAAAAAGAAGAAGAAGAACGGGATAAGGTTTTGTATATGAGTGTTGAGGAACTTGATTTGTCGGTGCGTTCTTATAATTGTTTAAAAAGGGCGGGAATAAATACAGTCGGAGAACTTGTGCAGAAGACAGTAGAAGATATGATGAAAGTAAGAAATTTAGGGAAAAAATCGTTAGCGGAAATAGAAATAAAATTAGCTTCCCTGGATTTAGATTTAAAAAAAGCGGAGGAATAGGTGTTTAACCAGTTGTAAAGGGGGTTTGAAGATGGCCTACAGAAAATTAAATTGTAATACCGGGAAACGGCGAGCTTTATTGAGGAACATGACTACAGCACTTCTTAAAAACGGTCGGATCGAAACAACAGAGCCGAAGGCCAAAGAACTAAGAAGCATTGTAGAAAAAATGATTACTCTGGGTAAGCAGGGTGATTTACAGGCCAGACGTCAGGTTGCTGCTTATCTTCTTGATGAGGATGTGGTCAAAGACCTTTTTGATAATCTTAGTAAAAAATATACTGATCGTCAGGGCGGATATACTCGCATTATTAAGGTGGGGACTCGTCGTGGGGATGCAGCCCCCATCGTCATCATCGAATTAGTGTAGTGATAAATCCTTTGTCAAGCAGAGGTCAGGAAACCCATACCTTTAAACCGTTACCGCGGTTGGGATTTGGTTTTCCTGGTTTTTGTTTTATCATCTATTTAATGATCTATGGGGACTAAAGTGGTGAGAGAGCATGATCGATGTAAAAAATTTAAAACATCAGTTCCGTAATCCTCAAGGGGGCTATCAAGAGGCTTTAAAAGGGGTAGATTTACAGATCGGACAAGGTGAGTTCGTGGCGATCATTGGTCATAATGGTTCCGGAAAATCTACTTTAGCCAAGCATTTTAATGCCTTGCTCTTGCCTCACCATGGGTCTGTCACCGTAAATGGTATAGATACTAGAGAGAGTGAGTGCTTATGGCAAATTCGTCAGAAAGTAGGCATGGTTTTTCAAAACCCTGATAATCAGCTTATTGCTACTACCGTAGAAGAGGATGTGGCTTTTGGTCCGGAAAATTTGGGCATTGAACCGGTCAAAATTCGCCAATTAGTTGATGAAGCTTTGGAGAGCGTGGGGATGAGTACCTATAAAAAAAGAGCGCCTCATCTTTTATCAGGCGGACAAAAACAGCGGGTCGCCATCGCAGGGGTTGTGGCGATGAGACCTCAAGTATTGGTGCTTGATGAACCTACGGCGATGCTGGATCCTTTAGGCCGGCAAGAGGTTATGGATACTGTCGTCAAACTTAATCGTGAAGAAGGTTTAACAGTTGTTCTGATTACTCATTTTATGGAGGAAGCGGTTCTGGCGGATCGAGTTGTCGTGATGGCAGAGGGGCTTAAGGTCATGGAAGATTCCCCGCGGGGGATTTTTTCGCGGGTTCAACAATTAAAAGACTTGCGTTTAGATGTACCCCCGATGATGGAACTGCGAGATACTCTGGCTCGGGAGGGTTTAGATCTTCCTCGTGATATTTTGACCGTGGAAGAAATGGTGGTGGCTTTATGCCGATAATTTTGGAAAATGTTGCTCATCTTTATCAGCCCGGCTCATCCTATGAAGTGAAGGCTTTGCAAGAGATCAATTTAGTGATTAAAGAAGGCGAATTTGTAGGATTAATCGGTCATACCGGTTCAGGCAAATCTACCCTTGTTCAGCATTTAAATGGTTTATTAAAACCAACTAAAGGCAAGGTAATTGTTGATGATTGCCAAATTTCGGCGAAAAAGGTTAATTTAAAAGAAATCCGCAAAAAGGTAGGGCTTGTTTTTCAATATCCTGAGCATCAGCTTTTTGAGGAAACTGTTTTTGAGGACATTGCCTTTGGTCCAAAAAACCTAGGTTTACCTCCGGAGCAGATTGAAAAAAGGGTTAAAAAGGCTTTAGAAATGGTGCATTTAGACTACGAGAAATATCAGGCTGCTTCACCTTTCCTTTTAAGTGGCGGGGAAAAGCGGAGAGTGGCGATAGCCGGTGTTTTGGCGATGGAGCCTAAATACTTGATTTTAGATGAACCTACTGCGGGCTTAGATCCTCGGGGACGGGATGAAATTCTCGAACAGATTAAGGAACTGCATCAGCAGGGCATGACTGTGGTTCTGGTTTCCCATAGTATGGATGATGTGGCTCGTTTGACCCAGCGTCTTGTGGTGATGCACCGGAATACAATCGTTTTTGATGAGGAGACACGCAAGGTTTTTTCTCATTATGAAAGTTTGCAGGAAATGGGGTTGGATATTCCGACAGTAACCAAATTAATGTTTAGGTTAAAAGGCAAAGGCTGGTTGGTGCGTCAAGATGTTTTGACGGTGGAAGAGGCAAAAAAGGAAATTTTGCAAGTTCTGAAAGAGGCACGGAATCATGCTTAAGGATATTACAATTGGTCAATATATACCTGGTGTTTCTGCAGTTCATAACTTAGATCCCCGTACCAAGATTATTTGCTTGGTTTTTTATATGGTCGGTCTTTTTCTTGTTAATAATGCCTTAGGTTATTTATTTGTCACGCTGTTTACCATCGGGATAGTTTTTTTATCTCATATTTCCTTGATGACTATTCTTAAGGGTATTAGGCCTTTGATGATTATTATTCTTCTTACTTTAAGCTTACACGTTTTTATGACGGAAGGAGAGATTATTTGGCAATGGGGGTTTTTAAAAATCACTTGGCAAGGTTTAAGGCAAGGTACTTTTATGGCCTTACGCTTAATTTATTTGGTAACGATTACCTCTCTGTTAACCTTGACAACAACACCCCTTGCTTTAACCGATGGTTTAGAAAGAATTTTAAAGAGGCTTTTTGTCCCGCTTGCTCATGAGTTGGCGATGATGATGACGATTGCTTTGCGTTTTATTCCTACCTTGATTGAAGAAACAGAAAAAATTATGAAGGCCCAGATGGCTCGTGGTGCCGATTTTGAAAGTGGTGGTCTTTTAAGCCGGGCCAAAAGCTTGATTCCTCTGCTGGTGCCCCTTTTTTTAAGTTCTTTTAGACGGGCCGATGAGTTAGCTATGGCCATGGAGGCTCGGTGTTACCGGGGCGGGGAAAATAGAACCAGAATGAGACAACTGGTGATGTCGAGTGCTGATTATCTTGCTTTTATGATCATTTTTCTTTTTGTGATGGTGACCATCTATAGTCGTTTTTGGTAGGGAAGAAAAATTGGCAGGAGAAAAAATGCGTAATCTTAAGCTTGTTTTAGCGTATGACGGAACAAAATATCATGGTTTTCAGATCCAAAAGGGGACAGGGTTGCCTACGATTCAGGGTACCTTACAAAAAGCTTTGCGTCTTTTGACAAAGGAAGAGATTATTGTGGCCGGCTCCGGGCGAACTGACGCCGGAGTACATGCGCGAGGGCAGGTCGTTAATTTCCGAACCAAGGCTAATCTCCCGATAGAACGGGTTCCTCTCGCGCTGAATGTACTGCTGCCCCCGGATATAGTTGTTTTAGAGGCAGAAGAGGTTCCTCTCGATTTTCATGCCAGTTTTAATGCCCTAAGAAAAACCTATTGCTACACTTTTTATAATAATCGCATTGGAGACCCTTTTTGGCGTTATTATGCTTATCATGTGTATGTGCCTTTGCAGATAACAGAAATGCAAAAAGCTTGTGCGCTGTTTTTAGGGGAACATGATTTTAAGGGGTTTTGTTCCCGTGATACGGTCAAAAAGGATTTGAGGAGGACTATTTATGCTTGTGAGATAGAAAAAACAGAGAAAATAGTTAGATTTACGACCACCGGGGATGGCTTTTTGTATAATATGGTGCGGATCATGGCCGGTACACTTTTAGAAATCGGGAAAGGTAAGCGTCAAGCAGAGGATGTCGCTTCTTTGTTGCAAAGCGGGCGGCGTAAGTTAGCCGGGGCTACCCTGCCACCTCAGGGGTTGTGTCTTTTGTCGGTAGAATATGATTAAACGATTAAACTCCTTGACACGGCACGTTACGTGTATTAAAATGAATCAGTGATTGATTCCATTAGCCCCGGGATCAATGACCATAAATAATGTTTTAGGAGGGAACTAGATTGCAGACCTTCATGGCTAAGGCTCAGGACATTTCGAGGAAATGGTATCTTATTGATGCTACGGAGAAGACTCTGGGTCGTTTAGCAACAGAAATAGCAACTATTTTAAAGGGAAAAAATAAACCAATATATACCCCACATGTAGATACGGGGGATTTTGTGATTGTTGTTAATGCAGAAAAAGTGAAATTAACCGGAAATAAACTGCAGGATAAGTTGTATATTACCCATTCTGGTTATCCTGGTGGTTTAAAGAAGATGAATTATGAAGCACTTTTGCAAAAAAAGCCGGAACTGGTAATTGAAAAGGCTGTCAAAGGGATGCTTCCTCATAATCGTCTCGGTGCGGCGATGTATAAGAAGCTTAAGGTTTATAAAGGACCAGAGCATCCTCATCAGGCTCAACAACCCGAAGTTTGGGAATTACGGGGTTAGGAAGGGGGTATAACAATTGGCACAGGTACAATATTATGGCACAGGTCGGCGTAAAACTTCCATTGCTCGGGTACGGCTCGTCCCGGGTAAAGGCGATATTATCATTAACAAGCAGTCTTTAGAGGATTACTTTGGTAAAAAGACATTAGAAATGATTGTGAAGCAACCCTTAGCTCTTACTAATACTGAGGGCAGGTTTGACGTTATAGCTAAGGTGGAAGGCGGAGGCTTTACGGGGCAAGCCGGAGCGATCCGTTTAGGGATTACCAGAGCTTTACTGAAAGTTGATCAGGAGATGAGACCGATCCTCAAACGCGCTGGATTCTTGACTCGTGACCCCAGAATGAAGGAACGTAAAAAGTATGGTTTACAAGGGGCACGTCGTGCACCGCAGTTCAGTAAGAGATAAAGAGATAGACAGTCAGCAACAGGCTCGAAAACACAGTGTTTTCGAGCCTTTTTTGTGTATATAGCGCTTCTTTAAAGGGGTAGCGTTGCCCTGTTTGTATAAAAGACTTGCTTTGGGGATGTTATTAGTATA
>Ga0265294_10003367_pt1 | contig 20470 bp, 16 predicted proteins | sample MunlanPumphouse3_FD_192504 | JGI IMG/M metagenome (GOLD analysis project Ga0265294, IMG submission 192504) | Groundwater microbial communities from a municipal landfill in Southern Ontario, Canada - Pumphouse #3 | ecosystem: Environmental > Aquatic > Deep subsurface > Groundwater | place...
GAACGTTTACCTGTTATTATTGCCTGTTTTCCATTATTTGCAGGCATTTTGGCTATTCAGACCAAAGGCGTAAGGATGAACGCAGTCTTGAGTTTGATCGCAGGTTCTTTACTGCTGGCAGGGGCACTGTATCCTGTGGAGTTGCCGTTGTCACAGTATAAAAGCCTGTCCCGAACCCTTCTTCTACCCGGAGCACGTATCAAGGAGAAGGTAAACAGCCCTTACGGCCACTTGACAAGAGTAGCGGCAAAATCGCTCCGGTATGCGCCCGGCCTGAGTTTGATTTACAGCGGTTCTGTCCCCGTACAGGAGGTTTTGTTCAATAATGGCAACTGGCTTGGTCCGGTCGTTGCGTTTGACACTTCGGCTACCGGTCACTTTCTGGATCACACAACACATGCCCTTCCTTTTGTCATAACAGATCCCGGCTCTGTTTTTATTGCAGGGGCTGCTACGGGTTTATATGCAGATCACGCACGGGTTAACGGGTTAAAGGAGGTCATAGCCGCCCAGACGAATCTGGCAGTAGTGGATCTGCTTTTTCGCAACAGTGTCATTCCGGACCCTCCTGTTCATTTTATAGGAGCTCATCCCAGAAATTTTCTCCGGTCAGGATCCCAATACGACCTGATCATCCTGCCGGAAACAGGATCTTTCGGGGGAAGTGCCGGGATTCATGCCCTGGAAGAACAGTTTATGCTCACAACACAAGCCTTTTCCCAAATGTGGAACTGCCTGACGCCCGATGGTATGATCTCGGCAACCGTATGGATGGACTTTCCGTCCAGGAACAGCCTGAAAATGCTGGCCACCATGGTACAGATTGCCGGGACCGAAGCCCCCGGATCACCTGCAGAGCATATTATGGCCGTCCGCAGTTGGGCGACTGTTACCTTTATTCTCAAAAAGAGCAGGATCACCTCCCGTGAGATAGCAAAACTAAAGGACTTCTGCAGAAGGGAACAATTTGACCCGTTACTATATCCCGGAATAGATCCTTCCTATAGAGATTACTTCAACAGTTTGCAGGATGATTCATTCTTTAGTTCTGTGGAACAAATTATGTTACCTGCAGCGAAAAGAAATGTTTTTTTTAAGGAATACGATTTCAATATTAGGCCGGCAACAGATTCCAAACCCTATTTTTCACAGTTCTTGAAATTGAACCGTCTGTCAAAAATGAAGGATGTTTTCGGGGCTGCTTCAGTCCCTTTCCTTGAAACAGGTTATCTGATTGTATTGTTAACGTTTTTGCAAATAACCGCAGCGGCTTTACTTTTTATTCTTTTACCCCTTTTTCTGGTCAGAACATCCGGAAGGAAAAAATGGGCTCCTTTGGTTTACTTTGCCGCTATAGGAGTTGGTTATATGTTTGTGGAAATGGTTTTTATAAGGCAGTATACTGTATATTTGGGAGATCCTTTATATGCGGCATCGGCGGTATTGAGTGCCATGCTGTTTTTTTCTGGTGCGGGGGCTTTTTTTTCACGCAAAGTGATTTCCGGTGACTGCCGGTTTCGGTGGTTAACTTTGTTTATTACAGGTATCCTGGTACTGCTGGCGGCCGGTTTGACTCCCCTGTTGAATGCAACAACCGGATTTCCCTTGTGGCTGAAACTTTGCTTGAGTTTTGTGATTACCGGTCCGTTATCGTTTCTTATGGGCATGATGTTTCCTTCAGGTATCCGGGCATTATCCCTTCAAAAGAAGGACGATCTGATCCCGTGGGCCTGGGGGGTTAACGGCGCACTTTCGGTGATCAGTACGGTTTTAGCGACTATTCTTGCTGTTGAATTTGGGTTTGGTATAGTTATGCTGGTTGGAGCCGTTGCTTATTTCGCTTCAGGTCTGGCTGTAAGGTTCAGGCTTTTTTCTATATTTGCTTTCTAAACATTATCTGACTATTATGAAAAGAATTGCGATTTTTTGTTTTCTGAGTATCTATTCCCTGGCCGCTTTGGCACAGAATGCCGATAAAATTTTGGGTATCTGGTGGAATGAGGAAAAAACGACCAAGATCGAAGTCAAACTGGTGGATGGCAAATACAACGGGACAATCATTTACATGATCCCCGAAAAATATGAGAACGGGCAGGAGCCAAAAGACGATAACAATCCCGATACCGCATTGCAAAGCCGTTCACTTATAGGATTGACTATCCTGGAAGGGTTTGTTTATAATGCGAAAAAAGATGAGTGGAAAGACGGGACTATATACGATCCTGCTTCCGGTAAGACATATGATTGTTTTGCCCGGCTGGAAAATGACGACCTGTTAAAATTAAGGGGGTTTGTTGCAGGAATGAGGTTTTTGGGAAAAACTTCGGAGTGGTACAGGACTGAGTAATCAGGTGTTGACTGGGTAACCCGTTACCCGGTTTCCCAGGTACAGGGCAACGAATGAAAGAAGGACGGTTATTAACACATAAAACAGTGCCAACAAGAAATTACCGTTTTTCAACAATTGGATGTTGTCGTGAGAGAAGGCTGAAAAAGTAGTGAATCCTCCGCAAAGGCCCATGGTCAGGAAAAGAAGTACCTGGTTGTCGGTAAATTGTCCCTTGTCCGCCATTCCATAGAAAAGGCCCAGGGCAAAGCATCCTATAATGTTGACCAAGAATGTTTTAATTGGAAATGAAAATTGTTTCCCTGTTTGATCTATTACAATAAACAGGATATAACGGGTCGCACCACCCAGACCGCTTCCTAACGCAACAAAAAGTATGTTTTTGAGCATAACTGATGTAATTAAAAATAAGTAGGAGTCATCAGCTTCAAAGAGCATTTAAGGCTAACTCCATAGCCGGTGCAAAAGTAATAATTTTTTTCAATCTGCTTTTTCCGCCGTGTTTGGGAGATTCTTCTAATAACCGCTTGTACAGTTCGATGGAAATTTCTTTAAAGTACGCTGGATGCTATCATTGCAAGACTCGTTGAATTCGACAATATAATCGGTCTTGTTTTCCAATATTAAGTTCAGGTAGGAAAATCCCTGGGCAACTACGCTATTGCTCTTCGAGCGCTTGTATTCGATAATAATGAATGCTTTGTAGTTGTTTATTTCAATGCTTTTTTCATGTCTAAACCTTCGTCTAAATCCTCATTTAAAATCATTATTACCAATCCTGTAAAAATCTTTCCTATCTACTCTAACATCTTGATTATCTATAATATTAACACTGTCTCGATTTAAATCCCCATCTTTTTCATTAGCTCTACTACGTCTAAAATCACGTCTAATGTTGTCTAAGCTAAAAACCAATATTTTCCTTGTAGACGAATCTGATTATCTTTTCTCATTGCCTGTAACAGATTTTTTACTTTATCTTTCTTTTGTTTCTCTACTAGAACCTCCGAAAGTTTTGGTATGATGAGGTTCTCTATTTCACTTCTATTTCCTTTCTTGAATTTCTTCAGATAAGATGTAATCATATCTTTGTAATGAGCATCATCAAAAGCCCTGTTTCTTATATAGGCAGCTTTATCATCAATTGTGGTTGCAACCTGTGCAGCAATAAAATAATTCGGTTTCCGTCCTTCAATCAGTTTTCGTTGTTTTAGCATTTTTATTGTTTCATCAGTAACAGGTAATTTTTTCTGGATACGGTCTAATAGAGCTACATTTGATAGCGGCAAATCTTTATTCTCTATTAATAGTTTGGAATAATTCTCGTCGATCGAATGTCCATAAATCTGCAGTACTACCTTTTGTGGTTCCGATAATTCATAATCGGGAAGGGGAAAGTACCTGTTTTTTTGCGAAAGGTACATGGTATGAATGCCGTAACCCAGACGGTCAATCATACCGAGGTTGACCATAGCCTGTGCCAGCCATGGATTTCGATACCGTTCGGGGGTTTTGTCGCCAATTGAATATTCATCAGGACTTCCTTCAAAGAAACTACCCGCGTTAGAGAAAATGAGTTTATCAATTTTCTCGGTTACAATAATCCGGCTATTTAATCCGTAATCCTGATGTGCAATGCAATTGTGTAAGGCTTCCAAAATAGTACGGGTATCGTATTTATTGACCGTGGTCGCCAGTAATTCGTTATCGGGAAAGAACTTGTATTTGACATTTCTGATGTTTTGCAAAACCTTTGTTGTATTCAACAAAAGGGGAGTTCCAAAATGCTCGTAGGCTTTTTCTTCGGTTTCCAATTTCCACGTAATCTCACTCAACGCAGGTAATAAATAATGTGATGATTCTTCTTTCCCTAGCAACAGGATTGCTGTATTTGTAATTTTCCCGTTGATGGTAATTTTTGCTTTGTCGAGAAACTTTTCGGTTTCCCATGAATCAATCTCGTTATAATATGATGCCCGGGTACTTCTTTCTTTGAATTTTTCCCTTGCAACATGAACGGCTTCCTCATCAATGTCTTTTATGGTTGCTGATTCAACGATACCGGCACTCCAGTCCTCAAGCGAATTATAAATTAAGCGTACATAGCTTGGGTGGTTCCGCAAATCGGTTTTATTACTACCAATGCGGATGTATGGTATTTTTTTGAAGTGCGTAGGTTCTCCTTTTGCTGCCGGAATGCGCAACAACACAATGTTTTTACCATAAAAATCGAACTCGAATATGGCAAAATTGATTTTGGGATGAAGCAGGTTTCTTACCCAAAGTTCCAAATCCTGATTGCCTTGCTTAGCTGTGGAGAACTGAAAGTTAGTCCCTTTGATTTCATGTGTTTTGTCGTGTACTCCCCATACCAAATAGCCAAAAGGTTTGTTTTTAATGGTAGCACCGTTACTCATGGCCGAAATATATTCGCCAATTTGGTCGTTGGTTATGCTTCCGGCTCCCAACTTAAATTCAATCCATTCTGTTTCTGCCGGATATTCAACCAGTTCTTCAAGCAAGCTATGTAAATTTTCGGTTCTCATTTCAGCGCCTCCTTAATTATCCACACTTTCCGCACAGTGTCATCGGCAATGGAATTTAAGTCGCCAAGATGGTTTAGGATTGTATTTCCAGTGGCTTTTATCATTGTCATTTTTATATTAAGTGAGCGGTTTTTATTTCGTCGAGAATTTCTTTCTTATTCTTCGTTAATTTTTTTGTCCAAATGTTCCGTTATAATCTATTTAACTTATCCGGCCAGCCATGACGTAAGTAGTTCATCTTTATCGGGTTTTAGAAAATCAGCCAGTTTTATCACCTGCTAACGTTTTGCCCTACGTTCGCCGCGTTCAATCTTGCTGTACATGGGAGAATCAATTTCTAGTTCGGCAGTCTGTTGGCATTGAAGTAGTCCTTTTTCTTCCCGTAATTCTTTTATTCGTTTTCCCAAAAACATATGAATAGTATTAGTGACTTGTCAAAGAATGGCTAATTTAATAAAGAAAAGCTAAACATAAATGAGAACATACAGGAAATTAATCAACAGGTGAAAGGGGAAGTGTAGGAAATTTTCAGTTTACTGGGAAGGAAACGCTGTCAGGTCCTGCGGACGCTGAGAAGTTTCCTCTGAATCTCATAGCGTTTGTCCCTTGTTCCGAATGTTGATCTCGAAACGATGCAGCTGATATGCATCAATGAATGATTGGTTATTTGTCTGGTCAAGAAAATCGAACAGTATACTTTTAATAATCCGTTATCGCCTTTTCTACATGATGAATGATCGTTTTAATCAATAGCTAAATCAACATCTTCCGAGAATCGGTCAATGAGGTAGTATCCTTTAGAGAGAGATGTTCCTCCTTTGAAAACGACTTTATCACGGAATCGACTGGATGACAGTCTTTCTAGAACCAAGTTAATCCAATAGTCTTTTTCAACAAGCCCCGGATTAATTTTCAGATATTGTGATGCAGATTCATGTAAAATTCCATTTATCAGCTTCCGGAAATATGTTTTTGAGACCATGCAGCCTGTATTTTGTGATCGGATTCAATGAATTGTAAAGCGGTTCGGTAATAACGTCGACCTGAAGGCTGTCGAGTAGCAAACCCAACAATGCTCGGGCGGAAGGCGGATATTTTAAAGCCAGACGTACAAGTGTTGATTTTTCAGTCTTGGATAAATTTGTCAGAATTGTCAATTGACGTTTACAGGATTTGCTTATGGTTGTATCAGGAATCTTTTTGATATAACGGATTGCATCTAGTATCTGCAACAATGGGATATTCTCTTTGGTGATGATGTTGTTCTGCTTAATGAACGATATAGTATATTGGCCTCGTTTGAAAGCAGGACGAACAACATTTTTACCAATTTGAATAACATTACTGAGTTGAGTGGTTAGACCCAGGCTGTTGCATATGCTATAACCGGAGAGGTAACCAATTGTTTTCCCATTTTCTTCCAACAGATCTTTAACCACCTGTGACCGGTCGGGCTGCAAAATCCCGAAAGGAGTAGTTTCGGGTTTGTAATATTTGCCTTTGGAAAGCTTGGCAATCTTACCTGTAGTCACCATCCGGTTTAGTGCTTTAATGACTGCTTCTTTTTGTTTCACCTCTATAATAAAATCGGAATAGGTGAATACATATCCTTTCGGGAACCTGTCAATTGTAAATGATATGCAATCTGTTATTTTCATATTAATTTTTATAATGCAAAAATAGTATATTTGTCCAGTTTATTAATATAAATACTGGACATTTTGTGCCATCTTTCTTTATCGCTTAATACAATCGGCTATCAGCAAAAGAAACAACCTATCTCTTAATGTCCGGCTAAGAAAAAATGGGCCTTATCAGAAACGATCAATATGGTAATGAGGTAATTTTGATGAATGACTGTATTAGGCCCCAAGAAACGGGATTGCCTTCGCTGCGCTCGGCCTTCCCTCACGGGCCTATCAGTCTACTTCGTAGCCTGATCCAAAGGGATTGCCTCACAACTGCGTTGTTCGGCCTTCCCTTTGGATCTAATACAGCCCAAGAAAAAAAGGCTGCGGGGAGCGCTTTCGCTCCCCTTTGCTTTTTGCATCCGGCACCATCCAAGCGAGCTTGGATGTGTTTGGATGCAAAAAGGCTGCAAACGTGTTTGCAGCCTTTTTTTCTTGTAGCGTGACCCAGGAGGGATTCAAACCCCCGACCTTCAGAACCGGAATCTGACGTTCTATTCAGCTGAACTACTGGGCCGGAATTAATTAGGAATGCAAAGATACACAGATTCCCGAACATTGAAAAAAAATGTATCTTTGGCGTTATGATTGCATACGTTTTTCCGGGCCAGGGAGCCCAGTTTACAGGAATGGGAAAGGATCTCTACGATACCGATCCCCAGGCAAAAAAAATTTTTGAACAGGCTGACCGGATACTTGGGTTTCCATTGTCCGGGATTATGTTTGAAGGATCGGCTGAAGAATTGAAACAGACAAAAGTAACCCAACCGGCCATCTTTTTACATTCGGTGGCCGCAGCATTTTTTGGAACGGATATAAAGCCGGATATGGTTGCGGGACATTCCCTGGGCGAGTTTTCGGCCCTGACGGTGGCCGGAGCTTTGTCTTTTGAAGACGGATTGCGGCTGGTAAGTGCCCGGGCTCAGGCCATGCAGACTGCATGCGAGGAAGAACCCTCTACCATGGCTGCGGTACTGAACCTGGCCGATGATAAAGTGGAAGAGATCTGTGCGGCCGTCTCGGCTTCAACAGGCATCGTCATTCCGGCCAATTATAACTATCCGGGACAAATTGTAATATCGGGAAAAGTGGAGGCCGTGGAAGAAGCCTGCCGGCTGATGAAGGAAGCCGGGGCCAAAAGAGCCGTTATCTTGCCTGTGGGGGGCGCTTTTCATTCTCCCTTCATGGAAAGTGCACGCAAATCGCTGGAGGAGGCCATCGAAAAGGCGCACATGGTCCGACCGGTATGCCCTGTTTATCAAAACGTGGATGCCCTTCCGCATACAGAACCAGCCGAGATAAAGAGCAACCTGAAAAAGCAACTCACATCTCCCGTAAGATGGACACAAACCGTGCGAAATATGGTAGCTGACGGAGCTGAAAATTTTACTGAATTCGGACCCGGTACGGTGCTTGCCAATATGATAAAAAAGATTGTCCCTGAACTATTTATTTAGTACCTTTGTAATTCTTTTCGTTTGGTAATCCGTTATGAGTGATGCACAGTTGATTGTCACACACTTTTGCATCCCGGAACATGTCACGCGGGTGGCAGTTCTGGGAGAAGGATTCATAAACGATACATATCTGGTAGAGACTACAGGCACCCAAAAGTACATTCTGCAAAAGAAAAACCGCTTGGTTTTCCCGGACATTCCGGGTATGATGATCAATATTGATAAAGTGACGCGTCACATCCGTTCAAAAGGGGCCGTTACCCTTACTCTGGTTACAAGCAGGGATGAAGATCTTTATTATAAGGATTCTGAAGGGGAATACTGGACCTGTTGCACCTACATACCTGACACGTACACCTATGAACACGCCCCCACGAATGATCTGGTACGGGCCGGGGGCCAAGGGATAGGAATGTTTCACAGCCAGATGGCGGATTTTCGGGGAACCCTCACAATTACATTACCCGGATTCCATAATATCCGGTACCGCTTCAGCCAGTTCTCAGACTCGGCAAAGGCAAACCGTGCAGGAAGGCTTGCGGGTGTTTCTTCCCTGGTTAAGGAAATATACAGCAGACAGGAAAAGATGGAGTCGTTTTTCAAGCTGATTACTGACGGGATCATCCCGCCAAGGGTCAGTCATAATGACACCAAGCTTTCCAATTTTTTATTTGACAAGCAAAAAAAAGTGGTTTGTGCCATTGATTTGGACACGGTAATGCAAACTACCGTTCTTTATGATTTCGGGGATGCCATCCGGTCTTATGCCAATCCTTTTGCAGAGGATCATCCGGATGTTTCGGAGGTTTTTATGGACCCGGAACGTTTTTATACTTTTTGTGAAGGATATGCAGACAGGGCGGCCTGGTTTTTGAATGATACAGAGAAAACCTATTTGGCTTTTTCGGCTTTGTATATTACTTATGAACAATCCCTCCGGTTTTTAATGGATTATATAGATGGGGACACTTATTACCGGATACGTTACCCTACCCACAATCTTGTCAGGGCACAGTCTCAGTGGGCCTTGCTCAGAAGCATGGAAAACATGTATCCGCAAATGCAGGATAGTTTGAAAACAATCTTTAAAAACTTATAATATTCATTTAATTCCATATCATTATGGCAAAAGAAAAAAAATTCATCACTTGTGATGGAAATTATGCAGCAGCTCACGCAGGTTATATTTTCAGTGACGTTGCTGCTATCTATCCTATCACACCGTCTTCCACCATGGCTGAATACGCCGATGAGTGGGCCTCGCACGGAAAAAAGAACCTTTTTGGTGAACCATTGAAAATAGTTGAAATGCAAAGTGAAGGAGGCGCTTCGGGTGCTGTTCACGGAGCATTGCAGGCAGGCGCTCTGGCTACTACTTTTACAGCTTCACAAGGGTTGTTGCTGATGATACCCAATATGTACAAAATTTCCGGGGAATTGCTACCCACCGTATTCCACGTATCGGCACGTTCCCTGGCTGCCCAGGCATTATCGATCTTTGGAGATCATTCAGATGTTATGGCATGCCGTCAGACAGGTTTTGCCCTGCTGGCTTCGGGCAGTGTCCAGGAAGCCATGGACATGGGGGCAGTAGCTCATTTGTCCACCATCAAATCCAGGGTTCCTTTCCTCCACTTCTTTGACGGATTCCGCACATCCCATGAAATCCAGAAAATTGAACTGCTGGATTCCGAAGCCCTGAAAAAAATGATCAGTGCCAAATCACTGGCCGCTTTCCGTCAAAGGGCCCTGAATCCTAACGATCCCATTACCCGCGGAACCGCGCAGAATCCCGATATCTATTTCCAGGCTCGTGAATCAGCCAATCCTTTTTATGACGCCGTTCCCGATATCGTGGCTCGTTACATGGGAGAAATTTCTGAACTGACCGGCCGTTCCTACCTGCCTTTCAATTATTACGGAGACGAAAATGCAGAGCGGATCATCATTGCCATGGGATCGGTTTGCGACACAATACGGGAAACCGTAGAACACCTGAATGCAAAAGGTGAAAAAGTAGGTTTGATTGCCGTTCATTTGTACCGTCCTTTCTCTGCCAAGTATTTCTTGCGCGCTATGCCTAAGACCGTTAAGAAAATTGCCGTATTGGACCGCACCAAAGAGCCCGGATCCCTGGGAGAACCCTTGTATATGGATGTGAAAACTATCTATGCCGATGATCCCAACGCTCCCGTTATCGTTGGAGGCCGTTACGGATTATCTTCCAAAGACACCACCCCGGCCCAGATCATGTCTGTTTTTGAAAACCTGGATCGCAAAGAAGTCAAAAACAACTTCACCATTGGTATTATTGATGACATTACCTTCAGGTCATTGCCTCAGAAAGAAGAAGTATCGATTGCCAAACCGGGCACTTATGAATGTAAATTCTTTGGTTTGGGTTCTGATGGTACCGTGGGTGCCAACAAAAACACCATCAAGATTATTGGCGAAACCACACCAAAATATTGCCAGGGGTATTTCCAGTATGATTCAAAAAAATCAGGCGGATTTACCTGTTCTCACCTGCGTTTTGGAGACTCTCCCATTTGTTCTCCCTACCTGGTGACTACACCTGCTTTTGTAGCCTGCCACGTACCTAATTACCTTCGCAAGTACGATGTTTTGAAAGGCATCAAAAAAGGAGGCACCTTCCTGCTGAACAGCCTGTGGGATGCCGAAGAAACGAAAAAGCACCTCCCTGATTTCGTGAAGAGGACCCTTGCCGAGAAGGACATCAACTTCTACATCATCAACGCCACCAAGATCGCCGAAGAAATCGGCCTGGGGAACCGCACCAACACCATTCTTCAATCAGCCTTTTTCAAGATCGCGAACGTCGTTCCTTACGAACAAGCCATTAAGGAAATGAAAAACGCCATTGTGAAATCTTACGGCAAGAAAGGGGAAAAGGTCGTCAATATGAACTTTGCCGCCGTTGATCGCGGAGGAGAAATTGAAAAAGTGGAAATCGATCCGCAGTGGAAGAGCTGTTCCGGCAAATTTGAAGCAGACACACATAACCGCCTTGCCCCCGAGTGGGTAAAACACGTTGCAGATGTGATCAATGCTCAAAACGGGGATGACCTTCCTGTAAGCGTATTCAAAGGATATGAAGACGGGACCATGCCGGCCGGAACTACGGCTTATGAAAAACGCGGTATTGCTGTATTCATTCCCGAATGGAATGCAGAAAACTGTATCCAGTGTAACCAATGTGCCTATGTATGTCCCCACGCTGCCATTCGTCCTTTTGTCATGACTGAAGAAGAAGCTGCTAAGGCACCGGAATCTGTGAAACGTACAGCCGGTAACGGACCCCTCAAAGGATATCAGTTCACCATCCAGGTAAGTCCTCTGGATTGTGCAGGTTGCGGCAATTGTGCCGATATATGTCCTGCCAAGACCAAAGCCCTTACCATGAAATTTTCCGAAACCCAATTGGCTGAGCAACCGAACTTCGATTACATGCACGCCAACATAGGATACAAGGACACAATCGTTCCCAAAGCACAAAATGTGAAGAACCTGGGCCTTACACAACCCCTGTTTGAATTCTCGGGAGCTTGCGCCGGCTGTGGGGAAACTCCTTATGTAAAGACTGTTACACAGCTTTTTGGAGACCACATGATGATAGCCAACGCCACCGGATGCTCTTCTATTTACGGAGCATCGTTCCCCTCGGCTCCCTATTGCAAGGACCGGAACGGACGTGGACCGGCATGGGCCAACTCTCTTTTTGAAGACAATGCCGAGTATGGTTTCGGGATGCGCTTTGGAACCGAACAAATAAGGGAAAAACTGGCCAACCTGATGATTGCTGCCCAAAAGGAAGACAATGTCAGCGATGAGCTCAAGGCATTGTTTGAAGAATACCTTCCGGTGCGCCAAAACTTTGAACAAGCAGTGGTCCTGGCAGACAAAATGATCCCCTTGCTGGAAGGTGCAAAACAAAAACCTCTGCGAGAAATTTACGAACTGCGTGGATTCCTCACCCCCAGATCCCAATGGATCATTGGCGGAGACGGCTGGGCTTATGATATAGGCTACGGAGGCCTGGATCATGTACTGGCAAGCGGTGAAAATGTAAACGTCCTGGTACTTGATACGGAAGTATACTCAAATACCGGAGGCCAATCATCCAAATCCACTCCTGCAGGAGCCGTTGCCAAATTTGCTGCTTCCGGGAAAAAGATCCGTAAAAAAGACCTTGGAATGATGGCTATAAGTTACGGTTACGTATACGTAGCACAGGTAGCCATGGGGGCGAATCATAATCAGTTGCTCAAAGCTTTGAAAGAAGCCGAGGCTTATGACGGACCTTCTCTGATTATCGCTTACTCGCCCTGTATCAACCATGGGCTGAGTCGCGGTATGGGACAGTCCCAGCTGGAAGAAAAACTGGCTGTGGAAAGCGGGTATTGGCAATTGTATCGTTACAATCCTACCTTGGCAGACGAAGGTAAGAATCCGTTTACCCTGGATAGCAAAGAACCTGATTGGGATAAATTCCAGGAATTCATTAGGGGTGAAGTACGTTACAGTTCCCTGCTCAAAACGTTCCCCGAGCAGGCAAAAGAATTGTTCGCACTTACCGAACAACACGCCAAAATACGCTACCAGAACTACAAGCGTCTGGCAGAATAAGGTTTATACCGTGCACATCAAAAAAACGGCTAAAATTACTTTTAGCCGTTTTTTTTGTACCCGGGCTCAATCCGTTTTCCCCTGATGCACGCTTCAATCTCAAGAGCAGAAACCCATTTCCTCTAAGCCAAGGCTTATTCCCTTTGTCGCTACAGGCTTTCGCTGCCTCCACAATGCCGGTAAGATTCTTCTTTAAACCAAGGCTTCTTCACTTTCCCGCAGACAGACTCTTCAATGCAAAGAACGGAACGCTTTTTCATTTTTTGCCGAGGCGCTCCGTTCTTTGCCTTGAAGAGTCGTTGCAGCTTACCACCCTCCAGTCAATCCCCTGACAGGGATAAGACTTGGTTAGTAAACAAAATTTAGGAATAACCACCTATAGTCAACTTAATTCAGAGGAAAGTCCTACAGGTAGTCAACCAAAATCAGGAAGCTACAGTTTTGTCCACAAAAACAGCCATATATGTGGATGAATTGTGGAGAAACGCTGGTCCGTCCACAAAAAGAAGCTGTTTTGTGGATGAGTTGCCAAAAATCCCATGTTCATCCACAAAAACAGCCCTATATGTGGATGAGTGGCGGAAAATCCCAAGTTCATCCACAAAAACAGCCCTATATGTGGATGAATTGTGGAAAAACGCTAGTCCGTCCACAAAAAGAGGCGGTTTTGTGGATGAATGTCAGAAAATCACAAGTTCATCCACAAAAACGACCCAATATGTGGACAAAAGGCAGAAAATCCCAAGTTCCTCCACAAAAACGCCTCATTTTGTGGATGGATTGCAAAAATCAAAATTCTGTGCTTTATGGGGGCAGGAGGGCCACCTGTTACTCTTCTGGAATCATTTCAGGCAGGTTTTTATAGGCCTTGACACCCAGTTCCCTGAGCTTGTTGGCTTGCCCTATCAGATTTCCATGTCCCTCTTTCAATTGTTTCATAGCAGCGTCGTAAGTTTCCTGGGACTTTTTAATGGATCCTCCCAAAGTGCCAAGTGTTTCCACAAACACTTCAAATTTTTTAAGCAACAATTCCCCGCGCTGTGCAATCAGCATGGCATTCTTGTTCTGCATTTCCCTGCTCCACAGATCGGACATTAATTTCAGACAGGCAATCAGGTTAGTGGGACTGATCAACACTATACGTTTGCGGTAAGCATAACTCCACATTCCCGGATCTTTTTGAATGGCTATTAAATAAGCGGGTTCAACAGGAATAAACATCATCACGAAATCCAAAGAACCCTGGAAATTGTCGTATTGTTTGGCCGCCAATTCGTCAATGTGCTTTTTCATGGATACTAAGTGTTCCGTCAATGCCGGTTGCTGTTCATCCGCAGATGCACCTGAAGCATAACGTTCATAAGCAACCAGAGACACTTTGGAATCCACGATGATCATCCGTTCACCGGGCAGGTGAATAACCACATCCGGATACAGAATGCTGCCCTGTTCGGAACGGAAAGATTCCTGCATCACGTAATGCGTATCCTTTTCCAGTCCTGACTGTTCCAGGATCCTTTCCAAAATCATTTCTCCCCAGTTCCCCTGTGTTTTGGGACTCCCTTTAAGCGCCTCGGCAAGATTGTTTGCCTGCGCACTCACGACATTGGTTTGTTCTATCAATCCCCTGATCCTTTCTTCCAGCGTTGAACGCTGTCGTGTATCTTCCAAATGGGTATCCTCAACTCTTTTCTTAAACTCCATGATCTGTTCTCCCAGGGGTTTGAGCAATTGCTGCATACTCTGTTGACTTTTCTGCTCAAATTTTTGGGTGTTGACCTCCAGAATCCGGTTGGCCAGGTTCTCAAATTGCAAAGTTAGTGTTTCCTGCATCTTTTCCAGCTCTTTATCCTTTAACTCCAATGCCGTCCGGGCCGAGGCGATCCCGGAAGTAAGTTCCCTGATCTCTGTTTCCTTTCCTTTGAGATCTAAATCCTTTTCTCTGAGATCCGTATCCTTTACTTTGATCTCTCTGTCTTTATTACGTAACTTACTGTTTATCAGCAACCAAATTGCCAATCCTCCTGCGATGATCCCGACCGCAAGACCTGCTATTAGTGAAACGTTATCCATAACAACAAATTTAGCAAAAAAGTGGGTGCAACGGACACTTGATTCTTTTGCCTGAAGTACAGGCAATTATAAAAAACGTACCCCCGGGGGTACGTTTTTTATAAGACGCTGATAACCAGCTAAAAGAATCAAGTGTCCGTTGCACTATTTGCGCCAGAGCTTCGTCATGTCTTCCAGGGTCTTGCCTTTGGTTTCCGGGACCATCTTGAAGACAAAAACGGCAGATAACAAAGAGAATACGGCATAAATCAGGTAAGCACCTCCGGTACTCCATTCGGAAAGTGACGGGAAGGTAGAGGAAACTACAAAATTGGATATCCACTGGGCGGCAACAGCAATTGCCACTGCCTGTCCACGGATGGTATTGGGGAAGATCTCCGAGATCAATACCCATGTGATGGGGCCCCAACTCATCATGAATGAAGCGGTGTAAATGATGATGAACACAAGAGCTGCTACACCAATAACATCCATAAAGGAAAGTATGCTCAGTGCCGCCATACCTACCATCATGCCAATGGACCCGATGATCAGCAAAGGTTTACGGCCGAATTTGTCTACCGTAGCAATAGCCACCAGGGTGAAAATAATATTTACTACCCCCATCACCACTGTCTGCCTCATGGACACGTCCCCCGACGCCCCCAGATTTTCGAATATACGCGGCGCGTAATACAACACAACGTTGATCCCGACGGCCTGCTGGAAAAAGGACAATAAGATCCCGATGACCAAAACGGCTATCCCGTATGAGAATAATTTCTCGCGCTTTTCAATAACGGTTTCCTTGATCTCTTCCAGGATGGTCTTCGCAACCGATACTCCGTTGATCCTTGACAAAACATTCAAAGCTTTTGTTTCATTGCCCGACATGACCAGGTAACGCGGGGTTTTGGGAACAAACAGCAACAGGAGTCCAAAGGTGGCTGCCGGAAAGGCTTCGCTCAAAAACATCCTTCTCCAGCCGATCTCCATCATGGCCTGTTCAATATCTCCGGACAGGTTGATCCGTATCAGGTAATTGACAAAGTATACCACCAACATACCGAAAATGATCGCGAACTGGTTCACAGAGACCAGGCGACCCCTGACATTGGCAGGGGACACCTCGGCAATATACATGGGACAAATGGCCGACGCCAAACCTACGCCAATACCACCCAAAACCCGGTAAGCATTGAAGGTCAAAAGCAGTGAAAAGGAAGGTTCCCCAAATTGAAAGAACAGCATTTCGGGGCGTGAAGAACCAATGGCTGAGAGTAAAAACAATATTGAGGCAAAGATCAAAGAATTTCGCCTGCCCCAGCGGGAAGCCAGCAAACCAGAGATCGCACCTCCTATCACACAGCCGATCAAGGCACTGGAGGCCGTGATTCCGTGCCATCCTTTGCTGTATATGAAATCCGTCGATTGCGAAAAGAAAGCTTCCAGGGCTTTCTCGGCACCGGATATGACAGCCGTATCGTATCCGAACAAAAGTCCGCCCAAAACGGCCACGAAGGTAAGACCTCCCAGGTACAGTTTACTGCCTTTATCCATATTTTTCATAGTGGCAGTCATCCTAAATGTACATACTTACTATGGTTTCGTACAGCTCCTGTTGTCCGCTTATCTGGCGCGGTTCTCCCACGTTCCGGCCGTATTCGTAGAGGGCCTGGAAATCCAGTTTGCCTTCTTCAAAATCTTTGCCTTTCCCGGAGTCGAAAGAAGCATAACGCTCTTTACGCATTTTCATGTATGGAGAATCTTCCAGTATGGCAGCAGCTGTTTCCAGCCCCCTGGCAAACGTATCCATGCCGGAAATATGAGCGATAACCAAGTCCTGCAGGTCTGTGGAATTCCTCCTGATGTGTGCGTCAAAATTCACACCTCCGTCATTAAGACCCCCGGCCTGTAGCAATACCATCATGGCCTGTGTCACTTCCCATATGTCTATAGGGAACTGATCGGTATCCCATCCGTTTTGATAATCTCCGCGGTTGGCATCAATCGAACCCAGGATACCGGCATCGGCAGCACATTGCAACTCATGTTCAAACGTGTGCCCGGCCAGGGTGGCATGGTTCACTTCAATATTGATCTTGAAATCCTTGTCCAGATCGTATTTTTTCAAAAATCCCAGAATGGTTTCAACATCCACATCGTATTGATGTTTTGTGGGTTCCATGGGCTTAGGCTCAATCAGGAAAGTACCTTTAAAGCCTTTGGCACGCCCGTAATCACGTGCTTTCTGCAACATGATGCCCAAATGGTGTTTTTCCCGTTTCATGTCTGTGTTCAGCAAAGACATGTACCCTTCACGGCCTCCCCAGAAGACGTAATTGGTGCCGCCCAGTTCAATGGTGGCGTCTATAGCTGTCTTTATTTGTACAGCTGCCCTGGAAACAACGTCAAAATTCGGATTGGTTGCGGCTCCGTTCATGTACCTTTTGTTTCCGAACACATTTGCGGTCCCCCACAAGAGTTTGATCCCGGTTTCCTGCTGTTTTTTCTTGGCATAAGCAACGATCTCTTTCATGCGTGCTTCGTATTCCTCTACAGTGGATCCTTCAGCCACCAGGTCCACATCGTGGAAGCAATAGTATTCAATGCCGAGTTTTTGCATGAACTCAAAACCGGCATCCATTTTTTCTTTTGCAGCCGTAACAGGATCTGCAGCTTGCCACCATTCGCGGCTCAGTGTCCCCGGACCAAATTGATCCTGCAGGTCTGCGCACAGTGTGTGCCAGTAAGCCATGGCAAATTTCAGCCATTCTTTCATCTTTTTCCCATAAACCACTTTCTCAGGGTCGTAGTAGCGAAAGGCCAACGGATTGCGGCTGTCCTTTCCTTCAAATTTGATTTTTCCGATACCCGGAAAATACTCTTTTGTTGCCATATGAATAAATTTAAATGTTAGTTAATATTGAATCCAATTGTTGTTTCCATACTTTGTAAGCCTGATCCAACGGTTCTTCCCAGGATGCATCAGGTGTTTGTGTCAGGACCTTATCCAGGCCCGAGAAACACTCCTGACGGCTTTTGTAGATTCCTGCTCCCCAGGCAGCTCCACGGGCAGCACCCAGCGCACCGTCTGTATTGTACAGTTCAATGGTTGCTCCGGTCAAACTGGCCAGGGTTTTAATAAAAACGGGGCTAAGGAACATATTGGCCTGGCCGGCGCGGATTATTCCGGGTTTCATGCCCATTTCTTTCATAATCTCAATGCCATACCGGAACGAAAAGGCAATACCCTCCTGGGCTGCCCGCACAAAATGGCCCCGGTGGTGCCGGTTCAGATCCAGCCCCAACATGCGAACCCCGGTATAACGGTTTTCCAGCATTCTTTCAGCCCCGTTCCCGAAAGGCAGGATCAATACGCCATCACTACCTGCAGGTACATCGGAAGCTTCCCGGTTCATCTGATCGTAAGTCATGCCGGATAAAAGGTTCCGCCTGATCCAGGCATTCAGGATTCCGGTCCCGTTAATGCACAGCAAAACCCCGTAATGCGGGTTGTCCCGGTGATGATTCACATGCAGGAACTGGTTAACCCGTGATAAGGGATCGGGGGTTGATTGAGCGGTAATCCCGTATACTACCCCGGACGTTCCGGCTGTTGCCGCTACTTCTCCCTCTTCCATCACATTCAGGGAAAAGGCGTTGTTGGGCTGATCCCCGGCACGGTAGGAAACCGGGGTGCCCGTGGGAATATTCCATTGTTTTTCAACCTTTGCCGAGGTAAGGCTTTGTATCCCGAGTGAAGGCTTGTGCGCCGGAACATATGAAGCGGGAATCCCGTAATAATCCCTTACGAATGCTGCAGGAGCATCATCCCGGAAATCCCAGAGGATTTGTTCGGACAATCCACTGTCCGTGGTCGACATGTCTCCTGTAAGTTTATAGGCTATATAATCTCCCGGTAAAAAGAATTTGTAGGTTCCGGCAAAAACATCCGGTTCGTTCTCTTTAACCCAGGCCATCTTGGATGCTGTAAAGTTACCGGGAGAATTCAAAAGGCGTGTCAGGCATTCTCCTTTCCCTATCTCTTTAAATGCTTTTGCACCAATCTCAACGGACCGGCTGTCGCTCCAGATAATTGATTTGCGGAGCGGTTTTCCGTTTTTGTCAACGCAAACCAAACCGTGCATCTGATAGGTAATCCCAATGGATTTCACATCCTTTAGTGAATACCTGTCATCCAGTTGTTTCAGGCAACGACCCACATTCTCCCACCACATATCGGGATCCTGTTCGGCCCATCCGGGACGTACCGCCTCAACGGGCATTTCCGATTCCGGACACGTAGATACCCCCAGGCACCTGCCGGATTCAACATCCAGCAGAGATACTTTTATAAATGATGTTCCCACATCAATTCCAATGCTTTTCATATTATTCGTTCCAATTTATGAAATTCAGTTTTCTTGTTTTCTTTTCTTCTCTTTTGTAACGGTGTTTGTCAAAAATGTAATAAGCCGCCGGCTTATGGGCAACTCCCTTCTCTTTTTCATCCGTTGCCAATATATACCCGCATCCGATGATCTTTTTACGGAAATTGCGGTTGTCTATCTCTACGCCAAGAACGGCTTTGTACAAATCTGCCAATTCCCGGATTGTAAATTTCCGGGGCAACAATTCAAAAGCAATGGGAGAATGTGTCATGTCCCGGGACAGCATGGCCAAAGCCTTGTTCAAAATATCTTTGTGGTCCATGGCAAGTGAAGTGATAGAGACAACTTCTTTCCAGAAAGCCTCTTTTTCCCGCGTGTGGGACATGATCTTATTATCCAGTTTGACCAGGGCATAATAGGCCACCGTAACGACCCTTGTGGTCTGAACCCCGTAAAAATGATTGATCCATTCCAGGTCCTTGTCTCCTACCCTGGCGGGATCTGAAAAAACAGACAATTCTTTGAGGAAGATATCCCGCAAACCGGTCATTTCTGCCAGTACCCTGTAAGCAGCCGTAGGAATGTCTTCCTGATCTGTGATCAAACTGCCGGGTAATTTCAGATCCTGACCGTCCCTTTTGATCAAAAGGCATTTCAATGATCGGCCGTCAAAACCGAACACCACACAGTCAACAGAAACGGAATGATTCGTTTGCACAACTCAAAGTAAGTAAGAATCATTCTAAAAAACAAACTTAGCGTAAAAAATACGCTAAGAAATTTTTATTCCATGATTACTTCCATGCGCAGAAGCTCTTCCAGGTCGTAAACAGGACGTTCCAGTTTCAAAGGAATGGCTTTTTTGGAAAATGTCTGAAAATACAACAAGCACGCATCCCGCCACCATTGGGCATCCCTGGCCTGGATCTTCAACTTGTATTGAATGTCCTGAAATCGGGTTTTGTCTACGTAAGGTTCCAGCTTGTCCCACGTTTTTTGAAATCCCTTGGCCTGATGGACACCTAATGTGTACAAGCGGCACAATTCTTCCCAGAGTGTATTGCCGTTTTTCATGGTGTGATCCCAAGGCACGTGGTGGAACCACAACAGCAGATTTTCCGGGCATGTTTCAATATTGTCGTATATACCGTACAAAGGTTCAAAATACTGGCTTACCGCATTGCTCCCGGTTGTTGAGCGGTCAAATCCCACACCAAGACCATCGGCTTTGTGATAATAGGGAGGCTGCCAGTCCGGACGCGAAAAAGGATCATTCGCCCAGGGTTCCGGACCGTAATGATGCCCTGTATAGAAAAGATGATGCAATCCCATGGGCATC
>Ga0265294_10003368_pt1 | contig 20467 bp, 10 predicted proteins | sample MunlanPumphouse3_FD_192504 | JGI IMG/M metagenome (GOLD analysis project Ga0265294, IMG submission 192504) | Groundwater microbial communities from a municipal landfill in Southern Ontario, Canada - Pumphouse #3 | ecosystem: Environmental > Aquatic > Deep subsurface > Groundwater | place...
CTGAAACGGCAGTTCTCGATATGTGCTTTACCATACTTTACGTTGACCAGATCGCCCAGCACCTTAGAATGGATAGTGCTGTTTGTCAAAACTATACTGGAATATCGGGCTGCAACAGGATTGGAATCAACATCAGTCAAAGTCATATGATCCAGTACCAGATTGGAATTGTAGGCCGAAATGGCAGCAACGCAGTTATACAATTTAGGTCCGTCAGAGGCATCCTTAATGGTGACATAGCTCAGCCGCGAGGTATCTGTGGTATTGATGAAACAAAGAGCGCCCCAGCTTTCGCGGCTGTCGTAGGCGGGATTCAGCATGAACACAATACTATCAGTGGAATTGGCCAGGGCCTGTACTGAGCCGTTTATGATAAATCTGGCTGCCGGAGGCATCAGTACCACCACTCCCGGCTCTATGGTCAGTGTAGAGTGCCGGGATATAGTAACATCGCCTTGCAATAAATAGGGCGACTTTGCTTTGTACAAGGTCAGGTCGCTATCAACGGTTTCGGGAACAAGGCTTTGACCGTCTGTCTGATATACAGCCCGGAGGCTTTTGTCTTCCGTTAAAGTAAAGCTATAGCAGCCGGAGGTGGAAAGGTAATTGCTGTTGTCTGTGGTTTCGGCAAGGAGTTGCAGGTCAAAAAACAGATCGTTGTTGTTGCTTTGAATTTGATGCATTTCAACGGCCAGAACATTGTCGCCCGCAACCAGACAGGAGGCGTCAAGGGCATAGCAGTGGTAAGTTGTATCCTCTCTGCCGGTACTTGACAAAGTATTGTATTTGATCTCTCCGGCCGGCATGTTGGTACGAATTATCTCTTTCCCGTTGAGGTAAACCAGGGCTCCGTCATCCCGCCTTAGTTTGATAAGAAAGTTGGAATTAGTCAGCGTGCTTTCGCTCAGATGGAAGGTTTTTCTAAAATAAGTGGTGATGTATTTTTTGTTGCTGTCGGGTCCATAAGAAACGCTGGTGGCCAGATCGTCGTAATCGTAACCTAAGGGAGCCTGCCCTGTTTTCCATTCTCCGTCATCGAACTCAGGATCGTACCAGGCAGTCTTCTCGTCGGTTCCTTTGTCCAGGTATTTCCACTCTGATCCTTTTGCAATGATATCCTCTTTGCCGGTTTCAACCCAGGCCACAAATGTGTAGCCGGGTTTGTTGACGGCCTTCAGGGTAATGGGGAGATTCTTGGGGTAATAACCCTGCCATCTTGACTGGTCAATACGCATATCGTTGAACGACCAGCTGCAAGCCTCTGCGGGGCTGGAAGACAAGCTTAAGAGAGCAGCAGCCTGAAAGCCGTAATTTTGCAAATCCCTGAGCATGTAAACAGGTTTGTTTTCGGCATAGGTTTTCAGATTGGCTACTTCGTTGTTCCAAAAGTCCATCGAAGGGATGGCGTTGCCATAACCTGAAGTTGTTCCGTACCAGCGGGCAATCTGATTGGGCATTTCGCTTTCAATAAGCTGTTTCTGGTCGTTGATGCGTTTGCTCATACGGAGGTAATTAAAGCTGGTAAACAAGTGGTCTGCAATACGTGTGCAAAGACTATGGACATAGTTACTGTCAGCCATGAGCTGAGCCAGTGGCCAGGACTTCTTGCCTGCAAGGAAACTAAGGGGTTCATATTTAACAAATCCCCGGTCCAAATCCATCAATATCCAACGCCATTTCCCGCCTTCTTTGGGCTTCCAGTACATAAGATTGTTGGAGATGGAAGTGTTGCCGAAATAGTATTGAGCCGCTATTAGATCGCTGAAATTATCAACATCAAAATAATGGGCCACTGAGTCAAAGTTTGCCTGTACGGAAAGGTCCTGCTGTATCAGAGCCCAAAGTTTGTTCCAGGCAATCAGGTCTCCTGCTGCGGCCTCTCTTACACCCTTTTCGCCGTCAATGTTCTCGATGAGGTCAAAACTGCCTTCTTCCAGGTGATGATTGGAGACGATGTAATCCTCGTTGGCTTTTTCACGCAGGTTGTGTATGCCCAGGTATTCTCCGTTGACATAGACAACACAGGGGCGAAAACCGATGTTGTCTATATCCATGTTGTACCGGTGGCAGGCTTGCTGAAACAAACCGTCACGGAAAAAGGTACTGCTCCAGTCACTGCCCGACACCCGCAGAGCAAAATTGTCGAAGATGCTTCGATCCCGGTCGTGGAATAAGGGGTAGTCGAGTTTACCGTTCTCGTATTGTTTACGAAAATAGATGCCCAGCATTTTTTGGGGCAACTCCCAGGAATTCTTCCCGTTTACTTTGATGCCTGCCCTTTCGTTAATAGCAGCCCTGTCGCTGCCGTTGTTTTCGAAAAGCTCCAGATTGATGGGATATTCCCATTCCGGTTTATAATAGTTTTGTACATAAATTCCTTTTTCGGCATCCCAGAAATTGGCCGGGTCTGTAGCGATGGAAATAACCGGCAGGTTGCGGGTTTCAAAATCTTCGTTGATAAAATAAGTACTGGTGGTGGTATAACCGGGAATAAAGTTGGGTTTAAAAATTCTGGCCCTCACGACTTTGGTACTCGAAATCTGAATAGGCCCTTCGTATTCGGGCGATTCCTCTGTAGGTTCGGAGCCGTCCAGGGTATAGCGGATAGTGCCGCCAAGGTCGGTAAACAATTCAACCGAAACCGGCGAGGAATACGATCCTCCTTTTAGCAAGAATTCAGGAACATTGTCTACTTGTCCGGCAAAGCCCGTATCGCTGTTGCCCGAAGCAGGACTCGGCCGGGTGTAATACCTCCAGGTTCCGACTCCGTCGGGGTAACGGGCGTATGATATATTGGAATATTGGGGTCCGAAGCTCAATGAATCAATCAATCTCAGTGAGGGATCGAACAAAGCCAGTTCTTCACCCGAAGCCGACAGTTTAAAATTACTATGCAGGCCGCTGCCCAGATCGTCGCACCAGATAAGCAGGTATCCCCGGGCCGGAATGCTCGCATTCACGGTAATCTGCCATTTTCCGGGCTCGTTCAGGTTGTCTGTAAGGTAATAACCATCGAGGTTGATCGCAGTGTTGCCCGCATTGTACAACTCCAGCCAATCGGAGTATTCTCCGGAGGCCGGGTCAGCATTGACCATGGAATTAGATGCAAGAATTTCGTTAATATACAGCTGTGCGGCTGAGTTTAAAGTGAGCAGCAGTAAGAGTGTCAGGCTAAGGCTGTGTTTTAGAGACATTGGTATCCATATTTTAAAAGCGACAAAAATACAATATAAAAAGTTATCAAATACAAGATTCTTCCACGATGGTAAATTAAAGTACAGGCTGAGATTTTACAGGGAATGGAGCTAAGAATCCTTATTTCGTAACTAAATAATCTATCCGTTATAAAGTAAATTCATTACTTTTGCGCCAGATTTTTTTCATTGTACGAAGAGAAAATTCGGTTTATTCTTCCTATTATGCCTGTTAATCCAAATGAAATCTTTTTTAAATTTCAAAACTACAGACTTCTCTCATATTACTCATGAACGATTTAACTATCCTCGCTTCTTCTTTCGACAAAATAAAAGCCTATATCCAGGCAAACGATGATCCTTCAAAAACGCTTCTCGATTTTAAAACTCCGGCAGAATTATCTGAAGTCATCGACTTTAAAATTGCAAAAAAGGGGGTTTCCGAAAACGAATTTCTTGATTTGCTTGACAAATACCTGGAGTATTCGGTAAAAACCGGTAACAAACAGTTTCTCAATCAACTGTATGCCGGATTTAATTTCCCTGCATTCATCGGCGAAGTGTTTTCTGTTTTGGCTAATACTTCTATGTACACCTACGAAGTGGCACCTGTTGCTACATGCATCGAAATGGAAATGATTCGCTTAATGAACAGCTACACCGGCTATACCAATGGCGATGGCATATTTCTGAGCGGAGGCAGCAATGCCAACCTTGTAGCCATGTTCTCGGCCAGAAACCGCATCTTGCCCGACAGCAGAGTAGAAGGATACAATCGTAACGAGAAACTCAGGGCCTTTGTAAACGAAAACGCTCATTATTCGTTTGGAACAGCGGCCAATTTGTTGGGGATCGGGACAAAAAATGTGATCAAAGTAAAGGCAGATGCCGATGGCAGAATGCAAGCTGAGGCATTGGAAAAAGCCATTCAGCACGCCATAAGCAAGGGAGAAAAACCTTTTTTTGTAGCGGCCACCTGTGCCACTACCATGATGGGCACTTACGATCCGATTGACGCCATAGCCGACGTTACCGATAAATACGGAATCTGGCTGCATGCAGACGGAGCTTTTGGCGGCTCTCTTATTCTGAGCGACAAACACCGGCATCTGATGCAAGGCCTTGAACGCAGCGATTCGTTTACCTGGGATCCTCACAAACTGATGAACATACCGCTGATATGTTCAGCACTTCTGGTAAAAAAGGCAGATACCTTGCAACAGAATATTACAGATATAAATACCGACTACATTTACCACAACATTGACGAAATCGAAGATTTGGGCAAAAAATCCATTCAGTGCGGACGAAGGGTAGATGCCGTAAAACTTTGGTTTGCCTGGAAATACTTTGGTGTGGATGGTTATCGGGACAGGATTGACAACCTGATGGATATGGCCGGATATGTCGAAGAAATAGTAAACAGCCATCCGAAACTTCGGCTCAACTCCAAACGCCAGTCGTTTGCCGTCTGCTTTCAGTATATTCCAAAGAAGAGAACCAATGTAAATGATTTCAATCTGGCTGTGCGCGAAGCTCTGCGAAAAACGGGCAAGTCAAATGTGAATTTCGGCTACAACGGAAGCGATTTAGTCATTCGTTTTGTTGCTGCAAATGCCGACCTTAACAAAGCAGATATTGACCGCTTTTTTAATTATTTCATTGCCGAAGCTCAAAAATTAGAGAATGAGTAAATTGATTAACTCAGCAACACATACAGGATTTGCCATCGCCATTTCGTGGCCCGAAACTTATTGCAAACAAGCAGGCAACTGGTACGATAATTTATTGAATTCTATTGGATTGGCCAAACATCATTATTACAAAGTCGGACACGCTGCTTTAGTACTTGTAAATGCCCAAAACGGAGAATGCCGGTATTTCGATTTCGGACGTTATCACACACCATGGAAGATGGGCAGAGCGAGAAGCGAGAAAACCGATCCGGGCTTAAAAATCAAAACAAGAGCTCAATTTTCGGCATCAAAAAAAGAAATTCTCAATTTTGAGGAAATTCTCAGCGAACTTCAACAAAATGCCGAATGTCATGGCGAAGGGGCAATTCATGCTTCGTATGGGGCAATAAATTTTGAAAAAGCATTGGCCAAAGCCCATCAGTTTCAGGAGAAGAGCCCCTTAGCCTACGGCCCTTTTAAGTTCCGGGGCAGCAACTGTTCCCGTTTTGTAAACGATTGTATTGTTGCCGGTAAACCCAGGCTCTGGTCTCTTTTAAAACTTAGAGTATTCATTCCTTTTACCCCTACAACTCTGAGTAATGTCAATGCTTTATGCCACAAAACCGTCATCCCGAAGTTGCTCGTGTCGCCGCCTTTTTATCCGGCTCCTTTAAAAGACAAATTGTTTCTTAAAACCACCTTAGCCCAACCCGAAAGAGTTTCCGCCATTCCCCCCGATGCACAGTGGCTGAGTGGCGAAGGTTGCGGCTCCTGGTTTCACATCAAAGCTCTCGAAAACAACTACCTGATTTCGCGTTACAACAAAGAAGGAGAGGTTGAATTCAGCGAAATATTTCAGCTGCCGCCCGAAGCTTTTTTCGATTTGAGGAAAGCTTTCAGATTTGATTATCTTAGTCATCATCAAAAGGTTAGTATTGTCCAGGATGACCTAAGGATTGAACTCACCAATCACACAATTTGATAGTAAGCCGCTTGGTTACAAACATAAAGAAGGCTGCCCGGGTGGGCAGCCTTCCTTGATAATCTGCCGGCGTTCAACACAGAGGGCCGGCATCAGTCCTAACCCTTAATAATCCTTGCTTTTATAGTAGTTTTGCAACACGTAAAAAGCCTTCTTCCTGATTCCTCTATCAGAGATTACTCCCTTACGATTGAAGAAATCCTGGACGCCTTTTAACTGGCGCCGGGTAGAGCGAAAATCCATTAATATCCAGGGGGACATTCCGGAAAAACCCTCTACTTTATCGAACATCTCGATGGTGTTTTTGTACAAACGTTCCTGGTACTCTTCGGTCCAGCGAACATTCTCCTCGCCATGCAAACCTTGCAAAGCACCGGCACCGTATTCACTGAAAAATACCGGTTTGTCGTAAGGTATTTCCCAGCTGCGGTTCAAAATGGCGTCCAAAGAGCCGCCATACCACCCGAGATAGGTATTTACACTGATAATGTCTACATAATCACTCATATTGTCGCGCACCCGGCTGGTGTTGTTGCCCTGGCCGGTGACTTCCATGGCCATACTCAGCAAACGGCTGTCGTCTTTTTCGCGCACCTGACCGGCCAGAGCTATCAGAAATTTATCCCTGGCCTCACTGTGCGGGGTTTCGTTGGCTACCGACCAAACCACTACGGCGCAGCGGTTTTTGTCGCGATTCATCATATCCCTGAGCTGTTTGGATGCGTTCATGTAAGTAGCTTCGTTTTCCCAGGCGATGGTCCAGTAAACGGGAATTTCCGACCACACCATCAAACCCATTTCTTCGGCAGCCCTCACCATATGCTCGTTGTGCGGGTAATGGGCCAGGCGTACAAAATTACAACCCATTTCTTTGGCCCAGGACAAAAGCAGCGTAGATTCTTCTTTGGAATAAACTCTGCCCTGGCGGTAGGGCGCTTCTTCGTGAATGGACACACCGCTCAAAAAGACTTGCTCGCCGTTGAGCAATAATTTTTTGCCTTCGGTAGTGATCTGTCTGAAACCGATCTTGTCCTCGATAACTTCGTTACCCTGACGCAAGATGACCCGGTAGAGTTTGGGATTTTGGGGCGACCATAGTTCGGGTTTGGCCTTGATGCTGAACTCTGCCCTGCCCTGCTCATCGGTCTGAACTTTTTGATTGACTTTGAGTTCGGGAATTTCCAGGCTCAGTTCTACTCCGGCCCGGGCCTCGCTCAAACAAACATAGCCTTCCAGTTCCTTGTAGCTTCCTTTTTTCAGCCTCAACTGATAATCGTCCACAAACAGTTCAGGCAGACTTACCAACATCACATCGCGGGTGATGCCTCCGTAATTCCACCAGTCAAAATTGACGGTGGGCACATTTTCGGGATGACGCTCGTTGTTTACTCTTAAAATCAGGAAGTTGTGTCCTTCTTTGAGTTTATCGGTCACTTCGACACTGAAGGGGGTAAAACCGCCTTCATGAGTGGCGATTTGCCGGCCGTTCAGGTAAACATTGCAAAAATAATTGACCGCTCCGAAATAGATAAATTGTCTTTTTCCCTGCACGGGCTTGTAGTGGAAGTCGCGTTTGTACCAGACACTGCCTTCGTAAAAGAACAAACGGTCGTCCTGGGTATTCCAGTCACCGGGCACCTGCAGGCAGGGCGAAGTATCAAAATCGTATTCTACCATATCGGAGGGACCGGCCGGTTTTTGATGGCGAAAGAAGCCGTTCCGGTTGATGTTCATTCGATAATCGTAGTAGCCGTTATCAAAAGGATCAACTATATAATTCCAGGAACCGTTCAGGGTCTGGTAATCGCGTGCATAAACATTCTGTAGTACATAGGAAGAAGTTTCCTGAGCATACAGACAAAATCCTCCCAAAATCGTTAAAACAATCAACAAGCTTTTTTTCATAACTCTGTTTATTTTTTGAATGCCTTAGCCGGCGACCAGTTGTCTCTCCAGCGTAACACCGGCAGTCCCTCTTCAAATTCAATCGGCAGCCAGATGTAACGACCGTCCGAAGGCGACCTGGGTCTCCAGCGGTCGGCCATAAAGACAAAGGCCTCTTTTTTGCCGGCCAGGGGGAATATGAAAGTACTTTGAGAATCAAAAGAGATGTCCGCCTGCTCACCTTGCCAGGGATTGGCTTTTTGCTCCCAGGGCCCCCAGATGGAGGTGGCTGTCAATAGACGGGCAGCATTGGGATCCCAACCGGTGCAGCCGGAGGTAATCATAAAATAGCGGCCGTCTTTTTTGAATATAGCCGGGGCCTCATTGTGCCCGGTGGGCAGAACACGTATGTATTTGCCGGTATGGCTCTGATAATCCTCACTGAGTTCGGCAATATGCAAAGTCAGGTTTTCTTCCGATGAATAAATGTGATAGGCTTTGTCGTCGTCATCCACAAAAACGGTCATATCTCTGGACATTTGTCCACTCTCGAAATCGCGAATCACAAACATGCCTTTCTTTACGGCCTCCAGCCATTCAGGAGTCCAGGACTTTAGTTGAGAGGCAGCCTCCATATCGAGCAATTTGTCCTCCTCGCTCATGTTTTCGGGCCAGATGCCCGGATTGGGGCGGTAGGAACGCACAAAATGGTAAGGGCCTGTAATCTTGTCACTTACCGCCAGTCCCACACGGGCAGCATTATAGCCCTGCCAGCGCAGTTCGTGATGGAACCACATAACAAAGGTTTTGGTTTTTTTGTTGTATACTACCTTGGGGCGCTCTATAATACAGCCCTTGACCAATTCGTGGGCAGGTTCGTCCTCTATAACGGAGAGTACGATGCCTTCGTCAGTCCACTTGCACAGATCTTTCGAAGAATAACAATGCACTCCTTTGAGAGCCGCGTTGCTGCGTTCACTTTTGTCTTCGCCAAACCAATAGTAACGACCATGGTAATACAGCATACCGCCTCCGTGGGCATTTATATGAACTCCGTTGTCATCGGGCCAGATCTCAGCCGGGCGAATACAGCCTTCATCATTAGCCTTGCACGAAAACAACAGCAGGCTGCCTAAAAGACAAAATAAAGCCGAATACAATAATTTTCTGGAAAATAAAACAGATGTTGCCATGGTTAAGGGTTCTTAGCTGACAAAATTATAAGCTAAGTATTGTTTACAATACCAAAAATTATTCATTAATGACGATTATTCTGCCAAATGACAAAGCACTAAACAGGCAGGCTCTTATTTATCAGGCTTCTTTTCTGGATTTCTTGATGTACTCGGTGGGAGTCAGGCCAAACTCGGCTTTAAAACAAGAAGTGAAATACTTGGGATCGGCAAAGCCAACGGCATAAGCAATATCGGAAATGTTTCCGGCCTGACTGGCTAACATCTGACAGGCATGTTTCAGGCGGATGTTTTTGGTAAATTCCACAGGCGAGAGCCCTGTGAGCGACTTAATTTTGCGGTAGAGCGAGGACTTGGACATATTCAGTCGACTCGACAGCAGATCAAGATTGAAATCAGTCACTGCAATATGTTCTTCTATAATGGCTACGGCATTCTCGAGAAATTTCTCATCCAGCGAAGTATATTCCAGCGAAGAAATATTGATGTCGGCATTGTGTTTAAAATACTCGGTTTTGCGTTTACGGTTGCGAACCAGGCTGTTAATTTTGGCTTGTAAGACTTTTAACTCAAAAGGTTTGGACAAATAGCCGTCTGCACCCGCGTTATAACTCTCTATCCGGTCGTTGATGGAATTCTTGGCCGTCAACAACAAAACTTCAATGTGGCTGGTATCCAAATTGTTTTTGATGGTTCTGCATAATTCCAGGCCGTCCATTTCGGGCATAATTATATCACTGACTACCAGATCTATATGCCTGCTGTTAATGACGGCGACCGCTTCTTTGCCGTCGGAAGCGGTGTAGGTATGATAATTCCGGCCCAATATGGAATTGATGGTATTGCAGAGCTGAGCGTTGTCTTCCACGATCAGTATATGAATGTCCTCTTTGGGTACTGCTGTCGTTTCTGACTTATTGGCAGCGCAGTCCGTATCGGGAAGAGCCATTTCTTCGTTGGATTTCTCGGCCGCCATTTCTTCGGGAGCATAGGCAAATTTATCAACGGGGAACTCCAGGATAAAGGTGGTTCCTTTGCCGGGTTCGCTTTCGACCCGGATACTGCCGTGATGCATTTCGACCAGTTCTTTGGTCAGGGTCAGCCCAATACCGTGATTCTCTATTGTCAGACTTGGATCGTTCGAATAGAAGCGGGTAAAGATTTGCTCCAGGTCGGCAGGATCTATACCCCGGCCGGTATCACTTACTATCAGCTGAACAATACGGCCTTTACTCTTTTTCAGTATAGACAGGCCCAGACGTACGGATCCCTCTTCGGAAGTAAATTTAAAGGCGTTCGAAAGCAAATTGAACAGCATTATATCCAGTTTTTCGGGATCGTACCAGCCCTGAACTGAATAATCGGGAAATTGCATTTCAAAACTTATGTTTCTTTCTTTGGCCAGAGGAATAAAATTAAAAGCACAGATGCGTTCGACAAATTCAATCATATTCGATTCGGCCACCCTGAGTTTCATGGAACCGCTTTCCACTTTTCTGAAATCAAGTATTTGCTGTAACAATCTTTTGAGCCGGCTCAAATTGACTTTCATTACTTCGTGCTGCCAGTATTCCCCTCCCGAGACCTGGTCCACATCTTCTACAAGACAGGAAATCACCGTCAGGGGGGTCAAAAGCTCATGCGAGAAATTGGTAAAATACCTCAGCTTAGTCTGGCTGAGCTCTTCGGATTTGGCTTTTTCAATTTGAGCTATATTCAGCTGTTGATTCAGTCTAACCCGGTTGGCAAAAAAGCGATACAAGGCAAACAACAACAGCAGCAGCAAAACAACATAAATCAGGCTGGCCACCAACTGAGATACAAGGGAGGCTTTTTAATTATTTCGAGACTAAGGACAGGCTCAGCCCAACGTCCGTTTTCGTCGGTCGCCATGAGCAGGAGCTCATATTTGCCTTTTTGCAAATTGTTGTAAGAGGCAAAACGCCGGCTGGTGTTCACCTTGGTCCAATCCTGATCCAAGCCTTGCAATTTATATGCGTACTGCACTTTGAGCGGAGCTGCATAATTAAGACTGGAAAACTCGAATTCCACATTGCGTTCCGAAGGGCCCAACACCAGGCGCCTCTGCAGGGGTTCGTAATCCTGCGTCCTGTTGTTGTTAAATATAGATTGGTTATGTACCTTAATATCAGTAATGTGTACCTGGACATTCTTCAGGCTGTCGTAGTGTTGTCTGCTTTGAGTAAAAGCGCAAAAACCTTTGTTGCCTCCAAACAATACTTCTTCGGTATTGGTGGCAGAATAAGAGCCTTTAATGAACGATTTTACAACCAGGTTGTCGGAAAGGCTGTAAGAACTTGTAATCAGGGTTCTGGGATTAAAACTGCTTATTTTTTTATTAGTAGAAATCCATAAATTGTTGTCTTTTCCTATCAACAAATTCAATATGCTTTCTCCGGTCATGGCACAGGTCAGACTCATGTCTTCGAAGCGAGCGGTGTTTTTGTCGAAAGTGAGCAGACGACCTTCTTTGGTTCCCAGCCACAATTTACCGGAAACATCGGTGCAGACCGATTGGATGTTGCTGGTATTCAATCCTTCGGAATACTTGTCGTAACGAAGCAGGCGATAAGAATCTCCGGAAAATTTAAGACAATTCAGACCAACTTTTTCGCTACTCACCCATATATCTCCGTGCAGATCCTGAGTGATGCCGGTTACCATAGGTATAGCTTCCACCATGCTGACCTGATTGTCGGGACTGATTTTGACCAGTCCCTGGTTGAGCATGCCCACCCAGACGTTGCCATCCTTGTCTTCGCAAAGCACTTTCTCCGAAGCCCAGTTCAATTCCTCACTGACATTTAAATCCAAACGTCCGGCATACACTATGCCCCGCTGATTTTTCCTGAAAATATAAATCCACTGGTCATCACAGCAAACCCAATGCTCCTTGCGGCTTTTGATTTCACGGATATAATTGACCGTTTTCAGATTGTTCAATTCCTGCCTGCTTTGAATGGCAGGCATATCATCGACTCCAAAAACTTGATTTTCTTTGCGGTCGTAAAAAAATAAACCGTAACGGTTTATGCCCAGCCAGACCAATCCCTCGCTGTCTTCGGACAAAGCCCTCACACTGATAGGGAAACCCAGCTTCTGGTTGAGCACCTCCAAGCCGTAATTGCGTACCAGTGAACGGCGAAAATTCACAAAAATGGCTCCTTCGCTGTAGGCACCTATCCAAAGGTTATTGTCTTTGTCCTTGATTATTTCGCTGTATAATTTACTCGAACCGCTCAAATGTTTTGAAATATCAACAGGATGAAAGAGGGTATTTTCTTTGTCGAAATCGAACACATACAAACCGGTTAAGGACATGAGCCAATAATATCCGTAATGATCGTCCTGTACCATGCTGAAGAAAGTTTGTTCTTCCCCGCCAGCTGCGTTGTATACGGGTATGCGGGTATATCTCTCGTCGGGAAGTGCATCCGGATCGAATTTAAAAAAACCATTGCCCCAGGTGCAAAGCCAATACTGCTCGTCTTTGTCCTGATACAGACGGAAAGGGCTGCTCATTTCTTCGGTAGCCGGAAAACGCTCAAAATTGTCTGTTTCGGGCAGATAACGGCATAAGCCCTCGTTCCAGAACATAATCCAGATATTGCCTTTGTTGTCCCTTGAAATATAAGTAATGTTTGCATCCGGCAGGGTTTTCTCGTCGTAAGGATCGCTCCAGTAGGTTTTGAGCAATTTACGGGACACATCGTAGCAAAAAAGTCCCCTCGATGTGGCAATCCACATATTCCCCTTGTCGTCGCAGGTGAGGGCATTGATGTTGTCTCCCTGCACTAAGGATTCTTCGAAGGGCGTAATTGTTAATGTATTTCGATCCAGGAGATTGATACCCTGTTTGGTGCCTATCCAGATACGGTTTTGTTTGTCTTCGGCCAGGCTTTGAATGTCGTTGTTGGTGAGCAGTGAGGGATTGTGCATATCCGAACGGAAGGTCCTCACCTGATAGCCGTCGTAACGACAAACACCATCGAGTGTTCCAAACCACATATAACCTTCGCTGTCTTGCAAAACTCTTCTGACGGAACTGGATGGCAATTGATCCATGTAAGGAAAATACTCAAAAGAGAGTTGCATCTCTCCCTTGGACGAAAAAACCAGAAGCAACAAAGTGAAAAAACTGATTAGGCGGGCGGACATGGTATTTCAGGTAAATTTGTACAAAGTAAATCAAAAAGCCTTATTTCTCAAAATAAAATAAAGCTGTATCTTCGCCATTGAATTACTACTTAAATCCTTACCAAAATTGTACTATGTCCAGATCATTTTCAGTAATTATAGTTCTTTTTTTCTCCTTCTTAATTCATTCCAGGGCTGAGATTGCTCTCTACCGGGTGGCCGAAACCAATCCCGGTTCCGGCAGCTACGTAATGCAGAATTCACAGGAACAACTCATAGGGCAGGCCTTTCAACAAGATGCCCTGGTCAGTTACAGGGGCTGGCAGTATACGGTTTATTATAATATGGAACGCAAAGTCTGCATAGCCCGCCGCCGATTGCCGGCCGGCCAGTGGCAGGAAGTGGTGCTCCCCTACAAAAACAACCGGGACGATGCCCACAACGTCATTACTATGGGAATCTGCAAAAAAGACGGCAGTATTCACCTGGCCTACGACCACCACAACGATCCCCTGCATTATTGTCGTTCTGTGATTGGCCTGGCCAACAACGACAGCCTGGCCTGGACAGCCGGAAATTTCGGGCCTACCACCAATGAGCTCGAAACCGGCGTGCCTGTGCCCGATGTGACTTATCCCCGCTTTATCGAAAAACCCGACGGAAACCTGCTGTTTGAGTGCCGGTACAAACTGAGCGGTGACGGAGACAGCTACCTGCGCGAATACGATGGCGACACTCACAGCTGGAGTCTTGTAGGCCGTTACGTCCAGGGCATGGATACCAACCCAAATTCCTGCGCCTACATCAACCGCATGGATTACGACAAACAGGGACGATTGCATGTTTCCTGGTGCTGGAGAGACGATTTTGGGGGACAGACCAACCACGACCTCTGTTATGCCTACAGCGATGACCACGGCCGCAGTTGGAAAGATACCTACGGGAATCAGGTGGCTCTGAGCGAAGCCATCCAATTCACGGACAGCCGGACTTCGGGCAACTGCCTGAGGCAGGGCATCGCATCGCTCAAAATTGCCGACATTCCATATAATAAAGGCTATATCAATCAGGAAACCCAATCGAGCGACAGCAAAGGCAGGGTACATATTGTCAACTCATACATGGACTCCGGCACCGACTCCAACTGGAGCAGCTCCCGGAGCAAAGCCGTGTTGCATCATCGTTTCCGCGATACCGACGGGAACTGGCAGCACAACCTTATTCATAAGCTGGGGCAGAAAGTCAATTCCTATTGCCGGGTTCAAATCATCCTGGATGCATTTGACAATGCATACGTAATAGCCAACGGAGCAGAAATTTACGCCGCCAGTTCAGCCGCAGATTACAGCGACTGGGAGCTGGTGTCCGATCTGGATGCCGGGCGTTTTTGCTCCGAACCGCAAATCGATCAGAACGCCATTGACGAAGGCATTCTGTCTTTTGTTTACCTGGCCCGAAACAATCGGCTGAGCGTAATAGACTATTTGCTGGACAATCCCAAACCGGCTACAGGCAGCGGCCTTAAGTCTTATTATTATTCGGACAGCCGTTTTTCAAACTGCATCGATTCCGCAGTGGGCCTTCCCGACAGCCCTGCCGGAGCCGATGTAAAAAGCCTGCGCTGCTCGGGCAGCCTGGAAACCCGTTACGGAGAAGCCTACACCCTATATCTGAACACTACAGCAGCCAGCAGGCTCTACGTCAACGGCAAGATATTGCTAAACACTTCCAACACTGCAGAGCCTGCAGAATATGCGGTGGAATTGCCGGCTATCAACAGTCACCAATACAATATTGTGATTGAAAGCCTGGCCGTACAGCAGGATGTGCTGGAACTGAAGTGGTCAGGCAAACGTACAGCCAAACAACTGATACCGGCCGAATCGCTCTATCCCGAACTAAATCCGGCACCCGAACTAAACCTGTCTGCACCCGGTCTGGCATTAAAAAAAAAACTCCCTGAGAGCTTGCACGATGGGTATCAGGTCAGGCTCGAAACAGAACAGCAGGAACTGATTGAGGTAGAGGGCTTTGACCCCGGGGCTGATTATTCCCTTGAATTTGCCTTGCAAATTGCAGAAGCCGGCAACAGAGGCTTCGATTTTGCGGCCCGCAGCGGCTCGGGCCTGGGCCTGAGAATAAGACTGAATACCGACAGTCTGCTCTGGGCCGCCCCACTCTCCGGCAGCGAACTAATGGATTTATGCGACAACAGCCAGCAGCAAATCTGGCGAATAGCCCAAAACAGAGACAGCGTTTATGTTTACCGCAACGAAAGTTTTGTCTGTGGACGGCCGGCCGTCGAAATCCCTGATCTGGATGCCGGGGGTAACACAGAAATCAATTTTGCCAGCGGCATAGAAGTCACCGACACTTTAAACCTTGTCAAGGATCCGCAATTTTTGAAAAGCAAAGATAACCAAGCTCCGGTGGGCTGGGTGTCGGAAAAAAAAATGGGTGGTTATACCGAATCCAGGGTAGTGGTCGATCACCCAAACTGGCCAGGACTTTCTGCCTTTCTTTTTCGCTTCGACCTGGACGCCAAGTACGGCACCTGGTACAGCCTGCCTGTGCGACTCAAACCGGGAAGCTGGCACGAATTTAGTTTTGACAACATCAACTGGGAGGCTAACAGCGGTCAATTTACCCTGACAGCCTCCGGCAACAAAGAGGGCACGGAGGGCGTCACAGCCAGCAGGGACTTTGAGATTCCAGCCGAAAACGGAAAAGTAGAACGCAAGTATTTTTACTTCAGGAGCCCGGAGTCTGCCGAAGCAGAAGTAGATTGTTACCTTAGTTTCAAAAAGAAGAACTATATGTCGCCCACCGCCATCACTAATCTATGTCTGGCGGAATATTCTCCGGCCAGCCTTAGTTTTGGCAAGGCAACACAGGGTGAAATACTCGACTACAAACTGGAATACCTCCATTACGACGATCAGGGCGCCTATGCCCCAGGCTCTGATACCGGAATCGAAACTCTTCCGGAAAGGCAGACAAACTCCTTTTTCAAAGTCTGGCAGCAGGGCAAGACCCTCCGTCTGCTATCGTACAGGGAACAGGCCCGGCTAAACGTTTACGACCTTTCCGGCAGGACTGTCTATGCTCAGTGCTTAGGGCCGGGAGAAATCTCTTTGCATCTGAATCCGGGAATGTATATTGTGCAGTTGGTCAGCAGGGGCAGTCTTCAACAACAGAAACTGGTTGTCTATTAATTTTCAAACTTGATTAATTCCATAATTGTTTTAACAAACATATTTAGCAATAAACACCTGGTATTTGATTGTTTTGAGATTGATTCTATTTTGTTTGTAGCACATCTGCCTGTTTTTTGTCTTCTTTATATGACTTCTTTTTCTGATTCCGTTTTATGTACAAATATTTCGCTTTCATTTTACTGTTAGCCGTCTTGTTGTTATGGACAGGCTGCCGGCCCTGTGCATACCAAACCATCGACCTTGGACCTCTGCCAGAGGAAATTCTGGCTAAAGTGCCCTATCAGAACGGCCGGGAGTACAGTTTCAAACACTCTGCCGGACACACTGTTAATTTTTCATCTGTACGTGCCAGCCGCCAGGAAAAAACCCATCTTGACGATTTTGGCTTTTACTGCAACAATGAAGCCAGAATCTATGTCTACGAAGTCAACACGACCAGCCTGAAACCGGATTATCCCATTTTCAATATCCGGCTGGATCTCTGCAACGAAACCGACTCTTTCTATCGTTTTTCGGCTCAAATAGGTTCTGCCTCTTTTATCATTCCTGTACAAGCCGCCGACACCGCTTACTGGCCTGTAACTGTTGCCGATTCTTTGCAAATCGGTAACAAACATTACAAAGAAGTTTTCAAACTCAAAAACCTCAACGATAACTGGTACCACAGCGATTCCATAAGGGTAGACAGTGTGTTTTATAATTACGATCAGGGGATCTTAGTCATCAAAATGACGAATCGGGAATATTATGCAATCCAGGAATAATATCAGGAAAAACATTCAGGCTCAGTCTGTGGTTATGACTGAGACTGAGACTGAAACTCAGAATCAGAGTCTGAATCATGGTAAGAATCCCGTTCAGGCTCAAGTGAAGACTTCTGCTCGGGTCCTGATTCCGGCCAGTTTTGAATCTTGCCGGCGGAGAACTTTTTTTCACAGTCTGCCTATAATCCTGGCCTTATTCCTGTTTTGGTCTTGCGGCGAAGATTCCCCACTGGCCTGCGAAGAAACTTATTTTGTCAGCAACGACAAGCAGGAATGGCTAAGTGAGGACAGCATTGGCGACAGTTTTGTCATGACAGACCAAAACGGCATCAGCCAAAGCTTTACCATGCATCGCAACAACAGGGAATTTAATAAATCCTGGGGCGGCTATTTCTTCATTACCACGCACAGAACTTACAGGGAATATTTTTATCAGAACTACAGTTCAACTTACCAATGGAATTACTCTCTGTCGCTTTCTGCCTTATGGGAGCCCTACGGCGACGAAATCAGGGCGGAAGTGGGCAGCACTTCTTTTACTTATAACTTCAACTACGAATGCCTGAGCCGGCTGGAATGTGGTGAGGGCAATCTGGACAAACTGATGACCGACCAGGGTTACGAGGAAGACTTCAAAAGCTATTCCAGCGTCAAATTTCTGGACAGCCTTCGGGTAGGGAATACTGTTTACAAAGAGCTGTTACATTTTACTTGTCTAGACCTGGCAGAAGAATGGGAAGAATATACTGTAAAGGAGATCTATCTAGCTAAGCATTACGGACTTATACAATATAAACTTCAAAATGGCCTGGTGTATTCACGCGACTAAGCCCCATTAAAATTTAACATCTTAACAAAATTGTAACAGCTTTGATATGAATCTGTCATAAGCCTTGCTGATTTTTGCAGGAGAATTGAATCTTTCTTTTAAAAAACCAAGAAAATGAAAAAAACAATTTTCCTTATGGCTGTCAGCAGTCTGCTTTTGATCAGCTGTGATCAGAAAACCAGCCTTTCGGGCGCAGGTGCCACCTTCCCCCTGCCCTATTACAACATGGTTTTTAAGACTTTTAGCGAAAACGCAGGCATCGATGTTTCCTATGGAGGCATAGGCAGCGGCGGAGGCATACGCAGTCTTAGAGACGAAGTGGTCGATTTTGCCGGCAGCGACGCTTATCTCAGCGACAGGGAAATGTCAGAGATGAACGCTACCATCCACGTTCCCACCTGCCTGGGAGCCGTTGTGCTGTCGTACAATCTGCCGGGAATAAGTTCCCTGAATCTGACGGGCGACATCATTGCCGGCATCTATCTGGGCAGTATTAGCCGCTGGAACGACCCGGCCATCAAGACAATCAATCCCGGACTTGAACTGCCCGACAGAGCGATTACCCCGGTCTATCGTTCGGACGGCAGCGGTACTACATATGTATTCAGCGACTACATGACTAAAGTTAGTGCGGACTGGGAAAAGTCTCTGGGCACCGGCAAATCGCTTAATTTTGCACAGGGCATAGCCGCCAAAGGCAATCCGGGGGTAGCCGGCACTATTAGCCAGACCGAAGGCGCCATAGGTTACATAGGTTCCGAATATGCTTTTGCCTTGAACAGCCCCATCGCTTATTTGCAAAACGCGGCCGGCGAATTTGTTCTGCCTTCGAGCCTGTCCATCTCGGCCGCAGCTCAGGAAGAGATTGCCGACGACACCCGCAGCATGATTACCAATTCCAGGGTAAAAGGCTCCTATCCGATCAGCTGTTTTACCTGGATTATTGTGTACAAAGATCAGGCATATGCCAACAGGAGCGAAGCTCAGGCACGGGCTACACTCAGCCTGCTCAACTTTATGCTCAGTCCCACAGCTCAGGCTCAGACCACCACAGTGCATTATGCTCCGCTTTCGGACGAAGTGATTGCCAAAGCCAGAAAAGCCCTGTCCGAAATTCAATACAACGGCAAGCCACTGTAATCCCCAGCTGCCAATGTCGGACAAAATCTTCAGATCCTTGCTCCTGGTTTCGGCTTTGATCCTCTTGCTGATTTTTGCAGGTATGTTCTTTTCCTTGAGTAAAGGAGCCATACCTGCTTTCAAAGAATTTGGATTTTTGGGCTTTATCTTTTCGTCTGAATGGAATTCAAGCACGGGAGCCGAACAATACGGAGCCCTGGCTTTCATCAGCGGAACTTTGTTGACCTCGTTACTGGCTTTGGCTTTTTGTCTGCCTTTTTCACTGCCGGTATCTTTTTTTGTGGGCGAGTATTACAGGGGGAAAAAAGTTGCAGGCGTTTTAGGGGGTATAGTCGATCTGCTGGCCGGCATTCCTTCGATAGTCTACGGGCTCTGGGGCTTTTACGCCCTGAGGCCCCTTATTCAATCTCTGGGCTTGTCCGAACAAGGCTTTGGCATGTTGACCTCGTCGCTGGTGCTGGCCATTATGATTATTCCCTACGCTTCTTCTCTGAGTGCCGAATTTATCCGCATGGTTCCCCAGGAACTCAAAGAAGGAGCCTACAGTCTGGGGGCTACCCGGGCCGAGGTCATCCGCAACATTATTCTTCCCAACAGTTTCTCGGGGATCTTTTCGGCTTATATTCTGGCCCTGGGGAGAGCCATTGGCGAAACCATGGCTGTAACCATGCTCATAGGCAATACCAACAGAATTCCCCACGGACTGATGGATACGGGCAATACTATGGCCAGTATCATTGCCAATCAATTTGGCGAAGCCGACGGGCTCAAATTGTCTTCATTGATAGCCATAGGTTTATTGCTCTTTTTAATAACGGCCATTGTCAATTTTCTGGGCAGGCTGATGATTAAACGCTACAGTATATGAGTTCTTTAAAATACAGATTATTCAAGAATAAGTTACTGAGCCTGTCGGTGATTGTGCTCTCGGCCCTGACAGCTGTGCCGCTGGTCCTTATCATCGGAAAAGTGTTTCTTCAAGGCTGGAGACAGATTAACTGGGATTTTTTTACCGAAACTACGCCCAGCACGCTGGATGCTTTGCTGGCCATCAATAATAATCAGCCCATCCCCGGTGGTATTGCCAACGGCATTACGGGAACTCTGATGATGGTGCTTATAGCCTCTGCCATAGCCATTCCCATAGGAGTAATGAGCGGCATCTACCTCTCCGAAAACCGCAAAACCAGGTTTTCGTCTGTCGTTCGTTTTCTGACCGATTTGTTACAGGGTACTCCATCGATTATTTTGGGGATCATCGCCTATCTTTGGGTGGTCATTCCCCTCAAGAGCTATTCAGCTTTGGCAGGAAGTGTGGCCCTGGCTATTATGATGTTACCTCTTATAGTACGTTCTACCGAAGAAACCATGAACCTATTACCTGTCAGCCTCAAAGAAGCAGGCCTGGCTTTAGGTTCGCCATACAGTT
>Ga0265294_10003369_pt1 | contig 20462 bp, 5 predicted proteins | sample MunlanPumphouse3_FD_192504 | JGI IMG/M metagenome (GOLD analysis project Ga0265294, IMG submission 192504) | Groundwater microbial communities from a municipal landfill in Southern Ontario, Canada - Pumphouse #3 | ecosystem: Environmental > Aquatic > Deep subsurface > Groundwater | place...
GCTTTTGATTACTGCGTCACGGTAATCAACTGCATCCGGTATTGTGGAAATATTTCCACACTCTCAGTGGAGTTACACCCAAAAAAAAGATAACAATAACATGTTATGGGAGAAAAATATTATGAAGAAAATTATATTAGCGTTTATGCTATGCGTTTTAATGATAACAAGCGTGTTTGCCGGAAGTGCAGATATTGGTGATGGAACTAGTACTTCTTATTTAATGCCAGCTGATGGCTATTATAATAATAACTGGTCGCATTTTATTCTACCAGGTGATGCTATTACAAGTGTAATTGATATTACTAAATTAGAATTTGATGTAAGTAATACACCACCAAGCTATGTAATGAATAATCAAACTGTTTATATGAAATTAACCACAGCCACTACAGTAGGAACAGCTTACACAGCTACTCCGGCTACCGCAGGCTATACACAAGTTTATAGTGGTTCTGTAACTTGGAACGGTAGTGGTTGGCAAGGTATTGCTTTAGCAAGTCCATTTGTCTATGACGGAACTTCTAATCTTGAAATAATCTGGGAAAATAGAGCAGGTAATAATGCCGGTTGGGGAAATTATGCTCTTTTTAATACAACAAGTGCTACCACTGCTGGTGCTTATAGCCATTCAGATAGTGGTTTCCCCGAAGAAAGCGGTTATAATTATCAATTAGATTATTATCCAAACACTCGTGTAACTTGGGCTGAAGAAGGCGAGCCTATTGCTCCAATCTTAGTTTCACCTGCTAATAATGCCATTAATGTAGATCTTAATGTTCATTTAAACTGGACAACAGGCGCAAACACTGATCATGCAGTATTGTATATTGCTGATAACTTAGCTTGGACAGGTGCAACAGTTGTTGATCCTGCAACTACTAATTATATAGCTTCTGTAGCTAGTGGGACTACCTACTTCTGGAAAGTAGTGGCTGTTGGTCCAACAAACATTGAAGCTACCAGTGTTGTTAATAGCTTCACAACTGAGTTTCTACCTATTACTCAATTCCCTTATACAGAAGGATTTGAAGGTACCTGGGTAGGATCACCTGCAGCTCCTTTAGGTTGGTCTCAGATTACTGTTAGTGGTATAAAACCATGGGAAACCACTACAACTAATCATTCAGGATCAAAAAGTGCAATGGGTCCCTGGGCTTCAGCAGGTGGTGAACACTTATTGATAACCCCAACTTTTGATTTAGATGCTGGAACTGACTATAGACTAAAATTCTGGTTAAAGGGTGGTGCAACTTGGGATGAAACATCTTTAACAGTGCAAATAGCGAGTGATTACACAGATGCAACAAGTTTCACCGAAGAATTAGCTTATTTTGTTGGTGATGATAACATGCCTGCAAACTGGACAGAGCAAACCGTCAGCTTGGTAGGTTTTAGTGGTAACCAAGCTATTGCATTTAGATTGATTGATGATAATGGACTGTCCTGTTATATTGATGATGTAACAATTGAAGAAGTGCCTACTACTCCAATCGTTCAAATCGACACAGATCCAATCGAGTTTGGTACAGTTGATTTAAATGCGGTACCACACACCGAAAATGTCTCAATCAAAAACATTGGTGGTGGTATTTTAACTATCACAAATATTGCTATTATCGGAACTGATGCCAGTCAATTCAGTTTAGCTGATATTGTAAGCAATACTCTTACTGCTGAAGAAGAGTTATTAATAGAAGTTACCTTTAATCCCACAACTGCCGGAGCTAAGACAGCTACTCTTCAAATCACTGATGATTTCGCTGCCAGCCCTTATGAAATCTCTCTTACCGGTACAGGCGTAGATACTGATATTACTGCCGGTGATATGCCTTACTATGTAGGTTTTGAGAATGAAGCTGATATGTTAGGTTGGACAAGTAATATAGGATCAACAAATACTTCTGTTACAGCTGATAGATACAGCGGTACAGCTCATACCGGTACTTATAGTTACAAAGTCTATAACTCAAGTGATACAAGTGCTACTGCAGAATTAATCTCGCCGGTTGTTGTTCCAGATATGGATGCTTACAGAATAAGGTTCTGGGCTAAAAAGAATAGTACATCTAATACTCAACCTTTAGTTGTAGGAAAATATAATCAAGCAATGGATAGCTTTACTCCTTATTCATCTCTTGCATTAACAGCTTCTTATGCTGAATATAGAGTAAATATGAACACTCCTCTAAGAGCTAATGAGAGAATTGCTTTCCAATTTAGTTTTAGCGGAACATATCAATATTTCTACATTGATGATCTTGTATTTGAAGAAGCTCCTACCGGAACTCTCATTCAAATAACACCTGATGTTAAGGACTTTGGAAATGTAATGCTCGGATATGAAGCAAGTCAAACCTTTACTATCTCTAATAATGGTGTAATCGCTGCTACCATTAATGCTGTTGATGTACCTACAGGTTATGCTACTACATTTGCCGGAGAAGCTGTAACTTTAGAACCTAACACTTCTATTGCTGTCGATGTAACTTTTACTCCTGTAACAGAAATGATCTATTCAGGTAACTTAAGAGTTAAAGAAGCAGATGGTGCTTTCACTACAGTTAATCACGATGTAGCCCTAACCGGAACCGGTGTTCCTGTTCCTCAAGGTGCTAGTTGCAGTAACCCTATACCATTAACCTTCCCTGCTAATTTTACAGGAACTACTGAAGGGTTTATTGATGATTATGAAAGCTCTTGGGTAACACCTTCTTCAAATTATCTTGGTGGTGATGATATAGTTTATCAATTCACACTTGCTAATGGCGCACTGTTGAATGGTTCAATTACCCCAGCTATTATAGGTGATGATATTGGTGCTCTTATTCTTCAAGAAGAACCCAATGCCACTACTCCTGCTGCGATAGTTCTTTCAAAAACTTCTATGTCAGCTGCCTTGGATTATACTAATGAGTTCATTCCTGCCGGAACTTATTTTCTAATAATCTCCAGCTGGCCTTCACCTCAATCATTTGAATATACTATCAACTTAACAGCTGAGCCTATCCCAGCTCCTGCAGCTGCTACTTATCCAGCACCTGCTAATGAAGCTGTTGATCAACCTTCAATTGTTAATTTAAGCTGGAACAATGCAAACTATACCGAAACTATAGATTTATGGTTTGGTGAAGCAGGTGCCAGAGATATGACAAAAGTCCTTGATAATGTCGCTGCTGTTGAAGAGTGGACTACTCCTCAACTTGCAACTAACGCAACCTATAACTGGAAAGTTGTTAACCGTAACTATACAGGTGAAACTGTTCCTGAAGACATTATCACTTGGTCATTCTCAACTATTGGAAGTGCTCCTGAAGCTGTTACTTATACAGCTCCTGCAAACGAAGCTATTGACAGACCTATTGTTGGAGACCTCACATGGAGTTCTGCTACAGGTGCTGAAGGATACAGAGTCTATCTTTCAACAGATAATACTTTTATCGGTGTAAATCCTGTGGAACAACCTGGTACAAGTTATGCATATAGTGGTTTAGAGTACTCAACAACTTATTACTGGAAAGTTCTTCCTTATAATGTTGTTGGTGCACCTACTGAAGGTATTCTAACTTGGTCATTTACTACTGTCCCATCTCCATTCCCTAATGCTGATCTCATTTTTGATGGGGTAAGAAGTGTTAATCAGGGTATGCCGATGGAACCATATTATGGTTATACAATGACTCAAAATATCTATCAACAAGCAGAACTTAATCTTGAGGGATCAGCTATTACTTCAATTAGCTATCTCTATAACAAGAATATGGCTTACTCTGAAACTGTTGAAATCTACATGGGACACACTACTAAAAACACATTTGCCGATGGTTATGACTGGCAACTTGCTGGTTTCTCACATGTTTTTAGTGGTACCATGTCTGTTACAACAAGTGAAGCTGTTGTAACTTTCACTTTAGATACACCATTTGCATATAACAATACTGATAACTTAGTGGTTGCTTTCTTTGCAACTCAATCAGGTTATCAAAGTAATAGTGCCGAATTCTTCAACTATCCTGTGGTAGGAAATAGATCACTTACTGTCTATAGCGATGGTACTAACTATCACACTACTTTCCCATCATCTGTTCCTTCAGGAACTTTGAAGGCTTTCCGTCCTGTTTCAGGTTTCAATTATACAGCATTATCTGCTGATCCTGAATTTACTGTAAGTGCGGAAACTCTAACCTTCGCAGATGAAGAAATGGGTATGGTAAGTAGTGCTCAAACACTCACTATCTCTAATCTTGGTTTAGCTCCACTTGGTATTAATAGTATTGTTCTTGCCGGAACAAATGCTAATCAATTCCAAGTGATTGATAATAATACTTATCCTGCAACTCTTGCTACTGCCGGTAACATGACAGTTCAAGTCAAGTATGCTCCTACTACAGAGGGAGATCACACAGCTACTTTAGAAATCACAGATAACCAACTTAGAGTTGTGCATACAGTTCAACTTCTTGGTAGTTCAATTGATAATAATGTCTATGCAACTGCTTTACCTTGGAGTGAAAGCTTTGAGGGTGCTTTATCCAGTTGGTGGACTATTATGCAGGCAACCACAACCTCTGCAACAATATCGATTAATAGTGCAGTAGCTAATGTGCAAAATGGTGCAAAAGCTATTCAGTTCACTAATTCTAGTGATACTGCTGCTAACTTGCAGTTGATCTCTCCTACTATCGTTCCAGATATGGATACTTACAGATTAAGATTCTGGATGAAGGGTACTGCCGGATCTCAAATGCTTTTAGCTAAGTATGATCCACAGATAACCACTCTTACAGAAGTTGCTACCTTTACTGTTCCATTAACTTATGAACAAACAATTGTTGAGTTTACTGAAACAACAAGTGGTAATGAAAGATTCGTCTTCAAACCTCTCTATTCAGCTACTTATCAATATGTTTATTTAGATAATGTAACATTTGAAGCAATTCCAGTTCTTCCTTTAGCTGAACTTAGCGTTACCACCCTTGATTTTGGTGATGTTCCCTTATTAGAGACTTCAGAAATCGCTACCGTATCAATTACTAATGTTGGTCCTGGTGTGTTAACCATTACTGATGTTGCTATTACAGGTACAGATGCAGGTCTATTTGCATGGGCTTATACTTCAGTCCCTCCTGTTATGGCTCTTGCTACTGACGAATCACTTGATATTAATGTTACTTTCACACCTGATACACAAGGTGCTAAAGCAGCTACTCTTGTTATTACTGATGATCTTGGTAGAGCATTTAGAGTTAATTCTGCTACTAAAGCTACTAACAACAATAGAGCTGCTAATAATGTTGCGCTCGTGGGTAACGGTTGGGTTCCACCGCAAGGTTCAACTTGTGCAGACCCTCTACCATTAGTATTCCCTGCTGTTAATGTTGCAGGTTATACTGGTGATTATGGTGATGATTATGATAATGCTTGGGTAACACCTTCTTCATATTATCTTAGTGGTGATGATGTTGTTTATCAATTCACACTTGCTCAAGGCAAGTTATTGAATGGTACAATTATTACCACCGGTTCTTGGATTGGTGCTTTCATTCTTGAAGAGGAACCTAATGTAACCACTCCTGCACCTATCATACTTCAAAAAACTACATCAGGTCAAACTTTGACCTATACTAATGAGTTTATACCTGCCGGAACTTATTTCTTAATAATTTCCAGCTACACAGCTCCTCAAAGTATAGATTATACAATCAACTTAACTGCTGATCCAATCCCTGCTCCTGCTGCTGCAACAAATCCAACACCTGGAATTGCTGCTCTTAACCAACCAACAGCTCTTACTCTTAGTTGGACTAATGCTAACTATACTGAAACTGTAGATTTATGGTTAGGTTTACCTGGTGGAATGACTAAAGTACTTAATAATGTCGCTGTTGTTAATCAGTATCAAGCTACAGGTCTCTTAACAAATACTGTTTATAACTGGAAAGTTGTTAACCGTAACTATACAGGTGAAACAGTTGATACTTTAGTAACAACTTGGTCATTCACTACTGTTGGTAATGCTCCTGCAGCAGTTACTTATACAGCTCCAGCCAATGCTGCTACAAATGTCGCTCTTAATGGAAACCTTTCCTGGGGAGCTGCTACAGGTGCTCAAGGTTACAGAGTTTATCTCTCAACAGATAACACCTTTGCCGGTGTCACCCCTGTTGAACAAACTACTAGAACTTATGCTTATAGTGGCTTAGATTATTCAACAACATATTACTGGAAAGTTCTTCCTTATAATGTTGTTGGTGTTCCAACCGAAGGTGTTTTAGTTTGGTCATTTACTACAATAGCTGACCCAACTGTCCCAATGCCTATTTCTTTGAATTTCGAAGGTACAACTACCGTTCCTGCTGTTATTACCCTCAAAAACATGAGTGTAGCAGCAAATGTACATGGTAATATAGGTAATGTTCTGTATAAGAATGTATGGAGTGCAACAAGCGGTGCTTATGCTCAATTCCAATCAATGAATAACATTACTGCCGGTTCTGTTATTAGCTTCGATTATAGAGTTGTTGGCTATAACTCACCTTATGCTGCCTGGACTTTAGTTGCCGGTTATGATTACTTTGTGGCTAAAGTATCTACTGATAATGGTGCTACTTTTACTACTATTGATCAAATTAATAGTACAAACCATACAAATTCCAATGTAATGGCTAGTCGTACTATCGATATTAGTGAATATGCAGGTTTATCTGTTATCTTCAGATTCGAAATGAACTGGCCTTTAGTCGGTGACTATTATTTCGATTTAGATAACATCTTCTTCGGCGTACCTCCTACAGCTCCAATTGCTGCTTTATCAGCAACTGAACTTAATTTTGGTGCAATAAATATTAATGAAACTTCTCCAAAAGTAGTAACTATTCAAAATATAGGTGTGGGAACTTTAAACATCACAAGTATTGGTATAGTTGGTGCTAACGCTGCTGAATATAGTTACACTACTGTAGCAGGGGCATCAATGGCTCTTGCTAATGGTCAATCATTACCTATCACAGTTGTGTTTGCTCCTATATCTGCTGGACTAAAAGAAGCTACTTTACAAATCACTGATGACTTAGGAAGAACATTTAGAGTTAATACTAATTCTAAAAATAGTAATGGTAATAGAAATGTTAATGCAGTTGCTCTTACCGGTAATTGTATTGATCCAACTATTGTCTCATTCCCATTTACAGAAGGATTTGAAGTTGGCAACACTCACGCTTCAACAAATGTAAGCATGTGGTCACAAATTTCAGTACTTGGTGGTGGTTTATGGAATATAAATAAAACATTTACAACCTATAACAGAACCCCAAGAACCGGTGAATATAATGTTACTTTACAATATAGTAATACTGATTGGTTAATCAGACCAGCCCAACTTGTTGGTGGACAGGCTTATGATATTGAATTGTATGCAAGACAAGATGTGACTGCAGGTGCTACTATAGGTATTTACTATGGCACTGCAGCTAACGCAGCTTCAATGACAAGTATTACCGGACAAGTTGCTGTTATAAATGGTGATTATCAATTAGTTGCAGGAACATTTACTCCTGCTACATCAGGTATCTACTACATTGGTATTAAAGCAGATCTTACTAGCAATCCTTGGCATATCAGTGTAGATGATATTAGTATTCGTGAGTCAGCTACCGAACTTGATATCCCTACTAATGTTGTTTTAATGACAACAGGGAACGGTTCAACGCTCACTTGGGATGCTGTTACCAGTGCAAACTCATATATCGTGTATGGTTGCGCTACACCTGATGGCGATTATGTTGAACTTGGTAGAACTGCTACCCCTTATTATGTTAGTTATATTGAGGATGGTGAAATGATGAAATTCTTCAGAGTTACAGCTTCAACTGAACCTGCTGGAACTCCTGCTAAAGGAAACAGAAGAAATTAACAATTAATGTAAGGGCGGAATATCTTCCGCCCTCCTAAACAATAAGAGAGTCCTGCGGATTAATTCGCGGGACTCTTTTTTAAATTAAAAAAGAAAAGTGAAAAGTGAAAAGTTAAGGTATTGCTTCCTCCTACGCTTTGGCTTCGGAGGATGTATCCCCCTTCGCTTTAGTAGCTTCGGAGGATGTATCGCAATGATGATTGTAGGGATCGCTCGTACGCATCGGGTTTCATACTCTTTTTCTCTTTCTTTTTTCTTTCTTTTTTCTTCTCTGTCTCCTCAATCCTTTAGATAAAGAGGACACAAGATGTGTTGTATTATTTAATAAATAAAAATAATCATAATTTTAAAAATAGTTATTGACAGTAAAATCAATGTTATGATAAACTGCATTATGAATTGAGATAAAATAGGGCTTTAACTTATGATTGTTAGTTATTTTATGTAGAGACAAAAACCACGCTACTATATTTTAAAGTAACTAACTCCGAAAAAGCTCGTAAATAGTGAAAACTTTGGTGTTTTAGGTAGGAATTACTTAGGGCTTATTATAACGCCACTATAATTATTCTAATAGAAAAAAGCAGATAAAACGCCAAATAAAGGGTATTCAATGAAATGTAGCGACATTATGAAAGTGAAAAATATTTCTTAACTCTATGTCCGGTCTGTTTTTAATTACAAAAGATGGTAATCATTAACAACCATTATTGTGGAAATATTTCCACTTTTCTCCTTGTTTGTTACATTAAAACAAATAACATCTAAGTATGTTATGGGAGAAATTATGAAAAAGAAGATCTTGTTAACACTTATGTTGAGCATTCTAATGATGACGGGATTATTAGCACAATCTTTTACGATAACTTTTGAAGGGACAAGCAATAGACCTACTCAAATTGAAAGCTATGAACTTTCAGTTGGTGCTAGACCAGGTGCTCCTACTCAAGTTGGGTTCTTTAAATTTCGGGATGTATTGTGGGGTCAGCCCGCGGTTTATACCAGTTCGATTATTTTCAAGAAAATGAGTCCTATTACAACAAATTCCGTAATCAAATTTGATTATAGATTTGTTAAAGAGGATAATACAACTTTACCGTTTGTTGTTGGTCATAACTACTTAAAAGCTTCAGTATCTACTAATGGATTCTCTTGGTCAGAAATTACTGCTGCTGATGGTAAGATAAACAATGGGAATCACACAAACTCTGCTACAATGGCATCTCATACTATCAATATCGGTGCCTATGCCGGTCAAACAAATTGCAGATTTAAATTTGAGGTGAGCAGGCATACTACTGATCCTGTGTCCTTCTTCGATATCGATAATATCTTCTTTGGCGAAGGGACACCAGGAGATCCGGAGGAACCAAATGATTCGCCTGTAGAAATTACTCCAAGTGCATTAGACTTTGGTATAGTAAATGTTCCGAATAATGTTTCTAAAACAGTTATTATTAAAAATGTAAGCACAGGAAATATAACCATGACTAACGGCACTTTTACCAGTGGTAATGCTAATACTACTGCTGCTGAATTTGGTTGGTCGATTGTATCAGGTTCACCGGCTCTTGCTCCAGGTCAATCAGTGGGTATTGCCGTTAAACTTACTCCTAGAAGTGATGGTCCTAAAAAGGCTACTCTTCTTGTTAGTAATTCTACCGGTACTCCATTTAATGTGGAATTGACAGCTAATTCAGATGATTTATCTATTTCCATGGCTGATAATATTACTATAGACTTTGAAGGATCAACTGCTATTCCTGTTGAAATTAAAAATCTCGAAGGCTTTACTTCTCCAGGAGTACAGAATAATACTCAAGGTAACACAGGTAATTTTCTCAGTGGAGGAATTTTAGCACCTTTTGGTGGTGGTTCGGGTGGCACTTTTAATGGGTACATTAATTTCAAGCCAATGAGAGATATTACAGCAACTTCCGGTCTTAAATTTAGATATAAATTTAGAACATGGGTTGGTGACAATGTAGCTTTGCAACTTGCAGCTAATCATAACTACCTTGTAACTCAAGCATCTACCAATAATGGTGTTACCTGGGTTGCTCTTGATCAGATTAACAGTACAAACCATACAAACTCTAATGTAATGGCTGAGCGTATTATCAATATTGGTGCTTATGCTAATAAAACTGTTATTTTTAGATTACAAGTGAACAGAAAAGATGAAAGTATAGCTTTTGATATTGATGATATCTTCTTTGGCGAAATCCCGGCAACACCAATTGCAACTCTTACTCCAACTGCGTTAAATTTTGCTAAAGTAGATCTTAATAGTTCTGTTTCTAAGGAATTAGCAATCAAAAACACAGGTGGTGGGATTTTGTCCATCGTCGAAGGTAATTTTGTCGGTGCGGATGCTAATGAATTCGAGTGGGTATATGTATCAGGGCCAACAGAAATTCCTGCAGGTCAATCACTGGTTGTCGAAGTAAATTTTACTCCTTTAACCGCAGGTATTAAAGATGCTACTTTTGTTATTTCGAGTAATCTTGATGAAGCAATTAATGTGCCATTAACCGGTGAAGGATATGACCCCATCATCTACTTACCTCTTACTTTAGATTTTGAAAATACCACTGTTCCTGATGAAATTAAATATAACAACATGGGACTGACTAATAATAGTGCTCATAATGTCGGATCAGGTATATTTCTCACTGCGTCTTTACAATCTACTAGCGATAATGGTTATATTCAATTCAGAGCTATGAAGGATATTACAGACACTTCTGTGATTACTTTCGATTATCAATTTCTTGCAATGGGTTTTGGACCAAATGGACCTTTAACATTAGCTTCCAATCATAATTACTTTGTAGCTATGGTATCTACTGATGGTGTTAATTTTACTCCTATTGCAGGTAATGATGCTAAAATCAATAGCACAAACCATACAAATTCTGCTATAATGGCTAATCATACTATTAATATCGGTGCCTATGCCGGTCAAACCACCTTCTTTAGATTTGAAGTAATTCCGCATTCCAGTCAATCATACTACTTCGATATTGATAACATTAAATTCGAAAATGTCTATGATATTACTATCCCTGCAGGAAGCGGTGCTACTGATCTTATCGTCTTAGCAGATAAGAATGTAGAATTACAGTTTATGGAACCAAACAGTGCAGGTTTCACAGTTGATGTATCCATGATAGATTTTTTACCGGCTATTGGAACCGGTCTTCCTGAAACAGTGGATTCTTTCTTACCACGCTACTGGGTAATTGACTCTTCTGTACCAAATCCGGGAACATATAATATTACCTTTGATCTTGAAGGTTTAACTACTGATTATAACTTGGTTAGATTCTTTAAGAGAGCTAATAGTTCTGCAGATTGGGAAGATGTGGTTGCTGATTTACATGCTATTTTAACTCTTGCTGGAAGTAAAGTTACTATTTCCGGTTTAGATAGTTTCTCTGAATTTGTACCGGGAATCGACTCAACTCTTCCTGTTACTCTTGCTTCCTTTAATGCAGTGCAAACAAACAATAACTTTGCTCAAATTAATTGGGTAACTGCTTCAGAGAACAATGTCTTAGGCTATAATATTTATCGTGCTGAGACTAAAGAACAAAATGCAGCTATTCGGATAACACCAACTATGATTGAAGCTCTCAACGCAGCAGCCGGTGCAAGCTACTCATATGTTGATAATGAAGTTGAATTTGAGATTACTTACTACTACTGGTTAGAAACTAACGACTTCGATGGTACTTCCGAAATGGTTGGTCCTGTAACTGTTAAAATCAATGGTGATAATGAGCATGGAATTGAAGAAGTGTTGCTGGGCAATCAGTTATTTGCTAACTATCCAAATCCATTTAACCCTTCAACCTCTATCTCTTTCTCAATTGCAGAACCGCAAGCCGTAACTATTGATGTTTATAATCTTAAAGGTCAGCTTGTTAAGAGAGTTTTTGATAAGCAGGTTAATGAGATTAATGTTAAACATAATGTCGTATGGAATGGTCAAGATTCTAATGGTCGCAGCGTTGCTTCCGGAGTCTATTTCACAATTATGAAAGCAGGTAATCAGAGATTTACCAATAAAGCTGTTTTAATGAAATAATAAATATAAGGGCGGAATCTTTTCCGCCCGCTTTTTTTAAGATTAATTTGAATTAGATCTTTAACTTGGTCACTGTTGGTTCTACTGTATAGAAAAGAATACCACACTGCTATAACAAAAGTAGCCAACGCTGGAAAAGCTAAAAGATTGTAGGAATACGGCGTTCTATCTTAGGATTTGTTTAGAAAGAAATACAAATTTGCGATAATCATGAGCAAAATTGACAAATCAGAAACAACGCCACTAGTAGGGTATTAAATAATTGTAATGACGCGGTGAAAGTTAAATGTTTCATACCTAAATGTTCGGTCTGTTTTTAATTACAAAATATTAGTAGTTATGAATATTATAGCTTATAGAAATATTTCTACATTTCCCCGGTTTATTATGCACAAAAAACAAATAACATAAGTTATGTTATGGAGACAATATAATGAAGAAAATAATAGTAGCAGTTACGCTCTGCGTTTTAATGATAACAGGACTATTTGCTCAACAGTTGATAGATGGATATGAAACACCGGAACCGGATGGTAGAGCAACTTACTCCTTGCCTCAAACTATAGATTTTGAAGGAACAACAGATATACCAGGTCAAATTGCAAGTAAAAGCGGCAATTTCCAATTAACAACTAATACTTATGGTTGCACAGGTAATGTTCTTTCTTGTAGTTTTGCTTTTGGTGAGGGTTTTATTCAGTTCAGTCCAATGACCAACATTACAGCCAATTCTGTAATCCAATTTGATTATAATTTTGTTAGCTATATGGCCCCAAATCCAGCTCTACCGCTTAATCCCGGTCCTTACTACTTTAGAGCCGGAGCTTCCACCAATAATGGTGCTTCCTGGACAATTATTGATCAAATCAATAACACCAATCATACAAATTCTGCAGCAATGGCTCCTCACACTATCAATATAGGTAGTTACGCAGGTCAAACTGTTGTCTTCAGATTTGAAATAAAAAACAATGGAAGTAGTTTGCCGGTCTTTAATATTGATAACATACTCTTTACTGAACGCTTAGCATCGCCAGTTATGACTCTTTCTACACCTGAATTGGACTTTGGTAGAGTAGATATCTCGGAGATCGCTTCTCAACAACTTTTTGTTACTAACACAGGTAGTGGAACCTTACATATCACCGGTGGTGCGATTACCGGACCTGATGCAGATCTATTTAGTTGGTCAATTCAACCGGGTGCTTTGCTAAACCTTACTCAAGACCAATCATTGGCTGTTACAATGAGGTTTGCTCCTACGACTTTAGGAGCTAAAGTGGCTACTCTTACAATTAGTGCTCAGGGTATTCAAAGCAGTGTAGATCTGATAGGCTTTGGATATTCTCCGGGCATCATTATGCCTCTTACCTTAGATTTTGAAGGAACAACCGTTATTCCTGAAGAAATTACTGGAACAGACATGATAGTTCAGGTTGCAGAAACTCATGGTAACACAAGCAGTATTCTTACTAAAAGTTTTTGGGGAATGGGACCTAGTGGTTATATCCAGTTTAAGCCGGTAAGCAATATTACCGCAAACTCTATTATTAAGTTTGATTATAGATTTGTTGGCGGCGTGCCACCATGGCCTGCTTTACAATTTCTTAACAGTCATAATTATTTTGTAGCCAAAGTATCTACTAATGATGGTGCTACATGGGCAAATATTGCTCAAATTAACAGTACAAACCACACAAATTCTACAAATATGGCTAGCCGTATTATTAATATTGGTGCTTATGCAGGTCAAGCTGCTATCTTTAGATTTGATATGGTCTATGATGGTACTAATATTCAGTATTTCGATATTGATAATATTTTCTTTGGTGAACGCTTAACAACACCTGTTGCAGAATTTTCTCACAATGCGTTAGACTTTGGCACAGTAGATCTTCCGGAAACTGCTTTGCAACAAGTCTCTATCACTAACATAGGTGGTGGAACTTTAAACATCAGTTCTATTGAAATATCAGGTCCTAATGCTAATGAGTTTAATTTCTCAACTGCACAGGGTGCTTCAATGGCTCTCACTCAAGACCAATCATTGCTTATCACAGTTGGGCTTACTCCTTTAACCGAAGAAACTAAACTGGCTACTCTTGTTGTTACTGATGGAAATGGTAATAACTATAGTGTAGATCTGACAGGTTTTGGAAATGACACTATGAATTTTACTTTAGATTTTGAGGGGATAACAGAAATTCCTGAAGAAATTGCAGCCACCGATATGCTACTGTATGGTGCAAACGATCATGGTAATACAAGTGCTATTCTTACTAGAGGTTTTGCATCACTAGCTCCTGCTGCTTATATTCAGTTTAAGCCGGTAAAAAGTATCACAGCAAATTCTATGATTAAATTTGATTATAGATTTGTTGAAGCCGTGCCACCATGGCCTGCTTTACAATTTCTTAATAGTCATAATTACTTTGTAGCTAAAGCATCTACTAATAATGGTGCTACATGGGCAACTATTGCTCAAATTAACAGTACAAACCACACAAATTCTGTAAATATGGCAAGCCGTGTTATTAACATTGGTGCTTATGCAGGTCAAACTGTTATCTTCAGATTTGATATGGTCTATGATGGAAATATCCAGTATTTCGATATTGATAATATTTTCTTTGGTGAACGCTTAACAACACCTGTTGCAGAATTTTCTCACAATCCGTTAGACTTTGGCACAGTGGATCTTACAGAGAGTGCTTCGCAACAAGTCACTTTCACTAACATAGGTGGTGGAACTTTAAACATCAGTTCTATTGAAATATCAGGTCCTAATGCTAATGAGTTTAATTTCTCAACTGTACAGGGTGCTTCAATGGCTCTCACTCAAGACCAATCATTGCTTATCACAGTTGGGTTTACTCCTTTAATCGAAGAAACTAAACTGGCTACTCTTGTTGTTACTGATGCAAATGGTGATAATTACAGTGTAGATCTGACAGGCTTTGGAAATGACACGATGAATTTTACTTTAGATTTTGAAGGAACAACAGAAATTCCTGAAGAGATTGCTGAAACCGACATGCTATGGCAGGCTGCTGGTAATCATGGTAATACAAGTGCTATTCTCACTCGAGCTTTTGCCACACCAGCTCCTACAGCTTATATTCAGTTTAAGCCGGTAAAAAATATCACCGCAAACTCTATGATTAAATTTGATTATAGATTTGTTAACGGCGTGCCACCATGGCCTGCTTTACAATTTCTTAATAGTCATAATTACTTTGTAGCTAAAGCATCTACTAATAATGGTGCTACATGGGCAACTATTGCTCAAATTAATAGTACAAATCACACAAATTCTGCTAATATGGCTAGCAGGGTTATTAATATTGGTGCATATGCAGGTCAAACTGTTATCTTCAGATTTGATATGGTTTATGATGGTAATATCCAGTATTTCGATATTGATAATATTTTCTTTGGTGAACGCTTAACAACACCTGTTGCCAACCTTTCGCACAACTTGTTAGACTTTGCTACAGTGAATGTTCCAGAGACTGCTTCGCGACAAATATCTATCACTAACATAGGTGGTGGAACTTTAAATATCAGTACTATTAGGATAGAAAGTCAAATGATTTCCAGAGAATTTAGTTGGTCAACAGTAGAAGGTGCTTCAATGGCTCTCACTCAAGACCAATCATTGGCTATCACAGCCAAGTTTGCTCCTTTAACCTCAGGTAATAAAGAGGCAAATCTGGTTATTACTGATGATCTTGGTAATAGAAATATTGTAGCCCTGACGGGTGTTGGATATTCTACTACTATCGTTATGCCTCTTACTATAGATTTTGAGGGAACAACCGTTATTCCTGATGAAATTGCAGGAACAGACATGACTCTGCAAACTGATCATCATAACAGTCCGGGTAATATTCTTACTAGGGGTATGGGAGCTTTTGGATCGAATAGCGCATATGTTCAGTTCAAACCATTAAGCAACATTACAACAAGATCCCTAATCAGATTTGATTATAAATTTGTGGCAGTATTTGAACCATATCCAGCTATACCATTCGTTGAAAACTATGATTATTTGGTAGCTAAAGTATCAACTGATAATGGTGTTACATTTACAACCATTAATCAAATTAATAGTACAAACCATATAAACTCTGCTGAAATGGCTATGCATACAATCGACATTGGTGCTTACGCAGCTCAAACTGCTATATTTAGATTTGAAATAGCTCCTAACGGCTCTGAAGTATTCTACTTCGATCTTGATAATATTTACTTTGGCAATCGCCCAACAACACCTGTTGCCCATATTTCTTCTAATTCCTTAGACTTTGGTACAGTGGATGTTCCTGAGATTGCTTCGCAACAAGTTTTTGTTACTAACATAGGTGGTGGAACTTTAAACATTAGCACTGTTGAAATATTAGGTACTAATGCTAATGAATTTAGTTGGTCAACTGCAGAAGGCGCTTCAATGGCTCTTACTCAAGAGCAATCATTGGAAGTTACAGCGAAGTTTCTTCCTTTAACATCAGGTAATAAAGAAGCAAATCTGGTTATTACTGATGCTCTTGGGAATAGCTACTATGTTGCGTTGACAGGTACCGGATACTCTACTACTATTACAATGCCTCTTACTTTAGATTTTGAAGGGATAACCGATATTCCTGAAGAAATTGTAGCCACCGACATGCTATTGTATGGTGCAAACGATCATGGTAATACAAGTAGTATTCTTACTAGAGCTTTTGCCATAATCGCCCCTACTGCTTATATTCAGTTTAAGCCGGTAAGCAATATTACAGCAACTTCCAAAATCAAATTTGATTATAGATTTGTTCACGGCGTACCACCATGGCCTGCTTTACAATTTCTTAATAGTCATAATTACTTTGTAGCTAAAGCATCTACTGATAATGGTGCAACATGGACAACTATTGCACAAATTAACAGTACAAACCACACAAATTCTGCAAATATGGCTAGCCGTGTTATTAATATTGGCGCTTATGCAGGTCAAACTGCTATCTTCAGATTTGAAATGGTCTATGATGGTACTAATATTCAGTATTTCGATATTGATAATATTTACTTTGGTGATGTCGAAACAGAACTTACCATTCCTACTAATATTGCTATAACAACAACAAATAATGGTCTAGCTATTAGTTGGGATTTGGTAGATAACGCAAATTCATATATTGTGTATGGTTGCGATACCCCTGATGGTGAATATGAGTTGGTTGATACTGTTGCCGGTACTTCTTATCTCTATAACGAGGCTGACGCTATTAAGTTTTTTAAAATTAAAGCTTCAACTGAATATGACGGTAATCCAGCCAAGGGATTCGGAAGAAGAAATTAACAATAGTAATTAATAATTAATAATTAATAATGAATAATGAATAATTAATAATTGTAATTCAAAACAATAAGAGAGTCCTGCGGATTAATTCGTGGGACTCTTTTTTTAAATTAAAAAAGAAAAGTGAAAAGTGAAAAGTAGGGGCGTATTGAATACGCCCTCTTTAACTGGGATTGCGGGCGGCTCGCCCGTATTCATTCCTCTTCAAAGAAGGGGAATCTTACTGGGATTGCGGACGCCCACGTCCGTATTAAATCTTTCTCCATCAAGGAGATAGAAATAAGATATGCTTCGGAAGGATAAGATTCCCCTTCGCTGAAGGGAAATGAATACGGATGTGGGCATCCGCAGTCCCAGTGAAGAGGGTAACCACAAGGGAGTACCCCTACAAATTAGACGCAAAATGTTGCGTCTTTACAGCATACAAAGGGGGTAGGGGATTTGAAGAAGCAGTCCGCTGGTCTCTTATCAATTAAACAATTCAACAAATCAACAATTCAACATGCAATTAATTATTAATGAATTGTGATTTATTTATTGACATAATTCAGGAGTTAATTATATTGTAATTAGATTTCGGAACAAAAGGATTCGTCTGCTTGTTTGGAAATATATAAGATCCAAAAATCCTGAGATTAAGGTAAATACTAAATTCAAGGGATGGAGCAAGAAGTATATAGTAATGGTGAATGCCTATTATAGATAACTCCGTCCTGAAACGGAGTTTTTTTTATGGAAAAGAAAATTAGAACAGTAACGATAACAGTCCAAGACAGAGAGAAATCGTTTAAGGATGTCTCAGCGATATTGCATGATTTGGCTGATAATATCATCCTAAGAGTTGGTTATCCATTCCCCAATCAAAACATCTCAATCATATTCATTATCATTCAATTAACAAATGACGAATTAGGAGCTTTCACCGGGAAATTAGGGCAGCTTACTTCCGTTAATGTAAAATCAACAAGTTTAAAAATTCAAACAGAGATATAAAAGAGGTATCACATGGTAAAAGTTGACACAAAAGGTTTAGAATCATTCATCCCTGAAGATGAGATATTCAGTTTATTAGAGAGTACAAAGAATACCACAAAAGCAAGAGTTCAAGAGATTATTGCCAAATCATTAGACAAAAACAGATTAAGTCCGGAAGAGACTGCTACACTGATTAATTGTGAAGATCCTGAATTAATTCAAGAGATTTATAAAGGTGCCAGAGCTTTAAAAGAGAAGATTTATGGCAATAGAATTGTTCTGTTTGCCCCACTTTATGTTGGTAATGAGTGTATTAATGATTGCAGATATTGCGGATTCAGAATCTCCAATAAAGAGACTTTCCGAAACACTCTCACTATGGATCAATTGGAAGATGAAGTAAGAGCCTTAGAAAAGAAAGGTCATAAGAGATTAATCATGGTTTATGGTGAGCATAATATGTATTCACCTGAATTTATCAGAGATACAGTATTGAAGACTTACTCTGTCAAAGAGGGTAAAGGCGAGATTAGAAGGGTTAATATTAATGCTGCCCCACTTGATGTAGAAGGTTTTAAAACTGTTAAATCATCAGGTATTGGAACTTACCAGATATTCCAAGAGACATACCACAGAGAGTCTTATGAATATTTCCATCCAACCGGCCCTAAAAGTAGTTACTTATGGAGACTTCATGGTTTAGACAGAGCTATGGAAGCTGGCATTGATGATCTCGGGATTGGTGCCTTGATGGGTTTATTCGATTGGAGATTTGAGGTAATGGGTTTACTTTATCACACAATTCACTTAGAAAACAAGTATAATGTAGGACCTCACACTATCTCCTTCCCACGCATTGAGCCTGCTAATAATACCGAAATGACAGAGAACCCACCTGCTGGTGTTTCTGATGACGATTTTAAGAAATTAGTGGCTATCTTACGCTTGGCTGTTCCTTATACAGGATTAATTTTAACAGCTAGAGAACCTATTGAGATTAGGAATGAAGTTATTGGCTTTGGTGTTTCTCAAATTGATGCAGGTTCCAGTATCGGAATCGGTGATTATTCTCATAAAGATGAAGAGAGTTTCAAGAAGAGTCAGTTTGTTTTAGGTGACCAACGCTCACTTGATGATGTGATTAGAGAATTAGCTACTCATGGTTTCTTACCTTCCTTCTGTACTGCTTGCTATAGATTAGGTAGAACCGGAGAGCACTTTATGGAGTTTGCAATCCCTGGTTTTGTGAAGAGATTCTGCACTCCTAATGCCATGCTTACTGTTTCTGAATATATTTACGACTATAGTTCACCAGAGACAATTGAAGCTATTAATGCCCAACTTGCCATAGAAATGGAAGAGATGGAAGAGGGAAAAATCAAAGAAGAACTTAAAGAGAAATTGATTCGTGTTGCTAATGGCGAACGCGACCTTTATTTCTAACTAATTATAAAAAAAGGGGTAATCTTTTGAGGTTACCCCTTTTTTACGCAAATTAAATGTATGTTTAATTGTTGAATTGTAGAATCTGGTAAAAAACAGGTTATGAGAAGCATTAAAGGTTCCTACTACCAATTATTGTATATAGAGATTAAATATTTTGCGTCTTTAGTTACCTCCAAGCAGCAATTAGGCAGGAGATTTGGGGCTCTACCTTTGGACTTTAGTAGATTTATCGATTGATTTTCGCTGACACAACGGTCAAAGAGAGAAGGTGGCTATGAAGGTGGGAGATTTCACTGGGATTGCGGACGACCCGTCCGTATTAAACCTATCCCTATCATAGGGATAGAAAGACCTTGCCTTTTGCAAGGTAAAGACTCTTCTCCTCCGGAGATGAGCGAATACGGACGGGTCGTCCGCAATCCCAGTTAAGGGATCCCGTACCAATCTTAATCTGTCTTCAAGCAAAATTGACCCTGGGCTATATTATTTATTCCTTTTCAAGGATTATAAAGGATTTAGGGGCGTTCATTTTAGCCTATTTTCTCTAAGAAGAATGATAATGGCTTAAACATGATGGTCTCGTTTACTAAAAAGTAACAAAAAGAAACTTTTCCTTGACAGAATCATGAGGAATCAATAAAAAGGCTATACTTAATGAAAATGATGTGGCGGGATAGCTCAGTTGGTAGAGCAGA
>Ga0265294_10003371_pt1 | contig 20462 bp, 3 predicted proteins | sample MunlanPumphouse3_FD_192504 | JGI IMG/M metagenome (GOLD analysis project Ga0265294, IMG submission 192504) | Groundwater microbial communities from a municipal landfill in Southern Ontario, Canada - Pumphouse #3 | ecosystem: Environmental > Aquatic > Deep subsurface > Groundwater | place...
GGGAGGCTATACTCAATAGGAGGAATATCCTATATTTGTATCTTATCATTTTGTTCGAATGGAGCAGAACCTAATCCTGATAACATAGAACAATTTGTTAGATTAAGTGATATAGAAATAGTCCCTTATGATTCAACAGCATATTATACTAATCAATTTGTATTGGTATGTTCAGATGAAGTGTGTACTGAGAATTTTGCTAAGGTATTAGGTGTTGCTAGAGAGTTTTGTGAAAATGCTTGTATCTTGCTTTACATTAGTGGAGAAGATATATTTGCAGAATCTATATGTAAGAATCCATTAAGCTTTATTGTTACAGTATGCCCTATATCGGAAGTAATCCCAGAGTATAGAACATTAGTTTTTAATGAGCGGGTAGATGATTTTATAGGTGAATACAGTTTTGGATCTCATATGTACTCTTCTATTGCAAATGATTTCTATTCATTTAAGCCATTTGGGGACCGTTCCATGGCCTATCTACACAATAGAGATACATCTGATCTTTTAATTTATAATCGGGTATCAGAAGCAGTCTTAACAATTGTTGTAAATGGATTCTCAGAAAATGAAAATTTGAGTATCTTTGAAAAAGCTTTTGATAACATTCATATCATGACAAATCCAATTCCTTTTTCTTCTGTAGAATTTCAAACAGAAAACCATAGAGGCGTGAAGGATCCATTTGATTCTAGTGGAATTGAATTCTGGTCAGATCCTGAGTGGTTAGAGAATAAGTTTTATATGCCTATTCAGTGTCAGACAGAACCGGAAACAAATGAGTTCATAGAAGAAAGTCAAATGAGAGGTACATGGATGAAGATAACTCTAAGATACATAGGAACAGTTCGAAAGTTTATTAAATCGGTAATAACAGAATTTACACAATCGGAGGTATAAATGGGAACAAGTGTAGGTAAGTCTATAGCAAGAACATGGATAAAATCATCTATGCCTATAGGTGGTAAATTTGTAGCAGATAAGATGTTTCCTTTAGGAAGTAAGTCTATTACAGAGAAGTCATATAAGGGGTTTAATACAGCGAGTCAATTCAATTCTAGTGCAAGTAATTATTCAGAAGAAGGAAAGACTAGGCAACGTTATGAGCAAACATCAAAAAAAATTGAAGCACCAATGGAGGATCTTATCTCAGGTGGAATACAAGCTGTTGCCTTAACTGCTGCAGGTGCAATTACAGGAATAACTCCATTAATGACAATGGGAGTTAGTAAGGGAATATCAACTGCTAAGAAAGGGATGGAAAATAGAGGTGCTAATAAAAAAGAATCAAGTGAACTTGATAATATATCTGATTGGATGTCAATAGCAAGTAGTACTTTGAAGGGTGGATTGGCAAGTAAAGGAAGTCAAATAGGAGAATCAATAGGTGGTCCTACTCCTGAACAAACAAATATTGGGAAGAACTTTAATCTAGGATTGAAATCTGATGTGCCTTCGTTTAAAGCTCAATCCTTTGATGAATTAGGCATAAATGGAGGAATGGATAAATTTCATATAGCAACACCTGAATTATTTAAGGATGAGAAGGATGTAAGATTATCTGGATTTAGTTTGTAACAACTTATTAATAATTATTACCTATGGGAAATATAGAAAAAAAACTCGTAACAATAGATGGAATTCAATATTTATCTATACCTAAAAGAGATTACAGAAAATTAAGAAGCTTAACAAAAGATACTGATGCTTCAGCGATAAATGAATATATGACAGATAATGGAGAATTCGGAGGAAAGAATGTTTATTTGGAATATGATTATTTTAAAGAAAATGAAAGTCTTCTATTTGATAAAAGTAATCCAATATATGATATTACTCAAAAATATGAAGAAGAATATATCTCTAATAAACCTGAAGTAGAAAGTAATGTAGAAAGCAATGTAGATGTTCCTTCTCCTATTTCTACAGATGTAAAACCATCAGGAGTCAATGCAGATGGTCAGCAAAGAACAGCTATATTAGATGATGGACAACATGTAAAATTATCCTATGGTCCAGATGGTACAGCACAAAGTATTGCAATAACAGAAGAAGAGTACAATACAATAGCTCAGAATAATGATAAGGCTTTAGGTGTTACTACAAATCCCGAAGGTAATAAAATAGTTGCGCAAAATATTATAGATGAAGAAGAAGTCCCTGTTGAAAAAGTTAGAAAAGGAACTGTTGATGTTGACGGAGAAGATGAGGTAACAATAGCTGATCCCACGGCCCTAGATTCAACGAAACCAAAAAATAATGTTGCAAATGATATCACTGAAAAAAAATCTAATGAAGATGATAAGTTTAGTTATTTACGGGAAACATTTGAAAAAGATTTGGCCTTAGCAGAAAAAGCAAAAAATTGGGGTAATGCAAAGTCTGTATTTGATCTTGCTATGAATACTGAACAACTTATTAAAAACGCTATGGGTGGAACTCCTGATACAGTTACTCCTACATTAGCTCCAATTCCTTCTATTCCTTCAAGTAAGGTAGTACAAGAGCAGAAGTTAAGAGAAGATGCTTCAATGGCTCAGGCTTCAGCAGTTAAGGGAGCAAGAGAAGCAGGTAGAGAAGATTTAGTATCTGGGATAACAGCCAATACACTTAGTGCCGTAAACTCAGGGTCTGCATCAATAGCGGGTAATGAATTAGAAAGACAAGTACAACAGGCTTCACTCCAATCACAAGTTCAAGGAGCAAATGCTCAAATGGAGAACCAGACCAAATTGTATAATGATGATAAGTTAGCAAAAGCTGCAGCAGGATTATCAGAAGTGAATGCTAATTTATTAAGTAATTATTCTACCATAGCTCAAGATTTTATAGATAAGAACATAGAATCAGAGAATGCTCAAAATGCTTCTCTTACATGGTTGGCAATGTTAAAGAGTGGTATATCTTCAGATGAAATTGAAAAAGCAATTGCTAAAATGTATGCTTCGAATTCAAGAGATGGTGGAATAGGAATCTTGCCAAGAGCAGCAGCTGGAAAACATGAAGTTAAAAATCCTACACCCTAATTAATAAATTATTATGGCACTCAAATACGGACAACAATATTATGGAGGATTTAAACCTTCACCAAGAACAGAACAAAAGTTGTGGGGAGGGATGAATTTACTTACGGAAGCTCGTAAAGCAAATCCTACGACAAAAGCTGTTAAACCAACAAGAGAAGATGATCTAAAAATATCTGGAACATCTGCTAATTCAAAAGCTCTAGCTCAAACTCTAAGAGGATTAAATGCCTATGAGGATAAGTTATATTCTGTAGCAGAAAAATTGATAACTGATCTAGGAGCAAATGCTAATGATTATTTCAATAGTGAAGAAGCAATGATGATAAATGAAGAATTGGCTACTATTGCAACAATGAAAACTAATATGCAAGATTATGTTTCTGATGTAGCAGATCATGCCTTGAATTTTACAAAAGAAAAAGACCTAGCCTTTCTAACAAATTTTGCAAGTAAAAAACATATGCTGGATGTAGATGCTGATGGTCAATTTTATCTTGACTTTACTAAAGGGTTTATGACTGTTGAAGAAGAATTTGAAAGACTCGATAGAACATCAATGTTTGTTGCTCATGATGATGGGAGTGTAACATTTGAACCGGAAGCTAATCCATTTACTGCACTTGATGGATCATTTTCAAAATGGTCTAGAGATAATTTTAATTCTATTTCAACTAATTTAACAAGAGGCTCTTCATTTAGTCCTGAGATGAGGCACATTAATGGTAATCCTGCATTGTTCGAAGCATTCCTTGTAACAAAGTCTAGTGGGAACAACTACGCTCAGGTAGAAGAGTTTGTCGAAAGCTTCTTAGATGATATGCCAATGACTGCTAGGTGGGATGCTACAGAAATTTCTTATGCTAAAATCCATGGAAACATAAGAGATCTTTCTCTTGGTATAATTCCCAGGAATTTAATCTATGCTCAGAGTGCTAATGGAGCACAGGAAGAAATAGATGTTTATCAAAGTGTATTAGACTACGGAGAAAAAGTTGCTTTAGTACAAGCATATGAAAAAGGGAAAAAACCAGAAGGTATGTCTGATAGTGATTTCAAAATAGAGGTAGAAAAACAAAAGGCAGATCTAAGGGCAGAATCATTTATTATTAATCAAAGACTCAAGGAATTTGCAAATGTCAATACCACTATTAGTATGGTAAATATGTCCAAAGAATATATACAAAACGAATCTCATACAGGAGCTAGTTCAATAGGTGGATATGGAACATGGGATCATCCTGAGCCTACAAGATATCTAAGTGATCTTGATGCAGCTTCAAATCCAAACTCCTCTTTATATCAAGATGATGTTATACTAAAGGGGATGGGTGTGTATGGAGCGCAAGGATTTAATACTAAAATTGCAATTGTTGGAAACCTTGGTCAGGAATATGGTGTAAGTCCAGCTAATCCCTTGGCTGTTATTCCTAAAGAAGGAGATTTTTTCATAACGGATAATGGAACTGCAATTCCATCTCAGCTATTGGCATTAGGTAATATTGTAGGGTCTAGTGACAATTATGTTGCAATGATTCCTAATGCTACTTATGATAATGAGTATAATAGATATAAGGCCAAAGATCAATCAGATGGTATGTCTTACACAAGAAAAAATTGGGATTATATAAGTCTATCATTAAATGCAGCACAAGAGTTGATATCTAGAGAAGGAGTTTCTAAAAATGATGGAGCTACTATGGAAAAGGTATTAACTCAAGGATGGCAAAGCTATGATCAATTAACACACAATAATGGTAATAGAGCTTTCAATACAGAAGCTGAATATAAAAATGAGGTTATGAGGAATGTTAATGTTTTTACTAATTCATCTCCCGATGGACATGTTACTGTTAAAAGTGCTAAAGCAGTTGAAGCAGAAACAATAGGACAATATCATCCAGCAATGCGTGTTAAAATACAATTTTCTGTTGATGATATTGAAGAAGCTATCAAAGTAGATAATCCTTATTTTGGAGTAAGAAACGGTACTCCCTTTATTAAAGATTTTGATGATACGGGAGATATTGCAAGAAAAAAAATGAGACCTGTCTATTCAAAAACAATGGGTAAAAATGGAAAAGAACAACTTACAAAGACACATTATGAATTTGAACTTTATAGTCCTTTGACATCTTTGAATAATTTAAGTTCAGAAAAGATGAAGGGCCACTTGGGAACACAAAGTGGAACCGACAATGCTGCACAACTGCAAAGCAATTTTATTAATCAATATAGTTACGGTAATAAAGAATAAAATCATGGGTAAACAAGAAACTAATCCGCTGGTACAAGAAGGAGAAAAAGATATCATTGCTAGTTATAACTATTTGAAAGGAAATGATTTTAATGATGATCAGATAGCCCTTGTTTTTAGTGACATGCAAAAAGCACAGTTTGATATTAAGAGTACAGTAGACTTCAATGCTAACGAGTATGCAAAGCAAAACAATCTAACAGCTGAAGAAGCCATGGGGATTAAAACAAGTGCTGAGACTGCTTGGAATAAGGCGGGAGCATGGAACTTTAATCAACCAGACAATACTATAACTGAAACATCTGCTTCAAGAGCCATGGAATTTGCTAGGGGGAAGCAATTTAAATATGGAGATTATCAGCCTAGCTTTGTTTATACAACTGATAGTCCAGGAAGTTTTAGAGGTAGTAGATATAAAACTCATGAGCAAATAGCAGATCAAAGAGATGTTGTTTGGGATAAAGAATTGTTAAAGAAAATGCAGGGTAAAAATACGTTTGATGCACTTGTCTCTGCTCTTCCATTTATTCCTGGGATGTTTGAGAAAGATACTCCTATACCACATCAATCATTAAATTTTGATAGTGATGGTGTAGCTTATTGGGAAATGGTAGATTTAAAATCATCACAACTTCAAAACAATCTTAGAAGTGTTTGGGGACCTAGTAAAATGTCTCGTTCAGGAATAGGTGCTTTCGGGGCAGGATTTTTTAATGAGTTTCCAGGAGTATTATCTGCAGCTGGTTCTCTTATGGAAAATATAGGAAATTCATATTATCTTGCTAGTGGAAGAATGGAAGAAGAAGAAATAAATTCTAAGACAGATTATAGGCAAGCTTATATGCTTCAAAATATAGGTGGTACTCTTAAGTTTAAGGATACATATCAGATGGAGAATACTGGTTGGGCTCGCCAAGAGAATTTTTGGAAGAACACAGGATCGGCTGTTGGTCAAATGACTATTCAAATTGGATTGTCTATGGCCACAGGAATCCCTACTTTAGGATATGTTTATGGAGGACTTGCTTCTGGTGATGCTTTTAATCAGATGGCTAAGGAAAATAATGTTTCTCCTGGAGAAAGAGCCGCATTATATGCTGGAGTAGTAGCTATTACTTCTTTAGTAGAAAAAGGGTCTGAAATGCTTGGAGGGAACCCCATAGAACAAGTGACTAGAAAGTTTGGAATACGCAAGGCTATTGTAAGTCATGGAGCTGAAAAGGCTTCAAAGGTTGCCGGGATGTCTTTTGAGAAAATTGGGTCGGCTACTTTAAAGGATAAGAAAATCATGCAGAAGATTTTCATGAAGGAATTCTATAAGCAATCATTTAGTAAAGAAAGCAGGATGGCTTTAGAAGTTGGAATGAAGGATGTGTTTGTAAGTAGTCTTGCTGAAGGTACAGAAGAAATTGTGGAATCATTTGGACACAATGCATTATATACTTATTATGATTATATACATAAAGAAGATATTGAAAGAAGTCAACTGACTGAAACAGATCATAATAAAAGGATGGGATTTCTTTCTGACTTTGATGCTCAAAAAAGTGCATTTGGAAATTATCTTTCTAATACAATAAACTTTCAAAACATGGCTCCGGATTTTATATTTGGATTCATTGGTGGTTTTGCTGGTTCTTCTATGGGATTAGGGATTAGGAAATTATCTAATAATCCTACTCATAAACATTTAAGAGAACAAGGTCTTATGGATATTTATATTAAGTCAGGATTCAATTTTGATTTAATAGAACAAGAGGCAAAGGAAATTTACCTAGGGAAGAATGGGAAAAGCAAATGGCATTTTACCCATACAGATGGGAAACAAGCTACGGGTGTAGGTCAGTCCAATTTGAATGACCAGGCTTATCAAGTATTCATGGAAGATCTAAATGTAGTAAAGCATATGGCTGAGAAGCTAGGATTAACCAGATTAAGTTTGAGTGGTCCATTCTCAAAAGATGCTGATTTTTTATCTGAGATTTTAGAATTGAATCAAAAATACTTTTCAGAGAAAAACACGATAGGGGAAACTCAGTTAGAGATAGATAAGTTGAAAGCTGAGGGTGGTGATGCTACAGTTATTGCTCAGAAAGAAGCTATCATTAAAAAGGCAGAAGCTACTATTCTAGAAATAGAAGCAGAGTATAAATTATATACAGATCCCGAGTCCGAAGGAAAGAAGTATTCAAAAAAAACGAATGATAGGATTCGCATGTTTGAATATTCTAGGAAGATTGCTGAAAAAGAAATTACTGATAATGAAAAAGAATATGTAACACTGTTAAGAGAGAATAAGATTAAAAAGGGATCTCAACAGGAAAAAGAAATTTTCAATAACATGGCAATGGCTGTCATGAATAAGGGGCCTCAGTATATCGATATGAAAAATGCCTTTATGAATTCAGGAGAAAGATTGGGTACTGAAACTAAAGAAGGATTAGAAAGGACAACAAAGGTTAATGAGTTCATTAACGAAATGACATCTATAATATCAGAAGAGTTGGGACCCTTGAATTCTAAATCTAGATCAACAGAACCACAATTTTCAGAATTAATTAAGGAGGCTAAGAAGCAGTTATCATTTAAAACCTTATATGAAAGAAGTCTTGCTAAGAAATTAACTAAAGAACAATTTGATGAATTTAATGAAGATGTTAATTTAAAATATGAAGAGTATGAATCAGATTTTGCAACTGATTTTGCAGAAAACAATATTAGTGATGTAAATTACAATACTGTAAGTAGGTTACATGATAGACTTTCCACCTTTCTAAAAGGGATGGATATTCCAATGCGAGGAGATGATGTTGCTTCTGCGATGGATATAAGAGGCGTAATGGCCAATTTGTCCCCACTTGGACACATGACTATAGAAAGCAATACGGAAGAAGGGAGAGCCTTTAAACAGCAGTTAAAGGATAATGGTGTGATGGATATAGTTCCTGTAGAAGGAACTCATTTTGGTATTGGGGAGTTTGAACACAATGGTCGGAATTATCAGGTTTATGAAATAGACTCATCAAAATTAAGTTTTGCAGAATTTGAATACATGTCTGGATTGCAAATGTATAATGCTACCTTGTCACAAGTTTTAGATTCTGATGGGAAAATAAAAAAGACAGGAATAGATCCGGGTGCTATAGAGATGGGATTACAATTCATTCAGAGTTCATTAGATCTTATAAAGATAAGACAAAAGTATAATGAAGCTATGGAGAATGTTCCTGAACACGTCTTAGATGCTAGGGAAGATATAGATGGTAAGAGAATGTATAATGAAGATAAATGGTCAGCAGAAGACAATGCTACTAATAAGGTTCTTGAATCAAAAATATCTGAATTAGAAAGTAACTTACATACATTAAAGGAACAACTATTAGAAACTGAAATTTATAGAAATGCTATTTCTGAAATCATGGCTTCATCAAATGCAAAAATGAAACTAGGTTTTTGGGTAGATGTTTTGACTGATCAAAAAGAAATTCTCATGACCGGTGTTCCTTTTTTAAAGAAAGCTGGTATAGTAGGTGTTGAGAAGTTTGTAGAAAAACTTTTATCTTTAAGCAATCGATTGATAAGTGAAGAAAAGATATATAGAGAAAATGGACAAAATACAGATAATTTATCTCAGGATTCTAGGAAAGCTATTAATAGTTTAATTCTACCTTTTGAAAAGGCTATGTTTAAAGCTTATCAAGACGAGGAAGGAAAGATACATATTCAAAATTTCATTAGTCTTATATTAGGAGAAAGGTTTAAAGCGGAATCTAATGGGGGTAAGGAGTATGATTCAAATGGATATTTATTAAATTATTTTAGAAACAATAATGCTTTTGATTTAGTCAATCCATTATATCAGGGGGTAGGAAGTATTAAGGATGCATTTACGCATATGTATAAGCAACAATACTATAATCCTTCATATCACTTTGCAATGAATTACTTTCATGTTATGATTAATAGTGATATCTCAGTAATTGAGAAAAGTATTAATAAGGCTTCCCAGGGATTAAAAACATTCATCCCTACAATTGAACAGGCCTTAGTACAAAAAGATATTCAAAATGCTATTCAGAAAGGAGAGATAGATAATTTTGTTTTTCAAAACGATATGAATCGATACAAGGTACTTATAGGCTTAGTTAATGATTCATTAGAACCGGTTAGTTTGGCAGAAGCTAGAGCTCTAGAAATAGCTGAAACAGATCCTGAACAGAAGAAGGCATATCAAGCAGCTATCTATACTTATGAATCTTCATCATATCCTAAATTTGAACAAGACGATACAGAGTTTATGAATCATGGTGTAACCTTAGTAGGTAATGCGGGATCAGGGAAGACAGAGATGGTTGGATTTAGTTCTTTAATATATGCTATTAACAATGGCTTGAAGCATGTTAGGATTGTAGTAACCTCATCAAATAGTGGGTTAACATCTAAAAGCGTAAGAGCAATAGAAAGAACATTCCGAGAATATAATGAAGCTCATCCTAATGAAAAAATAACATATGATATTAAAGCTCCAATGATCCAGGATATATTATCTAAGGATCAAAAAAGTTTAGAGAATTCGAATATCATAAATGAAACTGATTTATTTATTTCAGATGAATCAGGAAGATTTAGTGAAGCACATTTAAATAAAATAAGAAAAATTCATGATGCTGCTAATGAAGATCATACAACAGGATTTCTTTTTTTAGGAGACAATCAACAAATTCAAGAGAGTCCAATAGATAAAAATCAAATGAGTAGTGGTATGAGGGTCCAAAAACAGACTGTTCATACTATGCCATTGCAATATTCATTTAGAACTGGAAACACTATAATTTCTAGTCTTACTCATTTTTGGGGAGAGAATGTTTTCCTATCTCAATGGGCCGGTACTTTACAAAGAACAGCACCCACAATGTTTTATCAAGAAGCAGAAGATGGTGTACGTGATGGTGGATATTATTATGAAGGGATAAATCAAATAGTAGAAGATTATATAAAAAGAAATAAAGCTATTGGAGATAAGGCCATATTAATATTTGAAACTCAAGAAGCTTTCGATTCTTATCGTAAATTAAATCCAGCTGCCTTTACTAATGACATAGGCAATGTTCGGGTATTGTATAACAACATACAAAAAATAGATAATAGTCTCCTGGAATCAATACAAGGAGGTGAGGTATCAGAAGTTTATATAGCCATAGAGGCACACGATAAAGCAAATAGACTTGTTCCTACTAATAAGAATATCTATAATTTAATGATGGCTACTGCAACATCTAGAGGACAAAGATTTGTAGGTAGTATTTTAGAGAATTCAAAAGAAATGAATTTAAAATCTGATCCTTCATTTAAGACATATCAAAAACCTACAGAAGAACAAATACTAGAAGTTGCTTCAGCCAACAAGGAATTTTTAGCTGAAGAGTTTTCTAGATATGATATGGGTGATATCGTTATGGTAGATATTAATAATATTGAGTTTGTAGAAAAAACCGAATCTGCTCCTGTACAAAAAAAAGTAACAAAAGATAATACACAAGAAACTCCTGAAAGTGAAAAAGGAGAAAATGCAGAAGATCCTGATGAGGCCTTTGAAGAAGAATATGAAGATGGAAAAGATCAACCAAGTGAAGATGAAAGTCTTGATGAAGGGACTAATAAAAAGGTAGATCAGAGTATTAAAACTAAAAAAGAAAAAAAAGCTAGTCAGAATAAAAACAAAGCTCCTAAGAAGGATGTTAAGGCAAATAAAAAACAAAGAATTATTTTACCATTTGAATCATCAGGCTATACAACTCAAGCTTGGATAAATGGGAAATCTGTATCAGTTTATGTTGTTTATACTTTTGAAGAAGATGGTCAAATATTTGTCCAAACAAAAGATGGAGTAATCTTAAAGGATGATTTGAATTTTGAAGGGAAGGGTACAATGACTACTGATGAAGCTTCTAGTAATTTACAAGAAAAAATAGGGAAGGGAAATTTTGCAATTACTCCTGGAACAGTATCAGTATCTGAATGGGAGATGATGCCAGCGAATGCTAGTTCTATGGTTTTAGGGCAAATAAAGGCAGCCAAGGCACGATTACTACAAGGGATATATGATAAGACGCTTTTGGTAAGAGGAGCAACACACCCCTTTAAAATCGTTTATTCTAATGTGTCAGAAGAATTTGTAACAGTTAATCCTGCAAATAGATCAGAAGTAATATCTACTCCATTGTATAATCAGATTAAAGTAATGGTAAATATTAATGATGCTAATTTAGAGGTAGGAACAGAAGATGATTATTTAATTGAATTTGCAAAACAAAATGATGGTTGGGTTCAGGTTGGAAATGTTTATACTTTTAATAATGGCTCAGATGATATATCAGATATTGGTGTAGTTCAGAAAATGATAGATAATAGGAAGTCTAAGTATCTTGCTAATTCGAATACAAAAATAGATGAACAATTAAGGGCAATGCAAAAGATAGCAAAATACTTTAAGGGTGGGAAAGTAATGTCTGTTAATGAATTTGATAGTATTTTGGGAGAAGATAAAAAAACTATGACAGCTCATTTATCTAAAGTAGGAAATGTTCCTGTGAGTGCATTAAGACAAGTTGCATCTGTGATGGAAGAAAAAGTCAATGATAAGCAAAAGTTTAAGGTTGCATTTAATATGAAAAGTTCTAGGAATGTACCAGTAGTTGCTACAGCAGATACTATGACCTTGAAACAAAAAATAGAAATGTCCCCTAAATATAAAAGCGAATTAAAAACAGCTATAAATAATCTGAAAAAAATTAGTTCCGGAGTTATTAATGAATCTCAATATATTTCTTTATCAATGAATCCAGCATTGAGAATGATGTATGTTATACATAATAGAGAGGCTGTTGGAATGGCTGATAGTTTTAATACTAAAGCAAGGTTAGATGATCCTGCTACTAATTCTATAATAAAACAATTTGCATTAAGATTAGAAGAATATTTAAAAACAGGAGATGAAAATAATTTATTTGTTCCTGCATGGGATAATGGACCGGTGCAGAAAAATAATTTATATACTAATTTGTTTGGAATAACCAATACAATGTTTATTGATACAAAAGCTATACTTAGTAAAATTGATGGTACTTTTGAAAACATGCCTGATCAAGGTGATACAACACAAAAGGTTAAACGAAATATGAAAAGGCCAGGAGGAAAATTTGCAACCTTAACAGAAGTAGAAACTACAGAAAATGATTGGGGAGAATTGACTGCTGAATTGCGCGAAACTATCATAGCTCAAATAGGACAAAAAGAATATGATGGAATTATTTGGAATACAGATGGATTTAGTAGAGCTATTTTAGGAGCTGTTTCAAATGGAAAAATGTATATTCAGCAAAGGAATGGGAAAATATATAAGAGAGTTTTGATTCATGAAGTTTTTCATATGGTATTTAGACATGGGATAACTGCAGAATCTAGATCAGCAATTATAGAGGACTATAGACAACAAGAGATAGCCAAGGGGAATTTAAATATAGATTCTAAAAGTGATCATGCTGTTGAGGAGATGATGGCCAATGAGCATACAGCTATAACCATGAATGAATTATTAGTTAAGCCTAGTCCTACAACATTATGGGGAAAGATTGTAAACTTCATGAATAATATACTTGATCGATTTATGGAGTTCTTTACTAATAGAGAAGAAGCATTGTCATTTCAGGAGTTATCTAAAAGCATTAGAGAAAACCGATATGCTAATAAATTAAATGTAGGTAGGAATAGCACGTTTGATGATTCATTTCTTGAAGATGAAGAATATGATTTAGAGAATGAGTATCAGGATGCACAGGATGTAGAAGAAGATCCTGACAATGATGAATCTCCATTAACAGAATTAGAAGTTCAACAAGTAGATAATATGTTTAAGGGGAGTTCATCTAGAGTAATAATGTTAAAGTATGCTAAAAGTAAAATTCTAGATAATACAATTTTTAATCAATTTGAAAGTGCTGGACAACATCTTTCAGTAAATGAAGCAATAACAGATTTAAAAGATGAAGTAAAAATATTTTTAGAAAATAATATTGAAGAAGTATTTAAAGTTAGAAATATAGAGACAGGAGAGATATATGATATAAGAACAATGTCTCCTTCTGAATTTAATAAAGTAATTCCAGATGGTCTTATAAGCAGGGATATTTATTTTTATGGAATGTTTTACGGATTAAATGAACATCAATTAGACAGGAAGCTTGATGCCTTTACTAAAACCATATTTCCGAATGCTAAGGTAAAACAAGAGTACTCTTTACTTTTTGCAGAATCATTTAGAAAATCTGCAATTGAAACATTATCAAGACCTATCAAAGACTTATTGACAGGATTAACAGTTCTTCAATTTGAATTTATTAAAACAGAGACTGGCCAATTTGTAGTAGGTGATGTGGACATTCATCCACAAGAGCCCAATCTTAGTAATTCAGTTATTGCATCAGTAGCAGAGATAATCAATAGTGCAGTTTTAAATGAGGATATTGATATGAGTGATATTCAAACAGCTGCATTAAGTATGGCTATTGCTTTAGAAGAAGCTGCTTTAAAAGAAGTTAAAACATCTGGGATGTCAGTAAATAATTCATTGGCTAATCAGTTAATGACAGTATCAAGATATCTTTATGATCCTTTAGATGTGGTGTCAGATCCTCAAACTAATTTAGATTCTATTGTAGAGACTCCGTTGTCTATGTATTACAAAATAGAATCAACAAATAATATTGAGGTTAAGAATGCTTTAGAAGATTTCATTATTGCATTTAAAGTACAAATGCAATCTATAGGAAAAAGAAAGGTGGCAAAGATTACAACAAAAAAGGGAGCCATTAAAACTGATAATTCTGTTCTAGCCGATTATAAGTCTAATATTAAAAATAGTATAAAGTCTAAAATACTTGATGGTGGAACTGTTTTTACAAAAAAAGTAATAAAGGCTTTCTCTGGAACTGAAGTTACACAAAGGTATAAGGGCCAATTTGAAATAGATTCATATTCTATTACAGCAGAAACCTCAGATGGATTAAAGACTATGATCAGTTTGTTTACAGAAGAAGGAGGAAGAGTAGGGGTAAGATTAAATAAAAATATTGCTCCTTCTGAATTAGCATTACATTTTTCTAATATTTTAAATAGTATTGGAATACGTACAAGTCCTACAGAGATTTTAGAATTGATTGCGAATCCAGAAAAACATTCTGTTGCTATTGGAAATGTTATGATGAATAATGTTCCTTCAGATTTTATTGGGTTAGCGGTAGCAGGGTATTTATTAAGTATGCAGTTAGGGACACAGGGACAGTATATAAGAGATGTATTTGACAAAATGGTAGTAGGTACTGAGAACACCATAATAGATCCTGCAATAAGCGGACAAGCGATGGATATGATAACTGCCTTATGGGATCCTATGTTTAGTAATGATTCAGGACTAGACATGGTATCTTCTATTCAGAAGCAAGTATCTCAAATAGAAGACTTCTTAGAAGCCAATAATATGGTAACAGACAGGATTAGGAAAAACGTATTACCTAAATTGAATGCTATCATGGAAGCTGCTCCTGTATATAAAGGAATTATTCAAAAATTTAGAGGAAGTAATTTCATAAATAATGATTCGGAAGTAGCTAATTTAAATGAAGAATTTATAGATGAAGAAAAAAAACAAAGTAAAACTCCATCTCCATTACAATTAGATATCCTTTTAAATGTTTTTCATGAAGTGTCAACACAAATGAAAAGCAATAGTAATACAGAGTATCGGAAAGATGGAACTGTAGCTTCATATACTGTTCAGATAGCGAATTCAAATCATGTGATTAAGAATTTCACAGGAGAAAATAATGATGTATCTAAACAAATGAGATTAGCTAATTTCAGGGGAGCTATTGCAAGACAAGCTGCATCAATACAAAAACCCTTGAGTATGCTTTTTAATTCCATTCTTCCTAAACGCGGAGAAAATGCATTGATAGATGTTTTAGGGTTATATCACATTTCAGAATATATAGATTATAAAAATAGCACTACAGATATAGAACCAGGAGATACTATAAATGCAGAATTAACTGCGTTTGTCTTAGCAGCTAATAACAATCAAGCCTATTTACCAAGAACAGTATTTGGAGATAACAATCATTTGTATATGTATGAGGTAGCTGGATTGATGAAATCATATCTTATAGAGTCTATCCTTAGTAGTAAAAATGGGGATACTTTTGTTAAAGATGATCCAATAGAAAATAATCCGGCATTAAAATATGCATTGGATTTGATGAAACAAGTTGCAATGACACATCATGTGGCTCATGTAAATAGTATTATGAACATATTGAATGCTGCAAAAAAGATGTTGGTAGAATTGAATGTAGTTAATTCTGCAATGGGAAGGCCTACTTATTTGTTAGAACTAGATGGTATTTTAGGTCATATTGAACAAATGGAATATTTTACTAAACAAGACTCTTCTTTTGAAGGTAAGGTATCTCAATATGATTTTAAAAAGAATGTCTTTATGATCAATACAATGCTTAATGAATTAAGTAAAGTGTATGGTGGTCAAGAAAATGCATACAATGCATTAATTGAAGCTGGTGCAAGTATAAGATCTGACCTCAAAATGATTGATGGTTTTATTGAATTAGGAGATGCTGCTTCATTTAATACTAATCAAGTGTATGACAAGAATGGTAATCATCATAGATTTACCGTAAATGACTTTGCTTACAATGCTATCAATATGTATAATATGAGTGATAAAAAAAGATCATTCATGGAGTTTAATCCTGCAACTACAGGAGAAGCATTGACTAAAATATGGAGTATGTTTGGATCTGAAATAAATGGATATCAAAATGAACTAAGACATATAATAAAGAAAAACAAACTTCATAAAGATGTAAAAAAACTATTCACTTCTATACAGAGTAAGGATGGACAAAATGTTATTATCAGATCTATAGGAGATGAAGACGTTGCAACATATAATACTGCAATGTTATATCACTATTTGTTTTCTCATCTTTTGAATAAGAATATGAATCATGCCATAAATGGTCATTCATCAGAATATGGAACAAATGAGGAATTTTATAGTAGGATTAAAACATTTGAAACTCCTGGAGAGAATGCTACAGCATCACCTATTGGATTAGGAGAACAATTTTCAGTAGCTATATTAAAAGATGCTCATACTAAGGTTACAGTACAGAGGTTTAATATCTTAATGTCAGGACAAGAAGGATCTCAGGTTGTTGACATGGAAGAAATAACAGAAATAACAAATGGGGCTACCATCAATCTTGCTATAGGTAGGATGTTTATGTTGAAGAGTTTTGGAGGAAAGTTATCCGGATTAACTGCATCTGCATTAAAACCTATTTATTCCGACTATAACATGATGACAGATCGTACAACTATTATTAAGGATAGTAATTTAGTTATTACCGGAGAAGATGTCTTACATGCTCCCTTACAGCATTTAGCATTAGAGTATATAGCGTTGTCTAATTTCGATGTTGATTTGGCAGATAGATTTCTTGCAAGATACAATCAACAGGTAGATAGTGGCCAAAGAAGAGATGTAGCTTTTAATTCTTCTGTAGAATATGCGTATGATCAAATTCAACAAATGCGTATTGAGGATCCTAGTATAATCGAAAATGTTATAATCTCATTTACACATCCTACTTGTGTTAAGATAGGAAGTAGAAATGTAAATAATTATGATTTAGAAACGATTAAAAACAGTGATTCTATTGCAACTATTAAATTAAATACTGCAGGCTTAAGGATGATTTTTAATCCAGATAGTGAGATTGAGAATAGTAGAGGAGAGGTTCTGATGAAACAAGGATATCATCTTGCTACATCTGCCTTAAATACAACTGATGCTAAGGTTTTAGAAAATGCTCTTTCAAATGCTATATTAGCTTCAATGAAAGAGATTGGTATGAATAAAGATGGAAGCTTAGCTGAAACAAAAGAATACAATGACATTTTAGATAAGGCTATTTTAAGCACTAAGATGGGTCTTCAAGCAAGTTCTAATGTAGGAACATCAATAGACCTTTTAAATGCTATTAAAACTAATCCTATTTTGATTCAATTAGACAGTGTCAATGCTAAGGTTATTCAGAAATTAAATAAAAACATTACCGAAGCTTCTGCTAAATTAAGATTTAATGGAAGTGAATACAACCAGACAGTTGATATAAATTATATGGTTTATGATGTACAGGTTACGAATAGTATAGGGTTCAAGACTATGATGAAAGTAACAGAACATGGATTAGATACATTGAAGTCAAAATTTGGGGAGAAGAATATTGAAGTTTCTATAGGAAGGAAACTAAATGAAATGAAAACTATAGATAACAAATTAACTCCTGGTGAATGTGTAATTCAAAGTGTTAATATGCATAAGTTTGGAATTGTTCCTGGACAAACCTATATGACTGAAACACTTTTAATGTCTGTCAAAATAGATAACAAATATGTTACCATCAATATTATGGATATTAATGATGAAGGATTTTATAATGGGAAAAGTATTCTAGATGAGAGTGGGAATATAGAATATATGGAAAGTGCATTACTAGATGCAAAAGGAACAATACGATTTGATAGTCATTTTGAAAAGATTCAATCATATAAAAAATCATTAACCCTTCAACTTTATAGGAAGCCTACATCCTTATTATCATCAGGAGGGGTATTTAATATAATAGAATATCGAAGTGATAATAGTGCAATAACTTCATCAAGAAAAATAGCCTGGGATGATAGTGACTTTGATATTGACCGTTTGTATAGTTATGAATATAGTATAGAAGGCAATACGGCATTTTTAAATGAGAATGAATCTGTAGGTTCATATCTAAATATTGTACTGGATCAAATGGTAAAAGCGTATGAGACCTTAGCAAAAGAAGGAAATCTTAGAGTTACATTTACTACCAAGCAACTTATGGAACTTCCTGTTGTGCAGAATAAAAGAAAAACTGTATCAACTATATCCTCACCTTATTCATCTCTTATGGCTAGGAAGAATAATTATGAAGGTAAAAAAACTATTGATAGATTTGCAAACATTATAACCTCTACAGCAATTCTTAATAAAATTGCCAAGTATTCAATTGAATCTAAGTCAGTTCTATATAATGAAAGCTATAATGGAGAATTTGATTTAAGCCATCAGATAGTAGGTGATTTTTTCAAAATAGATGATTACAAAGATTTTGTAATGAAAGCAGTCTTGCTTCAGGCGGCTGTAGATAATGCAAAGAAAGCTATTTTAGGAGATACTGGATTAAGTCGAAATTCAACAAATGAGATAGTTGCTATGCTATATTCTGGATACTCTATGAAAGAAATTACAGATTTCATGAGCCATCCTTTTATCAAAGAGATATATGATGAAGCTGAATCTAATTCTCAATTAACTACTATAGGAAGTTTGACAACTCCATTTATGATTCTAGCAAAAAAAGCTTACAAAATATCAGGGAATGAATCTTATATTATTCCAAAACCAAAAAACATAGAGGAATTAAAAGCTAAGTTTTTTACCACTAAATCTGCAACTCAAATAATGAATAGATATTTCCAAAGTAAAAATTCTATTGCAGTAGCAGAAAGATATGATGAAGAAGAAAGATCAGCTGCAACTTTAGCAGCACAGGAAAAATACTTAAGAGATACAAATGAGAGTGAAGAATTAAAAATGTATGCTTATTACATGTTGCAACAGTTTTCTTTAGCAGGAGAGATCTTTAAAAAAACAACATTTATAGCAGATGTGATGGATGGGATCAAGTCAAAGGAATATGAAGAAAATAAATTGATTCGATTAATTGAAGAAGCTTTTGGAAAGAAATTTAATGAAATTGATTTTAGCGAAAAAGGAATAGTTTCTGAGAAGTTAAATCATTCAGACGATACCTCAAAACGATTGTTAGAGTGGTATAAAGAAAACAATGATTTCTATATTAGAACTGATACTAGGATGCAACCAGCTCATTTGATTTTACAAGAGCATATGAATAAGATTTTCAAGTTTGCGAATATTTTCCAGACTATGCCATTAATGAATACCCATTCATTAATTCATCAATTTAGAAATAAAATCTTAGAAAACACTATTAATACTCAGAGTGCTGTTGTAAAAGATTTTAAAGAATCAGTAATGAAGAAGTTAGGTATTGGGACCTCAACAAGTAAAGCTAAATATTATCTAATTCAAAAGGCTATTGGGAGCATGTTTTTATCTAAAGCTGTTGAGGGTTTTGTAAAAGCACATCCTATATTTGGGAAATCATATAGAATGACTTATCATGAATATGATGATTCAGAACACATGCAGTTGAATGAAAACAATGAAGGGTTTCTTGATATTGATCTTACTAAATCAATTGGAGGAAGGACTAGGTTTACTAAAAGAGTTCCTTCTTATGTAATGAATTTTGGTGAGATGATTAATAAGCTTCATCAAATAAATATGGATATAAAAAGTGAAACAGATGTTATAGCAAATAAAGATAAAAGAGCTGTAATCATGTCTAACTTATCTCAAAACTATAATGTCTCTGACACTACAGCTCTAGAGAATTCATTAGATAAATATGAGGGTGATAACTTCTTTAATTATGTGACCAGATATGGTGAAAACTATGATGAGATTTTAGTAATAAAAGATTCAGTTCAATTGAAGGAGAATGAAACTCTTTTCATGCATATTCAGGAAATGTTTAAAGCATTGCCGGAAGAAATTAGAGATGTGCTTGGTCTATATGAATTGATTTTAAATGAAATGAAGATTAAGAAATCATCTTTATTTGATGTATTGGGGATAGAGATATTTGAAAAGATTATTAAGCATTATCCTTCAACAAATGAGTTTATGGATGGAATAGCAGAAGATGATACCGTAGTAGGCAATCTAGCAGTAACAGAAGGAATATTATATCCCCTAAATAAAATGAGTATTCTTGAAGTTAAAAAAAGATTACTTGATTTAATGACTAAAAATAATTCTAAATTTGCATACATAAAACTTAAGACAGAGGAAAAGTATAATAACAAACAAGAAGTAATTAAAAAAGTTCACATTGATGAGTTATCAGATTCTAAAACAACTATGGATA